>JYMV01042687.1_pt1 | contig 10102 bp, 10 predicted proteins | sample 338911 | NCBI WGS metagenome assembly JYMV01 (sample SAMN03354496, study PRJNA234377) | hydrothermal vent metagenome | biome: Deep sea; feature: Hydrothermal plumes at the Eastern Lau Spreading Center, Western Pacific Ocean; material: Seawater | place: Tonga | collected 2009 | depth 2000 m m
TCATTGCCCATACGTTTTACGTGGAAAACGCATCATGAAAAAAGTATTAATTACAGGAGCTGGCGGGCAGTTAGGCTCATCCATGGAACTGGAAGATTTCATAATGATCACAACCAGTCGGTTTCATAATGATGCTGTTGAATCACCAACAATTGATGCAGATTTGGATATTACAAATGAATATCAGGTCAAAACAATCATCGCTGAAAATGATCCTGATATTATTGTCCACCTTGCGGCCATGACAAATGTGGACGGCTGTGAATTAAATCCAGATCAAGCTTATGAAGTTAATGTGCGGGGCACAGTGAATCTGCTAAATCATTTCAATGGGAAATTCGTTTTGCTTTCAACTGATTATGTATTTGATGGTAATGAGGGTCCATACAGTGAAAATGATACAGTAAATCCTAAAAATGTGTATGGAAAGACAAAGCTGGAGGCAGAGAGAAAGGTAAGAGAATTCTCTGCCGATTGGTTAATCCTGCGAACGAATGTTGTTTGGAATATCGGTGGAAAGTATAAAGCCAGTTTTGTCGATTGGCTTGTTGAAGAATTAGATGAGGGAAATCAAGTCAGGATAGTGACCGATCAATGGAATAATCCTACACATACGGAAGACCTTGGCTGTGTGATCAATGAACTTCTAAAACATGATGCAAGTGGGTTATACCATTATGGTAGCGCAGAAGTGTTAAATCGATATGATTTTGCCCGGCTTATTGCTAACATTTATAATCTAGACGAAAACTTAATTAAACCAATTATGACGCAAGAATTGAACCAATTGGCAAAAAGGCCGTTAAGAAGTGGACTTAAAACAAATAAAATTGAACGTGATTTCGCTATTATTCCTGCTGTATTGCGAGAAGATATCGAAAAAATTGCATTACGAGTCTTATAATGAATACACTGATCATTTCTCCAACCTATAACGAAAGCAAAAATATTGCTAATCTTATCGAGCATGTGTTCACATTGGATGAAAACTATCATTTGCTCATCGTTGATGATAATTCTCCGGATGGGACAGAAAATTACAGCAACGCTATAAAAATCTGCATCTGGAAAAACGCCCTGGAAAAGCCGGACTTGGCACAGCGTATAAATTTGGGTTTAAATGGGCTTTAGAGCGTGATTATGATGTCATTGTGCAAATGGACGCCGATGGTTCACACGATGCCAATGAAATTCCCAAGATGGTTTGTGGACTAGAAAAAAATGATGTAATTATTGGCAGTCGCTATATTCATGGTGTCAGTGTTGTGAACTGGCCGATAAGACGATTGATATTGAGCTACGGCGCCAATGTGTATTCAAAAATTATTACCGGTATGCCCATCAAAGATGCAACCGGTGGATTCAAAGTGTGGAAGCGGGAAGTTTTGGCAAGTATAGATTTTGATACTGTACGTTCCCAAGGGTATTCATTTCAGATTGAAATGAATTTCAGGGCTTGGCATAAAGGCTATTCAATAGAAGAACATCCCATCATTTTTATCGATCGAACAGTAGGTGAGTCCAAGATGTCCAAAGCCATTATGATCGAAGCAATCTTCATGGTCTGGCGCCTACGCATCTGGAAATTGTTTGGCTGGCATAAATAATATGAACTCAAAAGTATCAGTAATCATCGTCAGTTATAACGTCAAAGAATATCTCGATCACGCTATTGATTCGTTGATACGCACGAGTGAAGACAACCTAGAAATTGTTGTAGTTGATAACAATTCTTTTGACGGGACTGTTGCACATATTATGAATTTATATCCCGATGTAATTGTTATTGACAATGAAGATAATGTTGGTTTTGGAAAAGCTGTGAATCAAGCATCAAAAGTTGCTCATGGTGATTATTATCTGATATTAAATCCTGACACTGTTGTCCAAGAGAATACCATTTCTACATTTGTTAACTATTTGGAGAAAAATAAAAATGTGGGTATGGTTGGACCAAAAATTCTGAATTCTGATGGAACACTGCAGGCAGCATGCAAGCGTTCTTTTCCAACTTTAAGAGTAGCGATTCCTAAATTGCTTGGATTTGATAAACTGTTTCCAAAATCGGAATGGGCTGGAAAATATAACTTGACATATCTTGATCCAGATCAGACCTGTGCTGTGGATGCTATTAGCGGTTCGTGTATGTTTATTCGGAAAGAATTGTTTTATGAATTGGATGGGTTTGATGAACAGTTTTTTATGTTTGGCGAGGATCTGGATATTTGCTATCGGATTTGGCAAACCAGTTATGAGGTACATTATTTGCCCGAAACTCAAATTGTCCATTATCAGGGTGAATCAGTCAAGTCTGCACCTTTTGACAGTATCAATGCCTTTTACAATGCCATGATCCTTTTTGCTGAAAAGCATTATTCTGTAAGCCAGGGATTCCTGACAAAATGGGCAATTCGTTCTGGTATTGCGATCAGAAAATTTATTACTCAACTTGGCGAATTGCGTTCTCAATTATTGTCGTTGTTCTTTGATGCTGTTGTAGTAACAGTAGCATTCTTAGTTGCCATCCCATTTAGGTTTGATCACTTTGAGCCCATCGTTATGAGCGGTGGACTTGTCCCCGTTGTTTATATCCTGTTTTGGATCGTAGTGGGATCATTATTCCAACTTTATTCCCGATATATATTATCTTATACACGTGCAATACTTTCTTCGCTAACCGGGTTTTTTCTGGCAGTAGCTTTTACATATTTCTTTAAGCAATTTGCTTTTTCCAGGTTAGTTATCATTTTGGCAACGGTCATCATAACAATATTTATTCCCGGTTGGCGAGTGTTGGTGCATTATCTCATGTCCCGAGGATTTTTACGGCCTATCAAGGAAAAGCATAATATCCTGTTCACTAGGAAAACATTGATCATTGGTTCCGATGGCGAAGGGACTCGAATTGCAAATCATATTCTTAAGCGTTTTGACACTGGACTCGATGTTGTTGGCTTTGCTGATACACATCCAAGACATGACGAATTACCCTTACCATTTTTAGGTAGTATTTCCGATCTAAAAGGAATTGTAAAAACACATGCTATTCGCGAATTTATTTTTTCAAATACAGCTTTTTCCAATGAAGAAATACTAAACATAATGGATACAACAAAAGAAATGCGCCTGACGTATAGAATGGTCCCTCGCCATCAGGATGTTTTATTAGGGAAAGCATCCATTGAGGAGATAGGTGAATATTCTTTTGTAAACATCGAATACACGCTTTTTAATCGGCTGCATGCGATCACTAAACGCTTATTTGATACATTTATAGCATCAGCTTTATTAATCCTGTTTTCGCCGATAATTCTGTTGAGATGCATTGGCAGTTTGCCGAAAAAAGTGGAATTCTGGGGTCAGGACAATAGTCGTTTTTACGGTCGAATTTTTAATAGTAACTATGGATTTATACATGACCTCCCGTTGTTATGGTCGATCGTGACAGGGAAGATGAGTCTGGTGGGTTCATCATTAATCCCAACAGAAGAAAATGATCCCAAACTCCTATGCATGCCGGGACTTACTGGGTTGGAACGGTTAAGGAATGTTAAATTCACAGAGCAAGATAGGCGTTTATTGGATCATTATTATGTTCAAAATCAAAGCCTGTCTTTTGACATTGAAATTATAGTGAAAACAGTATTTAACGGATAATGGCAGATTTTTATTTAGACTTTGAAAAACCCCTGAAAGTGATCGATCAGAAGATCATAGAAATGGAGACCAGCGACGATCCAGACTCGAAGAGATCTCGGATCGAAGAGTTGAAAGAACAGCGAAAACAGGAGTTGAAATCGATCTTTTCAGGGTTGACCCGCTGGCAGCGTGTGCAAATAGCCCGCCATCCTCAAAGGCCCTTCAGCTTGGATTATATTCAAAAACTAGCGCCGGATTTTGTAGAACTTCATGGAGATCGATATTTTGCGGATGACCCTTCTTTAGTGGGCGGACTGGGCTCAATCGATGGACAATCGATCTTATTTATAGGACAGCAGAAAGGCCGCAATACGAATGAAAACCTATTCCGTAATTTTGGAATGATGCGTCCGGAAGGTTATCGGAAAGCACTCCGCTTAATGAAACTGGCTGAAAAATTCAATGTACCCATCGTTTCATTAATTGATACACCTGGAGCGTATCCCGGAATTGGAGCAGAGGAAAGAGGTCAGGGTGAAGCCATTGCCAAAAATCTGCTGGAAATGTCACGATTGAAAGTACCGATCTTGGTAATTATCATTGGCGAAGGAGCGAGCGGAGGTGCTTTAGGTATCGGTGTCTGTGATCGTATGCTAATGTTGGAAAACACGTGGTATTCTGTCATCAGTCCTGAAGGATGCGCCTCCATTTTATGGCGCGATGCGGCTTTAGCTTCAAATGCAGCTGACGCTATGAAAGTTACTCCAAAAGATTTACTGGAGATGGGGATTTGTGATCGGATAATCGCAGAACCGTTGGGTGGTGCCCATCGTAAACCTGATAAAATGGTAGAATCGTTAAAATCAGTGATATTGGAAGAACTCAACGCATTGCTGCAAACTGACCCTGATGCATTTTTGGATCAACGTATCTCCCGTTATGATGCCATGGGTGTATTTACTGAGTCTGCGTGATTTCTTTCGATTATAATATCAAGGTATACTATAAAGATATCGATAAGATGGGTGTGGTGTATTACACACGCTATTTGGAATATTTTGAAGCGGCCCGGACAGAAATGCTCAAGTCAATCGGGCTCATTGTAACCGATATAGAAAATAAAGGATTCTTTCTCCCCGTTGTTTCAGCCCATTGTGATTATAAACAGGGTGCCAACTTCGAAGATGAAATAACTATTCGAACATCCATAAAGGAAATGCCCAAGGCTAGAATGAAAATAGAATATGAAGTATTAAAAGATGATATTTTGCTGGCTTCTGGTTATACGATACATGGCTTTATTGACCATCATGGCAAAGCCAAGCGGCCCCCTAAATTATTTCAGCAGGTTATGCAGAATTATTTCTAACTATTTTCTGCTCTAAATAAATATATCCCTTCACCATTCACTTCATGTTTTTCTAATGATACGTTAGAAAAACCAGCATTCTCGATCTCTTTTGTTACTATTTCCGGGTCTGACAATGGTCCATCTCCATGTCCACACGAATCATTTGCAACTATCTCATCGCTGATGATCAATCGTCCACCGGGCATTAACACACGTAATACTTCCTCAAAACCCTTTTTATAGTCACTCCAATGATGAAGCGAATTTATGGCTGTGCAAATAGTTATGGATGAACTGGGTAATGGGATTTCTTCGGTGCCGCCTTCAAGGAAATGAATATGTTTAATATCATTTGAAGTTTGTTCATTCGCAATTCGAATCATGCCCGGTGTCGGATCAATTCCTGTAATGGTCCCCTTTGTAATGATTTTTGCTGCTTCCCTGCAGGCTGTTCCACTGCCGCAGCCAATATCTAGTAAATGATCTTCAGTTTTTAAACCTGCATGATGAATGGTCATGGCATTGGAAATATGATCACCATATTCAGCTACATACCATTCAACTGTTTTGTCATCCCAAAGAGGAGCATTTTGATCATGATCTTCAGAATGATGATCCTGGTACATCACGACTTCTTATTTATTAAATACACTGCAAACATTGCTAGAATACTTCCTATTGCAATCGTAATCGTTAATTCTTCATTTAAGAATAACATAGCGAACAGCATGGCTGTTACAGGAACGGTGAAAATAAATGAGCTGGCTTTTTGAGGACCCAATTGCCTTGATGCTAGAAAATATATTGTTGTACGGCCAATAACATCATATTCAGCCAGAATACCCAATCAAACTGAAAAATGGATAACAAGGGTTGATCAAAAGCAAGCAGGAGGCTCAGCAGACTGGCTATACCAAAACACCAGAAGCTGTATGGAATAAATGGCATTACATCTTTTGAACGAGATGTAATCAACGTGACTGCAGCCCAAGATAATGAAGCCAAAAGAAAGTGAGTATTTCCACTTTGCAGAAACAGATCCATGTCCATATTCCAAATATTCATGATCATTCCACCACCAATGAAACCTATGATCATGCCAGCAATATCTTTTCGATATAATGGAATATTGAATAGTATCGCTGCCAAGATAGCTGTATTGATAGGGTTAAGAGTTGTTACGAGAACGCCGCCAGCACCAGCTAAACCAACTTGCGTACCGCGAAAATAAAAATAATTGTAAGAGGTCATGAATAGTGCATTCAAGGCGATGAATCGCAAACTCTTGCCATTGATGGAAAAACTATTTTTTGTAAAGTAAACAATAGGAGCAAAAGATAGGGTAGCAAATACGAATCGCCAAAACGTCATCAGCGGGGCATCTCCATACATTCCCACGATCTTGGCATTTGTCCAAGATAACCCCCAGGTAACCATGGCGATCATGGTTACTATATAGAGCGTGGTCTTACTGGGGTTCATTAATAAAAAGGAGGAGAATCACATCCTGAAAACAGGGAAATTATGATCGGGAATTGGCGCGTTTGCTACAGCTTTTAATGCTGTAGCAAGAACTTGTCGTGTTTCCAAAGGGCTTATAACGCCATCATCCCAAAGTCTAGCGCTGGCATAGTAAGGATGGCCTTCTTTCTCATATTTCTCCAAAATGGGATTGCGCAGTTCATCCCATTCTTTACTGCTCATTTCTTTTCCTTCAGATTTAAGCTGATCTTTTTTAATGGTGGCCAGCACATCCGCAGCCTGATCTCCACCCATCACTGATATGCGGGCATTGGGCCACATCCACAAAAAGCGCGGCTGATAAGCTCGACCAGACATGGCATAATTCCCGGCTCCAAAGCTCCCACCGATGATGATTGTTATTTTAGGAACGTTCGCAGTGGCTACTGCTTGGACCAGCTTTGCTCCGTCTTTGGCAATTCCACCTTGTTCAGCATTTTTCCCGACCATGAATCCGGTAATATTTTGCAGAAAAAGGATTGGTAGTTTACGCTGACAACAGAGTTCTACAAAATGAGCACCTTTTAACGATGTTTCACTGAAGAGCACACCATTGTTGGCAACGATTCCCAAGGGTATGCCTGCGATCTTTGCAAAACCAGTAACGAGTGTTTTTCCATAATCAGCTTTGAATTCCTGGAGTTTAGAACCATCTACAATACGGGCAATAATCTCACGGACATCAAATGTCGTTCGATGGTCTTTTGTCAGGATTCCCAGAATCTCATCTGCATCGTATTTGGGTTCAGGAAAACCATTTACTTGAGTTGATTCTTTTATAGGGAAGTGGGCAATAATATTTCTGCAAATGGATAGTGCTTCTTCATCATTTTCAGCGAAATGATCTGCAACACCACTGATACGGGTATGCATTTTGGCTCCACCCAATTCTTCAGCAGTTGCATCCTGGCCAATAGCTGCTTTGACTAATGGTGGTCCTCCCAGGAAGATAGTCCCAGTTTTATTCACGATAATCGCTTCGTCACTCATTGCGGGAACATAGGCTCCACCGGCCGTGCATGATCCCATAACGGAAGCTATCTGCGGAATGCCTTTAGCGCTCATCTGGGCTTGGTTATAAAAGATGCGTCCAAAATGATCCCTATCCGGAAATACTTCATCCTGCTTTGGTAAAAATGCGCCACCGCTATCAACGAGGTAAATGCAGGGCAGGTGGTTTTCTAATGCAATTTCCTGGGCTCGTAAATGTTTTTTGACTGTGAGTGGATAGTAAGTGCCGCCTTTCACCGTTGCATCATTTGCAACCAAAATACATTGCCGGCCTTCAACTGTTACTATTCCTGTAATGATCCCGGCGGCAGGGAGGTAATCATCATAGACCTCATGAGCAGCGAGAGCAGAAAATTCCAGGAATAATGATTCATCATCTTTGAGCAGATCGATACGTTCACGGGCAGTGCGTTTTCCACGCTTGTGATGTTTTTCGATTCGTTGAGGAGAACCCATTTTGCGCACTTTTTTCAATAATGATTCAAGATTTGCTGATAAGTCTTTATGAAAAGCGAAGCGTTCTTTATAACGATCTGAATCGGTTTTGATTTTTGTTTCAATAAGGCTCATGAATTAATTTAAATAAGATTGAATAAAATTTACTGCTGCTGATAATTTTTGATCATCAACACCTGTCTCAATTCCTAATTCCTTGCAAAGATTTAATACAGAACCTGTACTTACATTTCCTGAAGCACCGGGAGCAAAAGGGCATCCGCCAACTCCACCGGCACTGGAATCAAAAGTGCTGATACCATATTCCAATCCAACTCTTATGTTTTCAAGGGCATGATTGTAGGTATCATGGAAATGCAATGCAAACTGATTTGCATCATGTAGAGATAGAATAAGATCCAGTGTATTTCTGACATCATCCGGTGTTGCTTTTCCAATAGTATCACCTAGTGAAATTTCATCTATGCCCAATTCCAACAAAGCATCAATGACCGGTAAAACATTTTCTGGTTCCATCTGTCCTTCATAGGGGCACACCCATACGGTAGAAATATAACCGCGGACTCGCATGCTGTTATCTTGAAAAGATGTTTTCATTCTCTGGAAACGAGTAATGCTTTCTTTGATACTACAATTTATATTTTTTTGTGAGAATGTATCACTGGCTGCCGTAAAAACAGCCACAGAAGAATAGTTGGCATCCAATGCCCGCTCTAATCCTTTAATATTTGGGATTAATGCCGTATACATAATATTCGAATCTCGTATGATTTCTATCGATACCTCTTGCGCATCAGCCAATTGCGGGATCCATTGCGGAGACACAAAACTGGTGACTTCTATTTCGGGTAATTTTGCTTCAGATAGAGTGTTGATGAACTGGATTTTTGCGTCTGTGGGTATGGTTTGTTCAATACTTTGAAATCCATCACGCGGGCCCACTTCCACGATGCGGACAGCAGCAGGGAGAGAGTTCATTTTATTTTACCCATGAAGGAGGACGTTTTTCCAAAAATGCTGATAATCCTTCCTGACCTTCGTCAGAAGCACGCAATTCAGCGATTAATTCTGCTGAATTTGTACTATCCATATTACGACAATATTCCTTGAAGCGCGAGATTGCCTGTGGACTGGCTTTCTTGACTTGTTTGATAACAGCTTCTGTCATGTCATCGAGTTCGTTTTCTTTAACGGCAAAATGCACAAGTCCAATATCTTTAGCGTATGAACCATCAAATCGTTCTCCGGAAATACCCAGGGCACGAAAGTAGGAATTACCTATTTTGTTAACTGTAAATGGCCCAATTACTGCCGGAACAATTCCAATCAATACTTCACTCAAACAAAATGAAGTATTTTCAGCGGCGACGACAATATCACAAACAGTACACAGCCCAAATCCTCCACCGTAAGCGTGACCATGGACTTTGCCAATTACGGGTTTAGAACAATTATCTACTGCAGTATACATTCCCTCCAGTTTGTTTCCGGCCGCGACATTTTTATCCCAATCCATCTGTCCCATTTTGCGCATATTTTCAAGGTCAACACCAGCACAGAATGAATGACCATTTCCAGAAAGTAGGATAATGCGCACATCGGGATTTTTATGCAGTTTAGCGAAAACGTCAGTTATTTCCTGGATCATCTCTGTATTCATCGCATTGCGAACATCAGGACGATCCAATGCTACTGCAGCAATTTGATTCTTTATATCGATATTTATTGTTTCGTAATTCACAATTTGCTTCTCATAAAATATAGAAAAACCTATATGTAAAATTTGCTTTTTTCAGCCATCAATACCAAGAAATAAAAAAGGGCGCCAGCAGCGCCCCTTTATTCATAAAAAAATAAATAAATCAAAAGTAATATTTTCGATTGTCGACAATTTCCGCTGCTGTTTTTAATTCAATAAGCCATGTATCAAACGCTACCTGCTGGGCATTGTTTGTTAAAGTTGTATAAATATTTTTTTCTTTATTCTGAAAATCTGTTGAATCAAAAGGTGCAACACCCAATAGCCTGACCAATGTATACCCGCGAGCTGTTTCCAAAGGTCCCACAACATTGCCAATTTCACTATTCATCAAAGCGCCAATGACTGCATGGCTGCGGCCGATG
>JYMV01000669.1_pt1 | contig 10100 bp, 10 predicted proteins | sample 338911 | NCBI WGS metagenome assembly JYMV01 (sample SAMN03354496, study PRJNA234377) | hydrothermal vent metagenome | biome: Deep sea; feature: Hydrothermal plumes at the Eastern Lau Spreading Center, Western Pacific Ocean; material: Seawater | place: Tonga | collected 2009 | depth 2000 m m
AAAAGTTTCAATCTTTACCATGGGTGGTACCGCAACATGAAACCAAACCTGATGGCGAACAACCAGTTGAAGTACCTGAGGATTGATGTCGACCGCCGGGCACGGATGCGCAGACTATGGAACCGGGCAAGAATATGGCCGCTGGCTAGCATGCTAATGATCCTGTTTGCTTTCTTTTACCCGGCCTGGCTTCTTTACCGGCGTCAGCAGCGCGCAGGTGCGCTGTAGTTCATGACGGCATACATTATCCGCCGTATTCTGTACGCATTTCCCCTGCTTGCGGGAGTAAATATCCTGACCTTCCTGCTGTTTTTTGTCGTCAATACTCCGGATGACATGGCACGCATGCAGCTTGGCCAGAAACACGTGACCGAACAGGCAATCCAGAAGTGGAAGGAACAGCGCGGATACCAGATGCCATTGTGGTGGAACGGTCAGTCAGAAGGAACAGGACACCTTACGGAAACGATTTTCTATACCAAGTCGGCAGGGCTTTTTCTGTTTCGGTTTGGCCGTTCGGACAGTGGCAGGGACATTGGCTCGGACATCATGCAAAGAATGTGGCCGAGTCTCGCGATTGCTGTTCCTTCGCTGGTTTGCGGGTTACTGGCAAACATCACTCTTGCCGTCCTGATGGTGTTTTTCCGTTCGACCTATGTCGAATTCTGGGGAGTGATTGTTTGTGTTGCCATGATGTCCGTCTCGGCACTGTTCTATATTATTCTTGGCCAATACCTGGTCGGCAAGTTTCTGCTTCTGGTGCCCATTTCCGGCTACGACACGGGGTTGAACGCGGTCAAGTTCCTGGTTCTGCCGGTCCTGATTGGGGTGGTTTCTGGGCTGGGAGCGGGTGCCAGATGGTACCGAAGCCTGCTGCTGGAGGAAGTCGAGAAGGATTACGTCCGCACTGCGCGTGCCAAGGGGCTGTCGGAAACCCGGGTTCTTTTTAGCCATGTGTTGCGGAATGCCCTGATACCAATCCTCACTGGCATTGTAGCGGTGTTGCCGATTCTGTTCATGGGCAGCCTGATTACCGAATCCTTTTTCAGTATTCCGGGGCTGGGTAGTTATACCATTGATGCGATCAACCGGCAGGATTTCGCAATCGTCCGTTCGATGGTTTTTCTTGGCTCGGCTCTCTATATCTTGGGGTTAGTGATGACCGACATCGCGTATACGCTGGTCGATCCCCGGATCAGACTTCTCTGAAGGGTTCCCCATCGTGGTTTTTTTCTGGACTGACACTCTGATCTTCCTGGTTCTAGGAAGTCTGTTGCTGGCCTTCTTGCGTTTTGGTCGAAAAGAACAGTGGCTGCGGCCGTGGCGAAAACTCACGTCTGATAAACCGGCAATGATTTCGCTGGTGATCCTTGTGGTTTTTCTTTTGATCGGGCTGCTGGACAGCATCCGCTTCTACCCAGCTCATGCAACGGCCTCGGCAGGCTCGGTAATTGTACAGGGTGAACCGATCAGCCTTTTTGATGTCTGGGCGACCACGATCAGGACCCATGATGAAAAAACCTATTCTGCTCCGTTCGCATCCCACCTTTACACGCGTGAACTTCTGCCGGATGGGGTTGGTTCGGGTTTCTGGGGGTACGCACGTCTGGTTCACGGCGGGGCCCATCTCGAGGAGCCGGACAGTCGGGTTCACGACATTCTTCAAACGGTTGTTCAGGGGACAGCGAAGGGCCTTCTGGTTGCCGGACTGTTGGTTCTTTCGGCAGCGATTTTCCGGTCCCGAAAGAAATCGACCAGCATGTCCAAGGAGATTTGCCAATTGTCTGGCGATGATTTTGAGAAGCCCTGGAGGTCGGTATTGGTTACGGGAACCCTGATCCTGTGCATGGGCTGGACCCTGGTCGACCTGAGTGTTCATTACCACGTTCTGGGTACGGATAAGGTGGGACAGGATGTCCTGTACCAGAGCCTCAAGAGTATCCGCACGGGTTTGGTGATCGGCTGTCTGACTACCTTGGTGACCCTACCCTTCGCACTGGTCCTGGGCATCGTTTCCGGCTACTACAGGGGATGGGTCGATGACCTGATTCAGTACATCTACACGACCCTCAATTCCATCCCCGGCGTACTACTGATTGCTGCATCGATCCTGGTGGTTCAGGTTTACATGTCGAACCACGCGGAAGCATTCGATACGATCGCCGTGCGTGCAGATACCCGGCTGCTGTTCCTTTGCCTGGTGCTCGGGATGACCAGTTGGACAGGCCTTTGTCGTCTTCTGCGTGCCGAGACTCTCAAGCTTCGCGAGATGGAGTACGTTCAGGCGGCAAGAGCGTTGGGCGTGGGGGATCCGGGGATCCTGGCTCGGCATATCCTGCCGAATCTTTTCCATATTGTTCTGATCTCGGTCACTCTCGATTTTAGTGGTCTCGTGCTTGCCGAAGCGGTTCTTTCGTACATTAATATTGGTGTTGATCCGACAACCTTTAGCTGGGGTAACATGATTAACAGTGCCCGGCTGGAAATGGCTCGGGAGCCGGTGGTCTGGTGGCCCCTGTTTGCCGCCTTTCTTTTCATGTTTATTCTGGTGCTGTCTGCCAACCTGTTTGCCGATGGCGTCCGGGATGCGCTGGACCCGCGTTATCAGCGTGGTGAAAGATGATTAACCGTCTCTGTCTGCACGGGAAACTACATCATCAAACCGACGTGCGTGTGATTCTGGAACAGACGGGCGGACGGTTCTATAGGGCCGGGAACCAAAGACTGGTCGTGGGTGCACAGGTCGCCGATCGAATGGTGATCGAAAACCTCCGGGGGAGGTTCCAGATCGATATCAACGTGTTGCCGGATGGGTTTGATCCGCAACAAGTTGGGCTTGTTGTGTGTGATATGGACTCGACCTTTGTCAATGTCGAATGTATCGATGAACTGGCTAATCTGAGCGGCCACCAAGCTACAGTCGCTGCCATTACCGGGGCGGCGATGCGCGGGGAGATCGATTATGCTGAGTCGTTGCGAAAACGGGTTGGCTTGCTGGCAGGATTGAGGCTGGAGCAGTTGGAACAAGTTTATCGGACCCGGCTGGAAACCCGTTGGGGTGTGGAGAGTCTGCTCTCGGAACTGGCGGCAAGACGAATCCCGCTGGTCCTGGTCTCCGGTGGATTCTGTTTCTTTGCGGAACGGTTGGTGCGGCGCTTTGGCCTGTTTGACAGCCTTGCTAACCAATTGCAGGTGGACAATGGTCAACTGACCGGTCGCCTGGAAGGGACGCTTGTAGACGGCCAGGCTAAGGCATGCTTTCTTGCCGAGGTCTGTAAACGCTTATCGATTACGACAGATCAGGTCATCGCTGTCGGCGATGGTGCGAACGATCTGCCAATGCTAATGGCGGCTGGGCTGGGTGTTGCTTACCAGGCTCACCCAGTGGTGCAGGAGGCCATGGATATCGTTTTGAATCACAGTGGGCTGAATGCCCTGAATGATTTTCTGGGGTGGATTGATGGTAGCGAGTACGGATGGTAGGAAAAAAGACCAGTACGGGCACCGACGGGCCGGATATGAGTGCGGTCGATCAGGGTACTGATCCTGTTCTTCTGGAAGTCGAATCACTAAAAATATCATTCGGTAGCGGACAAGCCAGCGTTCCAGTCGTCGATGGCATCAGTTTTTCGATCCGGCGAAAGGAAACCTTTGCCCTTGTTGGCGAGTCGGGATCGGGAAAATCGGTCGCCGCCTTATCGGTCTTACGTTTATTGCCGTCCGCTGCATCTATCAAAGCCGGTCGAGTGGGATTCAAGGGTCTGGACCTGTTGCGGATTCCCGAACGCGACATGAACGCGATCCGGGGTCGCAGGATCGGCATGGTCTTCCAGGACCCGATGACATCGCTGAATCCGGTGATGACGGTCGGTTCTCAGATTGCCGAGGCTGTTCGCAGCCGGTCAGGTCGATGGTACCGCCCGACCCGGTCGGAGGTGATGGAGCTTATGGACCGTGTCGAGATTCCATTTGTGCAAAGGCGTTACTCGGAATATCCCCACCAGTTGTCCGGTGGTCTCCGCCAGCGCGTGGTGATCGCTATTGCGTTGGCCGGCAATCCGGATCTGTTGATTGCAGATGAACCGACAACGGCCCTTGACGTAACGATCCAGGCTCAGATCCTGCGGTTGCTGAAAAGTATTCAACAGGATACCGGAATGGGACTGTGGCTAATCACTCACGATTTTGGCGTGGTCGGAGAGATGGCCGATAACGTGGCGGTCATGAAAGAGGGGCGTATCGTTGAACGATCCCGACAGGAGCTGTTTTTCCAGAATTCTGTTCATCCGTACACACGTAAACTCATCAATGCCTTACCGGGCATGGAACGATTTCGGCAACCGATTCATGACCCTGCTTGCATCCTCTTGCAGGTTCGGGATCTCAAGGTTCATTACCCGATACGACAGGGGTTCCTTAAGAGAGTGTCGGGTTGGGTCAAGGCCGTGGACGGGGTCAGCTTGGACCTCGCGCGGGGCCGTACGCTGGCCGTTGTGGGAGAGTCTGGATGCGGCAAGACCACCTTGGGAAAGGCAATCTTACAACTGGTGAAAGCCACTGGTGGGGAAATCCAGTTCGACGGAATCGACGGAGATGAACCGTTTTCCAGACCGAGAAAGGTGGACCCGGCCGCGATGCAGATCGTTTTCCAAGATCCCTTTTCTTCAATGAATCCAAGGATGTCTGTTGGCGAGGTGGTTGGCGAAGGCCTAAGATCCTTGCGGCCGCGTATCCCTGATACGGAGTTCAAAGGATTGGTGGGCGAACTGCTTGAAAAAGTCGGTCTGCCGGCCGGGGCAATGGAGCGGTATCCGCATGAATTCTCTGGAGGGCAGCGTCAACGGATCTGTATTGCAAGGGCGCTTGCGGTTCACCCCAGGTTGCTGGTCCTTGATGAACCGACCAGCGCACTGGATGTTTCCGTTCAGGCGCAGATTATCGAACTCATGCTGGAGCTGCAGGAAACAGAGGAGTTGAGTTACTTGTTCATCAGTCATGATCTCGCGGTTGTCGCGCGAATGGCGGACCAGGTGGCGGTCATGTACAGGGGCAGATTTGTGGAAAACGGGCCAGCTGCTGAGGTCCTGACGAGCCCTAGGCACCCTTATACCCGGAAATTGCTTGATTCGGTATTACATACAGGGTTAGATTGACGCCAAGTAGACCGTGCCGAGGTCGCGAGCCCTCCCAACGCGCGGTTTTTTATCAATCTCAGAACTTCATTGCAGGATCAATTCGATTATGGCTACAGTTACTTTGGGTGGAAACCCGATCAATACATCCGGAAATCTGCCTTCGGTTGGGGACAACGCCCCCGGCTTTGAGTTGGTGAACGGAAAGCTGGACAATGTTTCGTTGCAGGATTTTGCAAACAAGAGAAAAGTGTTGTCCATCGTGCCTAGTCTGGATACACCGACCTGCGCGGTTTCAACCCGGATTTTCAATGAAAAGGCAGCTTCCCTCGACAACACGGTCGTTCTAGTGATTTCTGCGGACTTGCCTTTTGCCCAGGCCAGGTTTTGTGAAGCAGAGGGGTTGGAAAATGTCGTTCCGCTGTCATCCTTCCGTTCAAATTTTGCGACCGATTACGGCATCTCGATTATTGACGGCGTATTGAAGGGGCTAACCACCCGTGCCATTGTGATTCTCGACCAACAGGACAAGGTGGTGTACACCCAACTGGTCGGTGAAATCGCGGACGAACCTGACTACGATAGCGCGCTGGCAATACTGGGCTGAACGCTAATTTTCAGCTGTTTGGTATTCCCTACGCAGTTAGTGGCAGGGTGAAGAATCGCAAGAGGGGACATGGTCATTCGAAACGGCAGGGTGGGTGCCGCTTTTGTTTGTTCGGGAGTCGTTGGTTCGTCTAGCTATCGTGCCTGAACAGCCAGTTTCTGGCCGGGCATGAGGTATTTACCCAGGATCTGGCGATTCCATTTTTTCAGGTTGGTCATCGATACCTTGAACTGGTGGGCGATGGTGTAGAGCGAATCGCCTTTGCGGACCGTGTAGCTTGGGGCGGCCCTTCGTGTGATTCGGGTCTTTGCTTTCGGCCAGATGGCCAGTTTCTGGCCGGGCATGAGGTATTTACCCAGGATCTGGCGATTCCATTTTTTCAGGTTGGTCATCGATACCTTGAACTGGTGGGGACCGTGTAGCTTTTGGCGCTGCTCGGGATGGCCGTTCGTGCAACCCCAGCCTTTCCCTTTGGCCAGAGAACCAGTCTCTGGCCTGGACGAATCATGGAATTGACCCGGATACTGTTCCAGTTGGCGATGGATTTTGCCCTGATCCGATATCGTTGCCCGATTCCAGAAAGGGTATCACCACGGCGTATTCGGTAAATGATCTTCGTTCCGGGCATGCCCAGTTCGGCTTTGATTCGTTCGGGAAGATACGGATTGGGTGAATAGTGGTTGCGGGAAAGTTTCTGGCCCGATACGGGTATGATCAGTCGATCACCGGTGATCAACGATTTACCGGCCAGCTTGTTGGCTTTGAGGATATTGAAGGCCGAAGTGTTGTACTTTGCAGCGATTTGCTCGATTGATTCCCGGCGTTTGACCTTGTGTCGATACCATGAAGTCTTGTCTTTTTCTGCTATCTGCTCGAGTTGATTGACGAAGTCATCGGCTTTCTGAATAGGAACCAGTAAGGCGTAGGGACCCTCCGGATCCGATGCCCACTGGTTGAAGCCCGGGTTCAGCCGGTAAAACTCCTCCAGCGATACGCCGACCATTCCTGCCGCCTGCTTGAAGTCGATCTGGGCTTCGAGGGGTATCTGCCGAAAATATGGCCGGTCTACGATCGGCTTGAGGGTGATGTCGTATTTGCGGGCATTGGCTATCAGCTGGCTCAAGGCCAGCAGACGAGGGACATAGCTTCTGGTTTCCCGTGGCAGGTGCAGGGACCAGAAGTCCGTTGGCCGGCCGCGTTGTTTGTTCTTCCTGATGGCGGCCTCGACACGGCCCTTGCCGCAATTGTAAGCCGCCACTGCAAGCAACCAGTCGTGGTCAAAAGCTTTTTCAAGATCTTGCAGGTGTTGCAGGGCAGCTCGCGTCGCCTTGTGGACATCTCTTCTGCCGTCGTACCACCAGTTTTGCTTGAGTCCGTATGTGCGGCCTGTCGAGGGGATGAATTGCCAAAGGCCTGAGGCACTGGCGCGCGAGTAGGCATAGGGACGAAACGCGCTTTCAATGACCGGCAGCAGAGCAAGTTCGCCAGGCAATCCGTTTTTCTCCACTTGCTCGACAATGTAGTGAAGGTAAGGTTCGGCACGCGACTGGGTTCGCATGAGATAATCAGGATTTCGCAGGTAGACCTGAATCTCTCGTTCAATCCGGGAATGTTGAACCGCTTCCAATTGGTAAAGGGAAATCACCCGTTGCCAAAGGTTTTCCAAGCGTGGCTGGGCTTCCGACCCATCCGTACCGGGCGGTTTGATTTTTTCCCCAGGATAGGCGGGCAGGCCCAGGCTCGGGGTACTACCCTGCGGCCCCGGTTTCAACGAGCAGCCGGCCAGCAGGATTGAAATCAGGAGAGCAGGGATGCAGGGTAGAACAAATACTCTGCGGATATATTCCACGGACTAGGTATGAGTTAGAATCCTTGTTTGCGGCAATTATATAGATTATCGACTGTAGAAGCACGATGAAATCAGCGTCGTCAGATCAGGATCCAGCGGAATACCGCAGGCTTTTGGTTGAGTGGTTCTTTTCAAATTCGGGCAACGCACTTCGTGCCATGGAATCAGACTACCTGTCGAAGGTCATCCCTTTCCGTTATCAGCAGCAGATCCTACAGATCGGCTCACTTGGCTGGGAACGCGAATACTATGATACAGATGTGCGCAGTGACTTCGTTGTTGTCGACCGGGTTGCGGTAGCAGACGAAAGCACCGGGCGCATTGTCGCGAATTGCGGAGAGATCCCACTTGAATCGGAAAGCATGGATGTCGTGATTGTCCCGCACTGCCTGGAGTTTGAATCCGATCAATATGGAGTGCTTGTGGAAGCAGAGCGCATTCTCAAGCCGGAGGGTCGTTTGATCCTTCTACTTTTCAATCCCTGGAGCCGGACACGTTTCGTGCATTACCCGGATGGACTTCGCGGAATCGTTCCCTGGTGCGGTAACTTTGTTAGTCAACATAAGCTTCGTCACTGGCTGGGATCCATGGACTTCGATGTATCGTTGGTTTCGTACATGAATTTCCAAGAAGCTCTCAGTGCTGCCCGGTCGGCAGTAGACGGCCTGTTTTTTTTCGCGTCAGTATCCTACGGAGTAAGGGCGGTTAAACGCCGCTATTCGGTGATCCCGCTAGCGCCAGAAAGGGGAAGGGTTAAGGGACTTATTCCTGCAAATTCCTTGCTTCCGAGGAGTCGGCTGGATGGTTAGCCGGGTCAATATTTATACCGATGGAGCCTGCAGGGGAAACCCGGGGCCCGGGGGATGGGGGGTGCTACTGGAATACCAGGGCACCAAAAAGGAATTATGCGGTGGGACGCAAGAATCGACCACAAATAACCGAATGGAGTTGCTTGCGGCCATTCGTGGTATTGAGGCCCTGACGAAAGCTAGCGACGTATATCTTTACACCGATTCCACCTACGTTCAGAAGGGTATCACCGAATGGATGACTGGCTGGAAGAAACGGAATTGGATGACTGCTGCAAAAAAGCCTGTGAAGAACAAAGACCTCTGGGTTCGGCTGGATGAGGCGTTGGCAAGTCACAATGTCGAATGGCGGTGGATAAAGGGGCATGCCGGGCACCCAGGAAATGAACGGGCGGACGCACTGGCAAACCAGGGGATTGATTCGCTGGACAGGGAATGAGGTGTTGGCGGGAGCATGCTCGCCTGAATTCTGCGTTGGGTCGAGCCTGTCGTCAGCTACGAGCGTCCGGCGGCGCAGAGATCGCTTCAGTCGGGTCAAACCGGTTTTAGGAAAGATGCAATGAAACAAATCGTACTTGATACGGAAACTACAGGACTATCTCCTGAAGACGGGCATCGGATCATCGAGATCGGGTGCGTTGAATTGCTCAAACGCAAGGCGACGGACAATCGTTTCCATGTGTACCTAAACCCGGATCGCGAAATCGATAGAGGAGCGACCGAGGTGCACGGGATCAGTAACGAGTTCCTGGCCGACAAGCCGCGATTCGAGGATGTCGTTGACGATCTTGTCGCGTACCTGTCAGATGCGGAACTGATTATCCACAACGCGCCGTTCGATATCGGTTTCCTGAACCATGAACTGCGGTTGTCAGGGCGTTCGGAAAAGATCGAACAATACTGTTTGGTCACCGATACCCTGGCCTTAGCCAGGAAAAAGCACCCGGGACAGCGCAACAGCCTAGATGCACTTTGCAAGCGGTACGTAATCGATAATAGCCACCGGGACTTGCACGGTGCTCTACTGGATGCCGAAATCCTTGCAGAAGTCTACCTGATGATGACAGGTGGACAGACATCCATGCTGGCAGAAGACAACCCGGTCGCAGGCTTGGCGGCAGATGGTGCAATAAAGCGCTTGCCAAAGCATCGGCCGGAACTGAAGGTTATTCGCTGTTCGGAATCGGAGCTGAAATTCCACAATGAATACCTAAAAAAAATCAATAATGATAGTGACGGTCAATGCCTTTGGCTTGGTGAACAGAAAGATTGAGGTTCTACCTGATTCCGCCTGACCGGATGAATACAGGAACAGCAGTCTAGGTTGCTGGTTTTCTGAATTGCGGGAAGGCTTTGTTTGCTGTATTCTGCTCGACCCGCGGAGAGGTGGCTGAGCGGTCGAAAGCGACGGTCTTGAAAACCGTTGAGGGTTAGTAGCCCTCCCAGGGTTCGAATCCCTGCCTCTCCGCCATTATATTTACGTAAGGCACTGAGTTCTCAGTACTTTTATGTTATCGATCTGAATCCTTTCCACGGTTCTTTCCACGTTTTATTTCCGCTTCATATGTGTGAAGCTGCAGAAATCACCTGATCCGTTTTGGGCAGTATACGGATACATCGCACGAAAAAGGCTCCAAGGATAATCCACTTCCTAACGCTTTTCCCAGATCGCCCGATTAGACCCCCCACCCCCTAAATTCTCA
>JYMV01038380.1_pt1 | contig 10099 bp, 3 predicted proteins | sample 338911 | NCBI WGS metagenome assembly JYMV01 (sample SAMN03354496, study PRJNA234377) | hydrothermal vent metagenome | biome: Deep sea; feature: Hydrothermal plumes at the Eastern Lau Spreading Center, Western Pacific Ocean; material: Seawater | place: Tonga | collected 2009 | depth 2000 m m
TAAAGATATGACAACTATATCGTGTTTTTGATAATATAAATCGTATAAATATGATGATTTATTTGTGGTTTATTTGTTTAATTGAGTAAACATGTATATAACGGTTTGAATGCTTCAGGATATAGTGCTTTTAAAATAGTTTACTATTAACCTATATCTTCTGAAACGTATACCTCTAAAGTATGGTCTCCTCTTTGTAGACAAAAAACCTCTACTCGCTGATAAAATAGAAGTAAACAAAGCTATTTCTAAAAACATATTGCATTGAACTACTTAGAAAATCTAACATTTGCTCATTTATATTATCAAAAACACGATATAGTTGTCATATCTTTAAAAGAAGTATATATCTAAACGTCAAAACATATACTCAGTGTTTAACATAAGCCCATTTCCTCGTCCACTAACTCATTCATTGAAAGACACTTCTCGTCCTGTAACAAGCAATTATCTATAGACGAAAAAAAGTATATATTGATATTGACTGTTTACTTAAGAGCTATTGCATTTTTCTCTTTCGTCTCAAAATGATTTTTTTTTTACATTGAAAGGATATATGACGAAACGAGGTCCTATGGAAAAATACGTGTTGGCGCACACCGCCCCAAAGACTAGAATCAGTTTCCAACACTGCAAATCCGGGTGGAGGCTTGAAATAGAACACAAGTTGCAATGTCAGTTTTTCTTCATTATCAACACCTCTGTGGCATAATGGTTAGCGTGTTCGTCTCGTGTGTGATAGATCGAGTGGTCGCTTCTCGGTTGGGTCACAAAAAAAGACTGAAAATGGTATTTGTTGCTTCTCTGCTAATCAAACAACATTAAATTTCAATATTTTCAGTAGATTGTACCTATTTTGTGTACTCAACTCTTCTTACAGGTGATGGCATATTTTTTTTCTCAGTCTGGAGAAAAAGCTCGTTAATTCATGCTTCACATCGTCTAAAGGAACCTCGAACAAGTTTGCAACCCGTCGAGTTCTATCCTTAGGTGCCGATGGATTATTATTATTATTTTTTAAGTATTTTCAGTTTTTGTTTTGCTGCTTGAGATCTATAAACACGAAGAGGAAGACAGTTCCCATCTTACATACCCGTTAAACCTCTATACATTTATTTTGCCTCCTCCCACTTGATCTATGTCGTAGATTCCCTTTGGGTTTTGTAATGTCTGTGTTTAAGAGTTAGAGGTTTATCGGAGGAGTGGTTAATCATGAGTGTTGTGTTTGGTAGTATTGCCAACCATATCTGTTTAAATATAGTTGTTGGTTTTTTTTATTTCGTCACCCGTATTCTTGGCCTATGGGGCAGGCAGACAATTTAAATTGTATGTCGCTGATTTGACATTAGAATTGTTGAAGTAACACGCAGACGACCCCTTCGGTCTGTTTTATTACTCCCATCTTCGGTCCACCCCGATTCATTTTTTTTTTATTATGATGAAATGAAATTTTAAATTAAAAATTATTTTTCAGTGAACAATTATGATATGTGAGTGGCCAACTATTGTCCCCTCATTGTTTTTACTTAAAAGTGCAATCTTCGAAAATTATATCTAAATAATTAATCAGGACAGTTTATTTTCAATTAAATAAATTGTTTGTATTTATTCTCAATCAGTTACATCTGTAAACTACCAAAAGGTCATTTTGTTATTAAATCAGTTGTTCAATAATAGCACAGTTAAAACACGATAAACACTTTAAAAATACTTTTACCTATAAAACTATCCCGCCCATTCATATTATACGTCAATACTGATACTGATTTGCCTTTGCGTAGTTAGACATACCACGCATTATAACAAGGCAAAACTTCTGACGCGTCCTCGATCCGGGCCGCTGCGTATGAATATTCATCATGGAGAACCCCATTGTGTGTTGAAGTGAATAAGATACTTTGTCAAGCTAACAAGTTAGCGATATCGTTAAATAAACTTTAAAGAGGATCTTTGTGCAGTATTATACAACTATTTACGACTCGTCAAGAATATTGTCAATTGATTCAAAAGGGAGATTTCTTTACCCGAGAAGAAATATGACGTTAGAAAAGGGGTATGTATCTTTATTGTGTGTTCGCGTGCTTTGAACAGATATTGCCGGTGTTTTTGTTGCGGGACGCGATTGTTTAAATTGCCTATCAGTTAAGACTCAGTTTGTATTACTGTGTAAATGATATAAATAACAAATCATTTATCAATGGTATTGTTACACAAGTTGAAATAGAGTTTTGTACGAAAACATATCAATAACAATTCTATTTTTAGAACAGCATGTGCCAGACGTAAACACAAGCACGTTGTTAAGTGTTGCGCAAGTAATTTATATATTTTATTTACAAATGTTACTTAATTAATAAATTAATGATTTATTTTCGTGGGTATGACACTTTCTTGAACAACATGAGCACACAGAAATATTTTAATTTCTGTTTGATTGAGGTCTTGTACAGGTACAGGTACGTGTGTTTATACAGATACACAAGCATAGATTTAAGATAATGATTATATACAACAAACAATGACCTTCACTTGTTTATAATTCATCAAATATAATTAGTTAACATGATGACATTCAGGGTTTATACATCACAAAGGCTGTTGAGAAATAACTTGCAGTAAATTGAGAGACTGGTACAGTTTTATAATTTTTTCATTTTCTTTTTTTTATAACATACCATGTATGTTAAATACCTAAATATTTGTAAACTTGGTGCATAAATTTTAACAATCATAAATCAATTAAAATGTATGTACCTATCACATTGAATGATAATGAAATAATTTGTAGAAAATCATGACCCCCTGGGATGATCTCTCCATTTGTAAATTGTCCAGTGTTTACCTGTACAGAGATTATTTGTGTCATAAAATAGCCTATTTATGATGAACAAGGTGTCTGTGGTGACAACAGAGAAGTGAAGCCCTGAGGCCAGTAGTGGTAATCATGTCTTCTTTTTGAGCATATCTCTGGATTAACTGATTAAATTACTGGTGTTGATTTAAAACCTTTTAATGGGGGTACTACCTATGTTATTGATTATTTACTTGTGTAAGGTATCTACTTTCCTTCCCAATGAACTTCAAAATAGAGACGTTTAGTTTATTATAAATTTAAATTGTTATTTTAACAACCTATGTACCATTACCATTGTGATTTCTATAATAAAAGATTGATGGAAGAATTGACCAAATCAGTTCTCATGTCAATTTTGCAAATTTGCCCCCAAAAAGGTAAAAAAAAAAAAAAAAAAAAAAAAAAATTGTCTAATTTAATGCATATATGTGGAAAAGATAGTAATGGAATAGTTGTAGAACATCTCTGTTTAAACTTTCACTTCATGATAAAATAAAATGATATAGTGATATGATACCTGTAAAAAAAAAACGAGCTGCATTTGTATATTTATCTTTTTCAAGACCGTATTATTACCGCCAACATTTAGATATTAGTGCATCTTCATTATTGCCATATTGGAGAGATGTTCACAATATTTCACATTGCTTAAATAAATAAAGATTAGTTTCAGTAAGGACAAAGTGGATAAATATTGATCCACTCACCTTCAATGGATATTTAAAGATTACAAGCTTAATTGGATGAGAAAGTGGTGAAGGGGGGATAATCCTTTCAGAATTTTTGCTGTGAGTAATTTGAAGATGCTGATTGGCATTATTTGTGAAAGTAAAATAGAAAATAATTGTTGTATTCTATTTTACAATAATATTCTAGATAGAAGAGTGAATGATTGTTGTTTATTGCCAACTCTGTAATTTTTCAGCTATACCATGGCGAGAACAAGTTAAATTTCAATGAGATGTTGAGGTTCGCTTTGTACTAAACCAGCACGCTGAGTTGGATTTTGATAGTGCTAGTTTACTGAAACAACAGTCTGCTGATAGACATGACCATTCACTGGAAACAACAGTCTGTATGTCGCCTCACTCTGTCACATTATTCTGATTCCGAGTCAACCAGTCTTTGCTCTTTCTCCTTAATGCTGCGTGCTTAACGAAGAAACAACAAATACCAGTTTTATAGTCTTTGATTTGACCTTCTGTAACCTCTCTGAACCTTTTCTAAGAACTATCTGTGGACCAAAAACCCCATTGCTGGCGTAATGGTTAACATACTTGCCTCAAGTGGCTGTGCAGTAGGTTGTGAGTTTGAGTACAAGTCAGACCGAATACTAAAAAAATTGTATTTGCTGCCATTCCACTAAGCACACAGCATTAAGAAGTAAAGGCAAAGACTGGTTGGCTTGTAATCAGGATAATATGTCCGAGTGCAGCGACACATCTATCAGTGGACTGTTGTTTTAGTGAGCTACCACTATAAAAATCCCAACTTATCATGTTGGTCTAGTTACAAAGGAGACAATTTTCCTCAAGAACCACTTTTGATCATGTGAAATCTAATTTTCAGAAATTGATTTGTACATGGCCTCCAATACTTGTATTTTAAAAGGTTTGATATAAAATGGTCTGAAATATGAATTCCACCTAGTTTATTTTGGGTATTGTTATTTTACATGGTTGTGTGAAAAGGACAATATGGGACAAAAGTTTAAAGATGCCAACAGGGAAATCAGAGAAGTGGTTATTATAAAGTGAGACAATGCAATGGACAACAAGACAACCAGTTGTCAAAAAAAAAAAAATAATAATAATAAAACAACAACACAGAGAACTAAAGGTTGAGCAACAGAAATCCACACAAAATAGGGGTGAACTTTGTACTGAACACATCCCTAGTCAAATTTGATTCAGTTTGCTTTGTAGAGACAATACCTCTTTTACAATTTTATTATTTCTCAAACTTTTATAAATTTGTTGAAATAGTTTTTTTCCTGAAGTTTTCCACTCCCAAACATTCTTTTTTCTTTTCTTTTTGTTATTCTATCAGAAATATAATATTAACCAGATCACTGGGAGGTTTAACAGACTTTTTGATACAATATTTATACACAGGAAATTCACTTCACACTATGATCCACAAAACAAAACAACAAAGAAAAGAGATAAGTAAAACAGAGAAATTACTTACAGAAGTTAGTTTAGTGCAGGGTGCAATTCTAAAGGATTGATTTATGAGTGGGCACTGTGCCAGATTTGGGTGTTGTTGTAGAGTCGATTTCACTTTACCTATATTTAATTTTTCTTACATATTCAGATAATGCATGTACCTTAGCTTAGTAATTGAAAGTTATTCTTAAACTTTTTATTGCTGTCAATACATTGTATAAGAAGAATCTTGTTAACTGCTCAACACTCGGATCTGGTACACACTTACATTGTAACAGTAGAATAAATAGACATATGTATATAATGTTAACGATCATATGAAATGAAAATATAGATTAATGTGAAATTTTTTTTTTTTTTTTTCTTATACATACTGTTAGGGTATATCTTCTGGTGTCTTAAGACACCATGATATAGCTGAAATATTGCTAATGTTGGCACTAAACACCAATAGATCAATCTGAATTTTTAGGATACTGCCCTTTTACCAGTAATATTTTGTATATGATATATATTAAAACAAATTAAGTTTACCTATTAAGTACATGTACATGATGTATTGGAAATTGATTCATTAGAAAAACTGATAAATCACCAGTAATATTATCTCCTGCACAGGTAAATAGTAAGTACGCCATTGATCATTGGTCAATGTTTTGACCAATGAAACTTTTTAGTTGAAGAGAAGTCTTAAAATGGATTAGATAAGTTTCTGAAAATTCAAATGCTTCTTCCTTGCGATGATTAGCTGCTAATCTTCATCTTAATTGAAGTGTCGAAGTGCTTCAGATGTAAACAATCTAGCAGTCTTAAATTTTTGATAAAGCTTATCCATAATTAAAATTTATAACTGTATTAATTGATTGAGTTATTATTGATTTTTTTATGTGTGAACAAGTTGATATCTTGTTTTGTTTTTTGAGAATGCCCCCTAAAAACTTGTCAAACAGAGATTAATACTTGATGTCATTATGGCATCAATATTTCATTGTATTTATTGAATTTATTTACCTGTAGTACATCAAGGTATGTTAAAGGTCGCTGTAGGGGTCACTAAAACGACCTATAAATGACCAGCGGTGTGTAAAATATGTGGTCAACAGTAAATAGATCTCTGCCAAATTAAGTGATTTTTCGGTCTGTTTGTCTAATAGAAATGATAACATTGGTCAAATATAACTGATTTACAGTGTTTAAATGTGGTGATTATCTAAGATAGCCTGTGTTTATTGTCAATATTTTGTTACCCACCACCTCTCTGACCATTGTCGGTTGTGTGTATTACCTTGCTTTAATTGATATGACATATGTGATTGTATTGTCATCAGTAAATGATAGTTACTCTCCTGACTTTATTTTACTCAAATACTGACTGTACTTTGGCTTTTAATTGTAACTCATTCCAACAATGATTTTTTTTGTCCCTATTTTCCTTGAAGATTGAGTAAAAAATAATTATGAACTTCGTCCCTACCAAAAAGTGGTGATTTTTTGGTTATACATGGATTGTGGTTTATGGTGTTTAATGCCACTTTCAACAATATTTCAGTTGTATTGTGGTGGTCAGTTTTATTGGTGGAATACCCAGAGAAAACTACCGACCTATTGCAAGTCACTGACAAACTATCTCATAATGTTGTATCAGTACACCTCGCATGTGCAATGCATGATGGTTGCAGTAACAATAATGCACTACGTAGTTAAATTACATACATAATTATGCAAACTGTATGTCCTTGTAAATTTTTGCACTATAATTACTTACAATTTGTTAATCCAATTGATAATTTTTAATAGATCCTGTTAGACTACTTGTACATGTAGTACAAATTGACAAATTTTGGGAGAAACCTCAAAAATATTTTTCGGCATACTTTTATTTTTAATATATTTAATAACTGATTCACACTTACCATATAAACCTCTTGAGGGTATGTTTATGTTCAAACTGCCCACATGTATACATGATATTTTTAGGAAAAGAAAATTATATATTAAATCGTGTCTTTTTGTAATGAATCATATTTAGAGGAGGTGTTCTACAATGTACATTAATTATAGGGAGGGTGGCTCAACTCAGTATTCCAGTTAAGAAGTAAAATTTTGTAGATCAGCCATTGACTCATATTTACAACAGGAATTATTTTTTCCAGTCTTCACAATGTACATGTATTTAAGGAAACATCCATTTTCTTATTAGGGGGGGGCCTGGGATTTTCATTGTGCTCGTAAATTTTTTTTTCAGAACCTTCCTCAGTCAAAATATTTTTTTCTCGTGAGAAAGAAAGCAAACAATTGTTTTCCTATCATGTGGAACAGAAATACATTTTTCCATAAAAAAAAATTCTAGCCGGTGACAGCATAAAAGAAATTTCAGCTACAAAGCAAAATCTAAATTTTTTTTCGGTCAGGTACATGTAGGGCATTAAAATATTTTTTTCAAAAAAATCCCATTCCTCGCATATTACTTGGTGAGCGGAGAACGCTTAGTCCTAATCTTGAACTTTATACGTATAACATATCTAATAGTCGTGACACAGAAGTTGTCTTTACCGAAGTCAGAACTGAATAAAATAGTACAAGGTGGACAGTGCAAATACAAATGCACAATTGTACATAGACATGTACAAAGTGCAATACATGTAAATAAATGAACAAAATTGTACAAGATGAACAATAAAAGTACAAATAAAATTGTATTTAAAAAAAAAAACAATTGTGCGTGCACCGACATGCAAAAAAGTACAATAATTACCACACTAGGACTGTATTCACAAAAAACTGCTGATCAATACCATTCTAAAATATGCATACATATTTAAAAATGTTCATCACATTGTCGTTTTGCATGGTGGATTATTTATATACGCTGTATCCGTATTTGTTTTGTGTGTCAATTTGTTAATCCGATTAAATATACATTGTAAGTAAGAGGATAATTATCTCAGGGTTATAACAACTGTTTTACAATCGAGATGATTATGTTCTTTTTTTAAAGGAGAGATCAATGGAATGAAGTGTATCTTTTTATTTATAATCTGAGAAAAAAAAGGCAACGCAAATTAAAAAAAATACAAAACAAAACGAAAAAAAAAAAAAAAATAAGAAAAATAAATAAAACAACATAAAGGAAAATGCCAAAAAAAAAAAACCAAACAAAAATGTTGCTGCTTATCCTTCCGATGCAACTGTGCTTACGAGGTTTCTGTGGCTCAATCTTTAGTTTTCTTTGTTGTTTATTATGAACAATTGTTTGTCTCTTAGTTTTCTTTTGGCAATTGTATTTGTGTGCCTTTCGATGTACGGCTTCTGATTTCCCCTTTGATATCTTCAAACGTTTTCTAACACTAAACTTGCCATAGATACTTTTTTTTAAATAATCATGATCACTAGTTGAAAGTAACTACAATCACAATCCGGTTCTTTCCTCGTTCAGGACTTATCAGCGGGTTTGTAACACGAAGGGTGCCACTAATGGAGCAGGAACTACTTACCAGAGTTCGTGTTGCTCAATCTTTATTGTCTCATGTCCTTCTATCGATTTACGGCTTCTGATTACCAGTTTTGGCATCTTCAAACTGTTTTTCCTACAACTTCGATCCCCATCTCCACATTTCTGATTACCATCATTACTCGGTCAGATCAAACTAAGGACTATAAAACTGGCATGTGTTGCTTCTCCGTTAAGCACGTAGCAATAAATAAGGAGAAAGAACAAAGACTGGTTAGCTCGGAATCTGGATAATGTGTTCAACTGGAGCGATGTACGTCTATCTACCGGCCGCAGACTGTATAGTTTCACTGAGATAGCTAGATAGCACTATTAAAATCCAACTTAGGCGTGCTGGTCTAGTACAAAGCGGACATCATAATCATCATCATCATCTCAAAAAAATATTACTTGTTTTGGCCATGATATAGCTGAACAATTGCTCATTTGACGTTAATCAACAATTAATCAATAATATCCATATCATATAGCTATCTTACTAATAGTGACAATTACAGGACACCCCATTATAATTCTTATTTATAACATTCTGAAAATTATATACACAAAATAATTGTGTTGGGAAAATTAGCATGCTAAAGTCTATAGAAATAAATCTTAATTAATTAAGGGAGGTAATCTGTTTTTAACTGGGATGTCTGTATTTACAAGAATGGATATATGGGAGTACAATGTAGATGAACAGGAAAGCAAACATCATTGTACCTTTGAAAACAAATTAAAGTTTTAATGCTTTTCTTCAATTCTTGAGCATATCTTTTTCATTAAGGCATTCTATAAATAAAGTTAGAGAAATCCAAACTACAATATATCAAGAATGGACAATACAGAGACACAGGCAACATTGGGCACAAGACAGAGAATGAAGAGAAACAAAACACAACACAGAAAACCAAAAAGATGAGCAACATGGACTCCATAAAAAATGGGGTATGAACCAATGTGCTTTTGAAGGGCAAGCAGTTCCTGATTCCTACTAGACAACCGCAGTGTTACTTATATAGTCAAGTCCAGTAAAAGTGGAAAGACAAAATCTATGTAAAAGGGAAAGACCTATTTGAGAAATGGATATACAGTACAGAACTCATATGCTTCTTCTTCTCTGCTAAGCATGCACCATAAAGATGTCAGAGCAACGACTGGTTAGATCGGAATCAAGGATAATGTGTCAAATTGGGGCAACATGTCTACCTGTGAACTGCTGTTTAGTGAGCTAGAACTATATAAATCCAACTAAGTGTGTTGTTCTAATACAAAGATGACATCATCATCAATATACAATTCTTATAATGTAAGCATATATGTTTTTTTAATATATATATTATGAAAAGAAAGATTAAACAGTGATGGTCAACAATTCAACCAATATCAACAAAATGAACAATCATCTCTCGTCTTAGGACACTGAACACAAACCAGAGGCTCCCAGGAGCTTGTAATCGCTCACCTGGATCAAAGCTGCTTTCAATAACAATGCAACTGCACTGTGGTGGCCATCTTGGTGGGAGAGCGTGACTGCCGGACACAATTTTGGAAGAGGACCATCCAATGACTATTCCATCAAAG
>JYMV01032451.1_pt1 | contig 10097 bp, 6 predicted proteins | sample 338911 | NCBI WGS metagenome assembly JYMV01 (sample SAMN03354496, study PRJNA234377) | hydrothermal vent metagenome | biome: Deep sea; feature: Hydrothermal plumes at the Eastern Lau Spreading Center, Western Pacific Ocean; material: Seawater | place: Tonga | collected 2009 | depth 2000 m m
GCTGCAACTGCGAACGCCAATCGAACGTACATACCTGAAGAGTATCGCTTAACCGGTGTATCGATATAACGTTCTATACCAGAGAAATCTACAATTTCATCAAATTGACGCTTAATTTCTGAATTGTTCATGCCGAGTATAGCCCCATTCAAAAAAATATTTTCTCTACCTGTTAATTCAGGGTGAAATCCAGTACCGACTTCAAGGAGACTCGCTATTCTTCCCCGGGCTTTCACGGATCCGACTGTTGGGCCAGTAACACGAGATAATATTTTCAACAATGTTGATTTTCCCGCCCCATTTTTTCCAATTATGCCCAGTGCTTCTCCTTGTTTAACCTCAAAGTTGATGTCTTTTAAGGCCCATACAAAATCACTATTCCCATCTTTGTCTCTAATATTCACATCACCTACTTTGAGGAAGGGGTCTTCCTTTCCTCTTAATTGGGCCCACCAGCGGTTAAGATCATGAGATAATGTACCCGTGCCAATTACTCCTAACCTATATTGTTTGCTAAGGTTTTCTATTTTTATTGCAGTGCTCATTTTTGTTCGATTATCAAACAGTATCCATAAAGTTCTTTTCCACTTTGTGAAAAATCATGAAACCAAATATTAGCACAACTGTCGTGACCACTCCACTGTACAGAAGGTGGCTGAAATTAAGTGAGCCGCCTCCAAGGTATGCATACTTAAATGCTTCAATAATAGAAGTCATAGGATTGGCCAATATCAGAAATGATAGTGGATAAACAACTGGAGTGGCATACATTAATAGCTGAACTCCAAAAGTTACAAGGAATTGAAGATCTCGGTACTTAGTTGTAAGAGACGATATTATCATACCAAAGCCCAGGCCAAGTCCTGCCATCATTAACAATAATATTGGCGTTAGTAAAATATAGATGTTAGGTTGCACGTTGGCTCCGCTTAGCAAATAATAGAAGAAAAAGCTCAGGAATAGCAAGAACTGAACACCAAATTTCAATAAATTGGATAACACTATGGAAAGTGGAACAATGACACGCGGGAAATAGACCTTACCAAATATATTTGCATGTGTTTTAAAAGTAGAAGAGGTCTTGTTCAAACAATCAGCAAAATAATTCCAAGCAACCGTTCCACTCAAATAGAATAATACTGGGGGAATATCATCTGTAGGTATTTTTGCCACTTTACCAAAAATTACTGTAAACATCAAGGCAGTTAAAATTGGTTGAATAAAGAACCATAAAGGCCCTAATATGGTTTGTTTGAACTCAGATACAAAGTCTCTCCTAACAAAGAGCAATAACAAGTCTCTGTATCTCCAAATATCGTATAGCTGTATATCCCACCAGGACGATTTTGGCTGGATCACCAAATCCCAACTCTCTGCTTGTACCTGACTACTCTTTTCCACTTGTCTGGCGCTCACAAACTTTTATTAACTCAGGATTTAATTCTACTCTGATTATCATTCCTAAAGACTCTATTAGCAGGGATAAAGCTCCCCTTTTCACCCTGTCAATAGCTCCATGCTGCCCTTTAAAAGGTCCCGATATGATCTCCACATTTTCTCCTTCCTTATAATTTAATATTTCGAAGGATTTATCTTTATTATTAGTCAAAAAAGTTTTGAGATTGTTAATCTCCTTATCTCTTATTATTGCTGGTTTTCCCAACCAATAAATATAATTTAGGACCGCTGGATCTTGAAGTACCGAGTCGGATTCCAATGCAGATACCTGCACAAATACATATGAAGGGAATACAGGAACACTTACTTTTTTCTTTCGGTCGCTCCATTGTTTTAGCGTCGTTTGTAATGGACAATACACAATGAATCCACGTGATTCCAACCTTTTGGCAATTTTCTTTTCACTTCGAGGTTTGGTATAAACTACCTTCCACCGTTTTGCTTCTACAGTCTTTATTGTTTTGTCCATATTAGAAGATAATCTTCTCCATTGAAAGTTTTATTCAATCCTTCCTTACTTTCGTAAATCAGGTATTTTATTTTTTTACCGGTAAGACGCTGTGCTTTTTCAATGGCCTTGTTTAAGTAGCTTCTATTAATATCTCCGATAAAGATCAAATCAATCACATCACTCTCTTTTCCTTTTGCCAAATCACCACATAAGTAGGCAGCTTCAAGATTTCCCAATTTTTTTATTACGAAGTCTATAATTTTATCGAGACCTATATACTTCTGCACAATGTGATGTATGGGATCAAATAAAGAGTGCTCTTTATTGACCTGGAATATTTTCTTATTCCCGACATTTTTGGAATTCAACATGCCCGCTTTTTCAAGTCTGTTCAGTTCCAACCTCACCGCATTGCTCGATTCACCAAACTCAGAGGTCAATCCTCTTAAATAGGCCGATGTATTCGGATTCAGAAAGAATTTAAGGAGTAACTTAACTCTCGTTTTGGAAGTAATTAAAGTCTCAAGCATATTCATTACTATTTACCGACTAGAAATTTGAGGTCCGGGTATGGCTTCGCCACGTCAGTCACATTGCGAATATAGTAAAATAATTACATATTGAGTAGTTTATTTACTCGTTTACTATACCTGTTTGCTGTGTTGTTGAATGGTGAATTGGTGGATTGGTGGATTGGTGGATTGGTGGATTGGTGGATTGGTGAATTGGTGGATTGGTGGATTGGTGGATTGGTGGATTGGTGGATTGGTGGATTGGTGGATTGGTGGATTGGTGGATTGGTGGATTGGTGGATTGGTTGAACGGTTAAACTGTATGGCATGTAAACAGCTGAGCTTGTTCTAAGATGGTTCAATTTTCGGCCATCAAGCTACACTTAACAGGATTGGAAGCTAAAGCTATGAAAATCGAAACTTTAAAAACTCGCAACTTTGGACGTTGAACGTTGAACTAAAAATACAAATTGCAACTGGCTTTATCATGCCAGCACAATTCGCGTATTCATTCTGATTCGCAACTATGCAAAAATTCTCGACAGAAAAGACTTTGGCTTTTCAGGTTCATTGCCGTAGCCGTAGCCATAACCATAGCCATAACCATAACCATAACCATAACCATAAGAATACGTAAATTTTGGTTTTTGGAAATCATTAACCAAAATTCCCAATTTACCGAGCTTCTTATCTCGATACAATTCATCAACAAATTTGAGCTGAGACCTAACCGTTGTGTTATGTCGGACAATATATAGATTTGCATCTGTATATTTCGTTAATTGCAATGCATCAGTAACCAGGCCTAGTGGAGGTGTGTCAATTATGACAATGTCAAAATTGGAAGATAATTCGTCTATTAACTGCTCCATTCTGGGACTGCCAATTAATTCCGAAGGATTGGGTGGAACAGGTCCCGCTGACACCAAAAACAAGTTTTCATAACTGGTGGCCTGTATAATTTCTTCAACAGATGCCTTGTTTATTAAGTAGTTGCTCATCCCCAGATCATTTTTCAAATTAAAATCTTGAAATATCTTGGGCTTACGCATATCTGCACCGAGAATCACCGTTCTTTTACCAAGTATGGAGAAGGCGGAGGCCAGATTAATGGAACAGAAGGTCTTGCCTTCCTGACTAACGGATGAAGTGAGCATAACACAAAATTTTTCTTTGCCTTCCACCAAATAGTTAATACTAGTTCTCAATGACCTGAAAGACTCTGCAACCACTGACTTTGAATTTTGTATAACGACCACATCACTATCATATTCGTTGTGGCCAACCAGTGCCAAAATTGGAATATCCGTACATGCTTCAATATCCTTTTCAGTTCTTATTTTTTCATTAAAATACTCCAATAAAAATACCAACAGAGAAACTATTGCCAGGCCAGTAGCTATTGAATTTGTGTATATACTATTGGCTACTGGCCCCTGCGACCGGACTCTATAATGCGATGCCCAGTCAAGGACAGTAACATTGGAAGTATTCGAACCTTTGGCGATACTTGCTGACGCTTTTTTCTGAAGCAGATAGGTATATAAATCATTGTTCAATTTATAATCTCGCTGAATATTGTAGTACGTTCGCTCTATAGATGGCGCGTTACCCAATTTGAATTCGATACTCTTAATTTCATCCGACAGCAATTTGAGGTCGCCATTGCTTTTCTCAATCAAAGCGTTAATGTTTTCCTTAATTATTGTTTTCGCTACACTTATCTGCTCCTCGTTCCGCCTCCAAGACTCGTTAGTGGTAGTTACATCGTATTGCAGTTCTACTTTTTCGCTATAGAGCTGAATTAAATTTGATAATACTTGATTCAGCAAGCCACCCTGCTCAATATAAGATGGGATAATTAATCCCTTTGCATCATCATACTTTTCAACATAATCAACTAATTTCTCGTAGTAGCTCATGTTAAATGCCAAATCGAGTTTTTTCTTTTCTAATTCAATAATTACAGGAATCAATGTCGTTTCACCCTCGAGATCAATCCTGGCTACATTGCTTTGCGATCTAAAGGACTCCAGCTCTCCCTCAACAACTATCAAGGTATCTAGTATAGTGCTGATCCTATCATCTACAAATTCCATAACCTTACTTGCTATCAGGTTATTTTTTGCAAGTCCATCTTCAATATACACCTCAATGAACTTATTGATAAAGTCCATCTCCTTTGTGATTGTTGGGCCAGACCTGGATATTATGAGTATAGAAGATTCCTTTTCCTCAGTGTCAATTTGCAATCCGCTCTGGTAAGCAATTGCAATCCGATCAGGGCTATTAAAGCTGAACAGGTACAGCTTATCAGGGTGTTGGTATTCATCATACTTAGTGTTAAGCTTGAAGAAAATCTGATTTCCAGAGATGTCAATTGAATCACCGAATTGGTAGCTCTCACCTATAAATTTATCATCGGTCATTTTTCCTACTTCAAACTCATTTCCCGACAATATTCTCAGGTGGTATGAGCTCCCATATATGGATGGATTTATTAGTGTGTCCCAAGTGACAGAGAATGGGGAGCTTCGGTACATCTCCGTGGTTTTGATATTACCAACGTCATAGTAGCTAACCAAAAACTCAGGAAGTTGCCCCACCACCTTTCTCATGAGAGGAAAGGACCTAATTGCACCGATTTCATTCACCAAACGATTCCTGGCACTCACCAGTTCCAGCCCGGGTAAAAAGTACTCCTGCCCCCACCCAGAATACTCGTCTTTCAGCATGATCCGCGCGCTCACACTGTAAGTAGGAATACTATATCTAACTGTGTAAAATGCATAACCAGCACCAAGTAAAGCTCCTAAAATAAAGAGATGCCAGTACTTCAGCGCTTTTAAAAAGATCTGCTTATAATCAAAAGATTTTTCCTGTTCCTGTAGTGATTCTACCATTATCTACTTTCTAGTCAAAAAGATTGCGAATATAACATCAAAACAAAAATAATTTGATCCTATCTAAAAATATTGCGAAGCCCAACTCACGTTTTAAAGCCCACCTTTCTACGTATCTTATGAGAAAACGATACATAATTTGTGCAGCCCGTTTAATAAGTATGTTTTAAATCAGGTAAATTGTTGGTTTATATTTGATATTGAAGCAACTTTCTCCGATGTTAAGCGTCTTTTTAACGATGGGAGGGTCCTTTTATTTCGTAGATCATTGGAATTGCTAATCACGCTGAAAATGTTAAAGACATATTTTTAGATGATACTCAAAGTTGAATGTAACTTTTTGTGCTTTATAGGGTACTATCTAATTAAAGAATAAATGCATGTATAATAAAACGACAATGAAGCACTCTTTGATTCGGATTTCTGCTGATAAAGGATACAAGCTGCTTCGATAAAATAAAAACTATGAAGAAATATGTACTTCTACTTGTAAGCGGACTACTAATTGGATCAGTTAACGGCCAAGATACGTTTACCGCGGTTGATGGCTTTAGTAACTGGAGCAGCGCGCTTTCCTGGACAGGATGTTCTGGAGATCCGGATTGCATTCCAGACGCAAATGATAATGTCATAATTCCAGATAGATCTGGAAGTGTTACGCTAAACCGAATAAGGGTAATTGGAGGAAGTGAAGCTTGCAACAACTTAACTATTGATGCTGACTTCAATAGTATGGGCGGAGGGGCTCAATTGAGAGTTGAAACAGGCTTGTCAGTTACGGTTAATGGAATCTTGACGATTTCTGGAAGCAGCTCAGGTTTAACTGGTCACGGCTCGGTAAACTTAAAAGGTACGGCAACAATAATTGTGTTTGGGGCCACCACCTTTAATGACAATGGTCTAGCTGAATCTCAGTTGATCATGTCGAACGGTGCATCCACAGCGGATTTACGCAGCACTGTCACCGTTGCTGCATTAAATTGCAAAATATTAGGTGGTGTCGCAGGGAGCACTGTGAATTTTAATGCAACAGTACCTCAAAACATCCCGGTAAATGGAACTGATTATGCTTACGATAATATTGAAATTAATAATACAAGTGGTTCAGGAGCAACTCTGCGAGGAGCATTGACAGCGCTCAATCTAGACGGGGATATTATCATTGCTTCAGGTATCTTGGATAATGGTGGATTTACAATTACCACAACACTTGCCTCTACAACTAACTTTAAAATTGACGCAGGAGGAAGATTCAGAACTTCGCTTGTAGGTGGGTTCCCAGCGGATTTTGATGCATATGTTTTAAATGGAAACGTAGAATACCACCTGGCTGGAGCACAAACTATCAGTGACCAGGATTATGGAAGCCTCATGCTGTCCGTAAGCGGGGTAAAAACTTTACCGGCGAACAGTACTGTAACTGCAACTGGACTTTTAACTATCAATGGAACTGCAACGCTGGACATGGATGCGAACGTCGCAAACATTTCTGTAGGAGCGATTGATGACAATAATACAACTGATGGAATTACAAATGCAACCGGCACCATAACCTTTACCGGTGCGATAGTTTCTGATATTGATGTGGCAGGCAGTGGCACGGTAACCTATGGAAATGTTGATTTTCAAAACACTTCAGGAACCAGATTGGGTGTCCTTGGTGGCGCATTGGAGTTTGCGAATGTAACCCTGAGCGGATCCGGCATTTTAGATGCTAATAACAACGGATTTAACATTACAGGAAACTGGAGTAATTCAAGTGGAGCTGGCACTCCCTTCGTTTCAGGTAGCGGAATAGCAAACTTTACCGGAGCTACCACACAAACCATAGGTGGAAGCACCGTAACAACCTTTGGAAATTTAACTGTAAATAAATCAGCCAATGGCCTGACCCTTAACACTTCTGCCAATTTAGAGAGATCTCTAACTCTTACGCTTGGATCTTTTACCACAACCGGGCAAGTCTTTACCGTACTTTCTACGGCAACCAGAACAGGAAGAATAGCCGAAATTACTGGTGGAAGTATTAGCGGGCCTATTACCATGCAGCGATTTATTGATGGGGGACGAACCGGCTGGCATAATGTTGGCATCCCGGTTGGCAGTTCGACAGTGAATGACTGGGACCTTGAGATGGTGCTTAGTTTAGTAGACGGAAATGAAGGGTGTTCGGGCACTCCTTGCTTTGATGGCGTAAAGCGATACAATGCCGCAACCGACACATACGTTCCACTTACCTCTGTGGCAACTGCACTTAATTCAAAAGTTGGATACTTTGTTTATACAGGTACAGGTCCCGTGACTACGGCTCCGTTTACCTTTGACGCAATTGGCACACCTAACACCGGGTCTCAAACTTTTACAATCGTAGATAATGCTACAGATTATAATTTGATAGCCAATCCTTATCCTTCTGCAATTACAGGTGAATTGAATGACGCAGGTTGGACCACAAGGACCAATGTGGCACGAGAAGTTCAAGTTTGGAATCCTGACCAAGATCCTGTTGGTTACCAAACTTATGTGAATGGCGTTTCTTCACCTGGAGGGTGGGATGGTCAAATTGCAGCTTCTCAAGCGTTTTGGGTGAGAGAGACCGGTGCTTCACCTGCCTTGGTAGCCTCTGAAGCTGTCAAAACTTCAGGTACGCCTGATACATATTACAAATCATCTAATCAAATCTCATTGATGAGGTTAGCGCTTTCCAAAGATTCGGGATACATTGATGAGGCCGTAATTCGATTTGATCAGAATGCTACCACCGGATTGGATAATGAATATGATGCCCAACAACTGATATTTTCCCTGGTTTCTAAAGCAATCATTTCTACAGTGATTACTGGCTCTCCTGATCTCGTAATAAATGCTTTACCAGAATTGACTTCATCGATAACTGTTCCTGTTAGGGTAACAGTTGTAGACTCGGGATCCTATACAATTTCTTTAAGGGAATTGAGCAATATTGCAGAAAGTTCATGCCTTGTACTCGAGGATTTATTGACCAGTTCTTTCACCAATTTAAAAACAGACACCTCATATACTTTTACAATTGATGATACAACAACCGCTCCTCGATTTTTATTACACGCACAGGCTCCTTTAGCAAAAGCGAGATTTATGCCTACCTGTAAAGGTAGTAGTGACGGAATGGCAATTGCCACTGGACAGGGAACCGGACCTTGGAGCTACACATGGGTGAACTCAAATGGTGATACTGTAAGATCAGTCAGTAACGTGAATGGATCTGACACATTAACCGGGGCCACAGCTGGCACCTATACCATTCATGTTACGGGCACGGGAGCATTTCTATGTACCGCAGTTTCGGACACATTATTACTTATGGAGCCTTCAGTTGATTTAACACCTATAACTCAAGGCGGCAATGGAGTCTCTTGCTTTGGAGGGAGCGATGGATCTATAGATATAGAGGTGACTGGCGGGATTCCGCCTTACAACTATAGTTGGTCTTCCGGTGATACAACTCAGGACCTATCAGGTTTGGTTACAGGAAGCTATGATTTGAATATCACGGATGACAACGGGTGTTTAAAGGCGATGAATGTATTCATAGCAGAACCAAACGCTCTTATGTCCAATGGAGTTTCAAAAGATGTAACTTGCTTTGGTGACAACGATGGGGAGTTGAGCTTGTCCGTTGTGGGAGGAACATCTCCGTATGCCTATTTATGGTCAACTGGTGATACCATTGAGAATGTAGTTTCATTAGCGCCTGGAGCTTATTCGGTTGTAATTACTGACGCAAATAATTGCATGGTAACAGATACGCTGAGTATAACTGAACCCGCTATCGTGAGTTCAATGTTTACTGCCGTTGAAGATACGGTTTACATCTCAGATGGCGGGGCACTGCAGTACATCAATAACTCGAATGGTGCAATTTTCTACGAGTGGGATTTTAACGATGGCTCGCCAATGAGTACCCAGACCAGTCCGCTTCATGTATTCGTTTCTGCAGGAAGTTATAATGTATCCTTGGCCGCAACCAATTCCTTTAATTGTACGGATACTTCCTCTAAGACAACGCTTGTATTGAATGAACCAATAGTGGGAATGGAAGAAGAGAATGCACTTAACGCTCACATCAGGATTATTAGTTACGATAAAAGCACTTTCGTGGATTTCACTTTCAGTCAGCTGACGCTGGTTAAAATCTCAGTGCTGAACTCTCTTGGTCAGAAGGTTATCACTGATCAGGAGTATCGGGTTTCAAGCAACCGAATTCCAATAAAACTTGAAGATAACGCCGATGGAATTTATTTCATTAGAATTAGTACTAACGAATCCAGTTTTACGCAAAAGATTATGTACTAAGCCCTAAGTTGCTTTAACCGCAAGTCAATTGCGGTTAAAGCAACTAATGTAATGTCTACAGTTTTCTCTCTCTAGCAGCCAGGATTTTCAATCTAGCTTCACCCTTATTCTATAAGTTCGGGCTCAAATATAATTTTGGCAGGTTCGGATATTAATCCAAAAGTCCAGTTTTCTTGGGTATTTTATCAGAAAAGATTGCTTAATTTAGTGTGATTGGTCGACAATAGTGCTTTAATTCCTACTTATCGCAACAGAGACTTGATTTTCAAGCAACTTTCTCCGATATTTGGCGTCTTTGAAAAACGAACGGACCGACGAATTGTTATTTTGATTTTTTGCCGGATAAATGTAACTTTTCACTGCAGTTAAGACACTATCAATTATAAATATGGAAATTAAGCACACCTTATCAAGCAACAAAAATTATTATTGACTCTG
>JYMV01028143.1_pt1 | contig 10096 bp, 3 predicted proteins | sample 338911 | NCBI WGS metagenome assembly JYMV01 (sample SAMN03354496, study PRJNA234377) | hydrothermal vent metagenome | biome: Deep sea; feature: Hydrothermal plumes at the Eastern Lau Spreading Center, Western Pacific Ocean; material: Seawater | place: Tonga | collected 2009 | depth 2000 m m
GAATTATCATTCGCAAGTGCAATAGTCTAATTCGTCTATTAACACCCATTATCTTATTACAAATAAAATGTGTACCAACCATTACTATAAAGACTATAGGACCTGCAATATGTTATACATATCAAAGGGTATGTCGTACTTTTATAACAGGTAACTATGTACTGTGAAATATACACTCTGATCTGTAATTTGAAGCTTGCTTTGTTCGATAAATACAGGATACTTGTTGCTATGGTAAATATAATGCTAAAATTGTTTCCGGTATAACTAAGGATATATGTTGCTATGGAGCTTTGTTCGATAAATACAGGATATATGTTGCTATGGTAAATATAATGCTAAAATTGTTTCCGGTATAACTAAGAATGCATGTTGCTATGGAGCTTTGTTCGATAAATACAGGATACATGTTGCTATGGAAACATGATGCTGAAATTGTTTCCGGTAAAACTAATATGTGCATCTGCAAGAAACAGTCTTGTTCTGTGATTGTAATTCTGATACAGGTATCTGGCAAATTCTTATTTGTCAGTCAATGATAGTGTTTCTGGTAACATCTAATTTGCATATCACATGATAGGTTACTTATTATTTTGGATATTGTTTATCTGGTTAAATATCTAATCTTCCATAAAATAAAAGACATGATAGGTTGATAGGTTATTATTATGAATGTTTTTTCTGGTTAAATCCGGGGCACCTGAGTTTACTCCCGGTTTTTGGGGTTCATGTTACTCGGTCTTTAGTTTTATGTGTAATATTTATAGATCGTTCTTTGTCCTTTTGTTCTTTTTCTTTTATGTTGTCTGTCCTTTTGATTACCCCTTTGGTATCTTCAAACGCTTCCTCCCATATAATAAAAGACAGTCATTTTTGTGAGGTATAATTCTGATAGTGTTTCTGGTAATCTAATTTCCATATCACACAAGAGGCTGGTTGATTTTGGTTAATTATTTCTGGTTAAATCTATTTTCTCATTAAATCAGAGATAGCATAGTCTGTGTGAGGTATAATTCTGATAAAATCTGAATTGCGTATGAAATAAGAGGCAGCTTGGGTTATGTTAGGGTTATAATTATGGTGGTTAACGCCACTTTCAACACTATTTCAGTTTTATCGTGGCGGTTAGTTTTATTGGTGGAGGAAACGGAGTAAACGGAGAAAGCCACCGATCCGTCGACAGTCACTGACAAAGTTTATCACATGATGCTGTATTGAGTACACTTCGCCATGAGCGAGATTTGAACTCACAGCTTTAGTGGTGATAGGCACTGATTGCATAGGTAGTTGTAAATCCAACTACCATATGATCATGAAAACGAAGTTCTTGGTGTGTGAAAATGATTCTGACATTTTTATTGGTAACAATGAAATAATTGGCAGCTTTGGTGTGGAAAGTATAATTCCAATATTGTTTTAGTAAAATCTAATAATTGAAAAAGTGTGTGCAATAAGATAATAAATAAGAAATATTTTTAAAATTTTCACAAAAAATCAATACATTATGTTTAAAATTCAAAAATAGGACACAGCATTCTTAGCATTAAATATGCTCATTCGGTTATGTGGGGGTCGACATTATATGTAAAAATAAATCACGTCACCGTATCTTTTCAGTAAGGTTATGGGCCAGTAACACTAGTTTTACCAATCCGCCACTGTTTTTTGAAGTACCTATACATGTATCAATTTTTGAAAATGAGCGATCGTTTAGCTCTGTGTTAGGCCTTTCGATTTTGCATTTGTTTATGAATAGTTAATATGTTTACCACCACTTTCAATGATATTTCAGTTATATTGTGGCGGTCAGTTTTATTGGCGGAGGAAACCGGAGTGCCCGGAGAAAATCACTGACATTCTGCAAGTCACTGACAATCTTGATCACATAGTGCTGTATCGAGTACACCTCTGTTCATCGGTTTATAGAGTTTTCCTATTTGATATTGGAACAATTCTGACGATGTGATATTTTGTTTTTCATTTTATTTACTTATTCTTACAATCAATAGCTATAATCATAATCCTATAATAAACTCTTCAGATTACCCAGAGTTTGCTGAGTGTGTGAAAGATCACAACAACAAACAAGTATAATTAGAGACAAAACAGAATACAGGCTCAAAATGTCGGGCAAAACAATCCCATACAGACATCAAAAAGTGATTTGAGATGCAATGTACGTGGGTTTATATAAAGGTCGTCTATTATATATTGTGTTGTCAACAGAAACTTGACGTATCCATGGAAATGATGCTGAACATAGTACAATCTTAATCAAATTTTAAAGGTTGTATCGGTAACCTTAGTCGATGTCGGCTATCCGGTTTATGTCCTTTGGTTTTCATGCTCTCAACGACATTTAAGTTATTTGTCTTTCAAATATGTTGGCATTAAGTGTACTATTTTTGATATCTTCGTTTTATTTGATCTGTCTATTCCTTTCAGATGATAAAGTTTGTCAGTGACTTGCAGCATGTCAGTGGTTTTCTTCCGGTACTCCAGTTTCCTCCACCAATAAAACTGACCGCCACGATATAAATGAAATTTTCTTGAAAGTGGCGTTAAACACCATACCCCACTATATAGTTTGTTCAATCTTTCTAATCAAAGTGCATAAGTGTTACTATTTCTACATTTCTATTTATACTTCAATAATGAGTTGTGTCGTGTTTATTAATTAAACAATAAAAAGACAGTTACAGATTGAATGCATAGTTTACACATCTGTGTCCTATGAAGGCATTTAGCTTTTTATAATCTAATAGCATGATGTTTGTAGTGTGTTATTTCAATACCAGTAATGCTTGTATCTTAATGACAGGATTTCATTCATCTCTCCTTGTAGAACATTACAACAATATTTAATGGTTAAAACTGGTGTATTTCTTACGACACGTATTGGTTGTAAGCATTTCTGTTGCGCCTACTCTCATTCCAAGGCATTTTTGAAAATTCATTTTATCCAATGCTTTTCTTTTACCTTTCTGTTTTGCACTGATATTGTTTTTTATACCTTTTGTCTATGATAAAGTCTGACTTCACATTATGAATGAGCCAATTAACAATTATCGCCTTTATGTGAGATAAACTATAAGAATTGTTAACGCGAAGGGAGTTATTTTTAGGGAGAGGGAGTTTCCGAGTTGAAACAACCCCATGAGTATTGACAATTTAGATGTTTACCTTTCACAAAAGCAAAAACAGATTTGTTGTACTGAAGCATTGTTATATTATCAGTGTATTTTGTTTCTGAAATGACCTTCAGCAGGTGCACTAATGGTTAAAAGAATGCAAAGTTCATTAGCTTGTTAAACATATATATGTTGGAAGTGTGCGTTCAGAACTAAAATAGTTCCAAAATTAATCATAGACGTAACCAATGATTTCTTTAAACAAACAAATATCATAGAAGTGACAATAGTAGCATATTGAATGATGTTTAAACATGATACAACTATTTAGTTCTTGAAATCCTGGACAATATCTTCTTTTCCTGTTGTTGGTTTCCGGACTCTTTGATTGCCATATCAAGTCACAAAATCGTTTTAATTATTGAAGCACATTGTGACACAATTCAGCCAATATTATGATTTATAAGTATCGGTCCTTGAATCAATATTTACCATTATCAATAACTGTAACTTACACCTGGCAATACATGCAATATTCCTACGCATTTCTGAAGACAAAATGTCAAATGATGAAGCTAATGAACGTCAACAAATATCGATTTATGCATTATACTTTAATTTGGCATTGACCTACATTTTGTTTTTATGTATATTATGCCATTTACATCATATAGAAGTTATTGTGCAAGACTTTGATCTATCTTCGGCACTTACATAGTTTATTAGATATTTGTTCATTATCGAAATATACAGATTAAAATATTGTAATTTAAGGTTATGCCACGAGACTGATATCGGTAACCTTAGTCGATATTGGCTATCGTGTTTATGTCGTGTTTATGTCGTGTTTATGTCCTTTGGTTTTCTTGCTCCCAACGACTTTTAAGTTATTTGTCTTTCAAATATGTTGGCATTAAGCGTACTATATTTGATATCTTCCTTTTATTTGATCTGCCTATTCATTTCAGATGATAAAGTTTGTCAGTGACTTGAAGCATGTCAGTGGTTTTCTTCGGGTACTCCGGTTTCCTCCACCAATAAAACTGACCTCCACGATATAACTGAAATGTTGTTGAAAGTGGCGTTAAACACCATACCTCACTAAATAATTTGTTCAACCTTTCTAATCTAAATACATAAGTGCTACCATTTCTACACTACGTGTTATACTTCAATAATGAGTTGTGTCGTGTTTATTAATTAAACAATAAAAAGACACTTACAGATTGAATGCATAGTTTACACATCTGTGTCCTATGTATATGAAGGTATTTAGCTATATATAATCTACCAGCGTGATGTTTGTAGTATGCTATGTCAATACCGGTAATGTGTGTATCTTAATGACAGGATTTCATTCATCTCTCCTTGTAAAACATTAAAACAATATCTAAAGGTTAGAAACCACATCGATCGTGTAATTGTTGTCGTGCTCGTCTCGAGTGCGGTAGATCGTGGGTTCGAGTCTCTGTCGAGTCAAACCAAAGACTATGAAATTGGTATTTGTCTCTTCTCCGCTAAGCACACAGCATTAAGGAGTATGAGCAAAGACATGTGTTGCTTCTCCTCTAAGCAAGCAGCAATAAGGAGTAAGAGCAAAACATGGTTGGCTTGTAATTATAATAATATGTCCGAGTAGAGCGACATGTCTAACCGCGGACTGTTGTTTCAGTAACCTAGTACTATAGAAATTCAACTCAGGGTGTTTGACTCATGCAAAGCGGACATCGTCATCATCATCCTTTCACACATGTAACTTGTTCTCTCCGTGATATGGCTGAAAGTTGCTCGTTTGGCGTTAAGCAATAATCACTCACTCACACACTACTATTGTATTCATCGTAACACGTGTCATATGCCGTATGGGTTGTAAGCATTTCTTTTGCGCCACCTCTTACTCCAAGCCATTGCGAAAATTCATTTTGTCCAATGCTTTTCTGTTACCTTTGTGTGTTGTACTGATGTTGTTTTTATACCTTTTGTCTATGATAAAGTCTGACTTCATATTATGAAGGAGACAATTACCAATTATCGCCTTAGTGTGAGACGAATATTAATAGTTCCATAATTAATCATAGACGTAAACAATGATTTTCTTAAGCAAACAAATATCGTACAAATGTGAAGTGATAATGGTAGGATATTGAATGATATTTAAACATGACAAAATTATTTAGTTCTTGAAATCATGGACAATGACTTCTTTTTCCTGTCGTTGGTTTCCGGACTCTTTCCTTGCCATATCAAGTCACAAAATCGTTTAATTTGTTAAGCATGACGGACAGCCAATGCCGCCAATTGCATAAAACAAAGTATTTTTGAATCAATATTTACCATTATCAATAGCTGTAACTTACACCTGGCAATACATGCAATATTCCTACGCATTTCTGAAGACAAAATGTCAAAAGGATGTGTCTAATGCATATTTACCTTTATTGATTCATGCATTACACTTCATTCTGGCATTGACCTACATTTTGCATTAAAGCAAATTATGCAAGTTACCTGATATAGCAGTTCTTGTTCATGACTTTGGTATGTCTTCGGTGCTGACATGGTTCATAAGATATATTTATTATCGAAATTTACATTTCAAAGCTAATGTAATTAACTTAAACAAAGATTATACCCCCTCACGCATGTACCCATAGTCTATTTTTTCTTAATGTTAAGTCCTTTGGTTTTCATGCTCGCAACGACTTTTACAATTATTTTGCTTTCCAATCTTTCGATCATGGACGTACCTGATTGAGGTCATTCAATTTCATAAAACATCTTCCTCACGAAATTTGATATCTACTTTTTTATTTGATCTGTCTATTCCTTTCAGATAACCATTTTTCCCGACCATTCTAGTCTATCTATATAAATATTAACATGTCTACACTACTTGTTATACTGGAATGATAGGATGTGGCGTATTTATTAATTAAACAATAAAAAGACAGATGCAGATTGAATGCATAGCTTACACATCTGTGTTCCATTTATTTAAAGAGATTTAGCTATTTATAATCTAGTAACGTGATGTTTGTAGTGTGTCAATACCGGTAATGTTCGCTTCTTAATGACATGATTTCATTTATCTCTCTCCTTGTAGAACATTAAAACAATATCTAAAGGTTAGAAACCGCATCGATCGTGTAATGGTTATCGTGCTTGCCTCGAGTGCTGTAGATCGTGGGTTCGAGTCCCTGTCTAATCAAACCAAATACTATGCAATTGGTATTTGTCTCTTCTCCGTTAGGAACATGACATTAAAGAGTAAGAGCAAAAACTGGTTGGTTCGGAATCAGGATAATGTGTCCGAGTAGAGTGGCATGTCTAGCCGCACACTGTTATTATTTCAGTGAGCTAGTAATACAGAAATCCAACTTGGTATTAAACAATGTGAACATCATCATCATTATCATCTTATCAAAATGTAACTTGTTCTCGCAATGATATAGCTGAACAATTGCTCATTTGGTACTTAACAATAATCACTCACTATCTCACTAAAGGTTGGCACTATTGTTTACATCATGACACGTATCAATGCCGTAGGGGTTGTGGGCATTTTTTTTCTCGCCTACTCTTACTCCAAGTCATTGTAAAATAAATGTTAAAGAATACCGAAGGGACAATCAAAAATGGATAATCCAAAGAAATTGGCAACAAGACATTAAAAGAAGACAAACTCAACATATATGTTGAACACCACTATACGCAAACAAACACAAAACACATAAGACATCAGCTCTCCTACAAACAACTGGCGGTAAATACTAACCGAACACCGCTTTTATGCGGACATCGTAACGGACATCACCACACGGTACTCAGAATTAAAAACATCGTGTTGTTCAATGCTTTTCTGTTACCTGCGTGTTTGCACAGCTGTTATTTTATTAGCAAGGCCGTACAATTTGTGTGTAATAAATTCTGACATCTTAGAGTAGACAATTAACATTGATAGTATTAGCGTGAGATGAACATTAATAATTGTCACCGCGCATGTAGAGTTTGAAGATACCAAAGGGGAAATCAGAATACGTATATTGAAGAAGAACAGACAATACAACTGCCAAAAGGAAAAGGACAAAAGGACAAACAACGATCAAAAAAACATACACATAAAACTAAAGATTGAGCAACACGAACACCACTAAAAACCGGGGGTGAACTCAGGTGCTCCGGAAGGGTATGCAGTTCCTGCTTCATTAGTAGCACCCGTCGTTTTAATCTAGTTACAAACCCGGTGATAAGTGATGCATGAGGAAAGAAGACCGGGAAGTGTTTACTACCATAGGTACATACCCGTGGTCATTTGTGACACAGATATTCCATAGCGGTCAACCAAGTCATGGTGGCGACCGTAGAATTTTCGAAGTGATGACCTCAACTTAGCCAAGCCTCTGAGTATTGACAAGTTGGATGTTTATCTTTCAAAAAGGCAAACATTGTTTTGTTGCAACTATTGTATTCATCATGACACGTATCATATGCGATAGGGTTTCTAAGCATTTGTTTTCCGCCTGCTCTCACTCAAAGCCATTATGAAAATTCATTTTTTGCCAAGCTTTTCTTTTACCTTTTGCTTTGTACTGATGTTGTTTTTATTACCTTTTGTCTATAATAAAGTCTGACTTCACATTTTCAAGGAGACAATAATTATGAGATGAACATTAAGAATTGTCAACTTTGTGGGATTCCTGTAGACTTTTCCCGAATAAAAACAACACCTGGAGTCTTGATAATTTAGATGTTCACCTCACACAAAGGCAAACAAATATTATACTGAATATTTAACAAACCCTTCTCGTTTATTCTAAAAGTTGGTTTTATTTACAATTTTAAAGATTTTTCTCTAGGCCTACATTTATACACCCTGCGCGTGAAGTATTGTTGTACTATGATCAATGATCTTTGTGTTTGTTAAAAAAAAAAGCTATATATTCATAGCATGATAAACATAGATCTAAATAATCATATATTTGACCAATAATGGCTTTTTTAATATCATATTTAAATGTATGTGAATTACGTAATCCATCCTTGCATATGTTTGCCACATCCATTACATGTCAGGGGCCGTCGTGGTTGTGAAGGTATGGTAGTTGTACCACCAGTGCATATCACTACTAAAGTTGGGAGTTTGAATCCAGTCATGGTGACGTGTATTCGATACAGCATTATGTGATAAAGTGTTGGTGATTTTCTCCGAGTACTCAGATTTCGTCCACCAATAAAAATTACCTCCACGATATAGCTGAAATATTGCTGAAAGTGGCGTTAAGCACAATAGCGCTATCCCCTAATACATTACATTTACTATCTTATTAACTGATTGAAGATTAACTTTTCCAAACCGGATGAACGACGTGTCCGTATCTATTTAGAGTGTTTTCCAATAGACGACGTATATTCTTCCGTTAGAGTGGTCTCCCATGGCAAGACCATTTGAAGGATTGCTCCCCGATGAATAAAAAGGTTGTAAAATATTGCAGCGGATTTTTCACGAAACCACTTACAATTGAAGTAAATTCCAGTTGCTTCATAACTTGTGAGAGATTTACACTCGATGAGAATTGAATTGTAAAAAGTGAGTAATAGTGAAAATAGAGTATTTCTGGCACAGAATATTAGAATAAACACACGTCTAATATAATGGCAAGGGTTTATTCTAACAAAAACATGAATATAAACTTTAGAGAATATCGAAGGACGATCAAAAATGCACAATCTAGAGAAACTGGCCAGATAATCCAGAGAAACTAGCCAGATAATACCGAAGGGGCAATCAAAAATGCACAATCCAGAAAACTGGCCAGATAATCCAGAGAAACTGGCCAGATAATACCGAAGGAGCAATCAAGAATGGACAATTCATAGAAAATGCATATTATGTCTGTCATATCGTCTTGACTGAAGTTTTGACAAGCACAGCAAGGATACACCTACAAGGGTCTTCATTTTTATTATTCATTCTACTTATTATTATAAATGTCATTTCAAGACTTAAATGGTATTTCAATTTAGATCCTACTATCAACAATTATTATCCAAATTAGCTGTGAAGCAATTTTTTTCTCTCTCTCTCTCTCTAATTATCAGCCTTATATCTTCATTAATGGATTAATACTGAATATGCTTACACCTGCTTGAATTAAGATTGGTGAAAATGAAGACGTGTCAGACAATAATAGAAAGAGAAAAACAGATAAGTAATTATCAGCAGTACACTACACAGAAAAGTCAAAACTAGGCAGGGGCCGTCGTGGTCGTGGTCGTGGTCGTATGGTAATTGGATGTACAACTAACTATGGAATCAGTACCTATTACTTCTAACATTATGATTTCGAATCACAATCAGGCGAGATGTACTCGATACAACATTATGTGATAAAGATTGTCAGTGACCTACGGCAGGTCGGTGGTTTTCTTCGGGTACTCCGGTTTCCTCCACCAATAAAATTGACCGCCACAAAATAGCTGAAATATTGTTGAATGTGGCGTTGAACACCATTACCGTACCCCTAAAAACTGAGCAACACGAACCCAATTAACCAATGGGAATCAATCCGACCATCCTTTCCTCTTATAGCAATTTAGACTTCCCCTCTTAAAATTTTCCAAAATGCCAGCTTATTTTATATTGATCCTATGATCGACATGCACTGCTCAATTAATTAATCGGATATTACGGGAAGATAACTGATGTTAACATTTAAATGTTAGAATCCGTGTATTTTGTCTTCATTTTTTTGTCTTGTTGCAAAACAGCATTAAGAGTAGAAAAACGTATTTGTCAATTATTTGTCGCCCTATTCACCATTACACCATTATTCATATTATTTATTTAATCAACTCAATATTTAATAGCTGAGGGTGGTGAACAATGTTCATCAGGTAGGCTCATAATCAAAAGATTGGAAAGTCAAATAATTGACAAATACGTTTTTCTACTCTTAATGCTGTTT
>JYMV01035435.1_pt1 | contig 10096 bp, 14 predicted proteins | sample 338911 | NCBI WGS metagenome assembly JYMV01 (sample SAMN03354496, study PRJNA234377) | hydrothermal vent metagenome | biome: Deep sea; feature: Hydrothermal plumes at the Eastern Lau Spreading Center, Western Pacific Ocean; material: Seawater | place: Tonga | collected 2009 | depth 2000 m m
GTAATGGATTACGGATTGATGACCACTACACACTCAATGGTAGGAGATATACTATGATTGAGTTGGATGCATCTGTTATAGATTGGATGAATCCGAACAGTAAAATAGTACAGAGGAATCCAGATATTAGTAAACACGCATCACTTGAAGAACATTTCGTAGATGATGAGTAGTTCGGTGGAATATGTCTCTATGTGTCATTCGGTAAATATTGTAGTTATATGATTCATTGGATTATGTCTGTTCGATTATCTTACACATACGAATGTGCAGTCGTAGTAAGGGGTTAGAGATTACTTGAACCACCTCAAGATTTGTTTCAATCCACATGGAGATACAGATAGAACAAATCCACCAACTGGAAAGAAATAGTACCCATAAAGAATAGAATGTCATAAAGAACCTCCAACTACATACCCTACCAAATACCCCACAAAAAACCCAAAGACACCACCAACTACAAACTTCAAACACCCAAGTAAAAACCTCAAAAACCAAAGTAAAACTTCCTTCATCAGACACTCTCTGTATTCAGTCCAAATAATCTCTGAATCCAAGTTCGTTTAGACTCTACTAATAATTTCTGATTTTGATTCATGGACATAATTATCTGTTGGTTCTGGTTCTACTGTTGTTTTAGAAGTTCATTGAAAAGTGGGAATATCATGTTTTATGGAATATTCTGGGATTCTGTTTGGTATCAAAATTACTATTCATTTTTCGTATTCTCCTATCAATTGATACTAATAGAAACAACTATAAAAACATATCTATTTCAGAACCATAACCACTACAAGGTTCATCTAATACATGATAGAATATATGATATCACCATGTTGAAATTAACTGGATCTATAAAGACAAATTGAAAATGTAGGAGGGAATAGATATGACAATTACTGAAATAGCACTAAAAGCATATGATTTGTTTGAACAGCAAAATATGAAGGAATTAGAAGGACTGTTCAGTTCTGACATTGTTTTTGTAATCAATGGAAATATGTCATGGTCGGGTACTTTTAATGGATTTGACGATATGGTTGAAAACTGTTTTTCTAAATTAGGGGCAAGTATTCCAGATTTCAAACAAGATATACTGCAAACTTGGGAAACAGGAAACATCGTCTTTTTAAAACTTGAACAAACCAGTGAAAAACTTGACAAACCCCTTCCAGCACTTCATATGATGGAGTTTAATTCGGACGGAAAATTTACTTTCTTTCACGCCTTTGATGATACACATGGACTTAATAATTTCTGATTCTGGTTCATGGACATAATTATTTGCTGATATTGGTTCTGTTGTTTCAAGAATTCGTTGATTTGGCCATCTTTCCCTTCAATATCTTTCTTTAGATATTCAACTTGATCCTGTAATGACTGAATCAAATTGTCTTTTTCCAATAATAGGTCATTGGATTTATTGATATCAATGTTGATATCAGATTGTGTAGAGTTGATATCAACTTGATAGTCATAGATTAAGTACTTACCCTTCACCAACTCGAATTCAACTTTCTCTGCTCTAATCCAATTCCTGACTGTAGAAGTAGAAATATCATGTTTTGCAGAATATTCTGGGATTGTAAGTTTTATCGGTTTCTGTTTGATATCAATATTACTATTCATTTTCGTATTCTCCTATCAATTTGATATCAATAAAAACGACTACAAAAGTAAATCCATTTCAGAATATTTGGGGTTATTGGTCATCTAGTGACATCTTAACTTCAGATAAATCATTAGCCATGTTCACAAATAGCATTATCCCCTCACTCGTAGCAAGTAGGGTAATAAAGGTAATAGACCCAACAACAACAGAACCTAACAAGAGAATTGTTGCGGAATTTGGATTATCTTCCATACGCATCAGACCTAAAATAAAAAATCCTATGGCAATTACTACCATCCCATAAGCAAGAAATTTATAAAAACCAGCTATAGTTCTCAAGGCGGGGTATTTTTTGTTTAAGTTAGGATCGATAAAAGTACTAGAAGTACTGGGATCATTAGTGACTCCCTCCAAATTTTCATTCTCTCCTGCATTCCCAGACTCATCCTCTGAATTCAGTGAAAACAATGGTTTCGCTTCTGATCCTGCAATATCTTTTTGTCCGCATTTTGGACAGTTTGAAACACCAGCACCAGTTGTACTGTAGGCGGAATATCTATGTTGGCAATTCGGACAATGGTAGTCAAAATAACTCATTTTACAAACCTCCGTTTCTTATAGATTTTCATAGATGTGTCAATTGACACCTAAGTAAATTATGATGAGATCCCTCCTTTGAATAATTTTCCCTATTTACGTAATATAATATTTTTTCGTGTATAAGTCTTCCTGAAACACCTGCACCCCCACATTGTGACAATATCTCCAGATAAAGTCACAAAAAAACTTGTGAACCCAGTTATAGTATGATAGAATTAGATAGGTTTTATAAATGAAGGAGTAATAAATGCAACAAGTATTGGAACAGTTAGAGTTGCAACTTTGGGAATTGAAGAAACACCCAGAGCCCACAGAGGTTTATCAGCTCACAGTGAATACACTTTGTGAGTTGCTAGGTAATCCAGATAAGTTTTGTCTGTTTACTTGGCTGCGAAATAAATCCCAGATGGAGAAGTCTAGGTATGGAGTCTTAGACGATTAGCTAATTATGAAAATGAAAAAGTGCGTGATTTACAAGAGAACCTCATCGTTAACAAATTGTGGTGATGGTAAGGATTCTCATCAGCGTCAGGAACAGATTTGTACTGAGTATTGTAAATCTAACAATTTATTGGTTCAGTCTGTGTTTTATGATGAAGGAATAAGTGGCAAAGTATCAGTTTTCAACCGTAACGCATTTAGAGACTTATACCTATACTGTCTTGAAAATAGTGTAAAAATCGTAGTATTTGAAAGTATTTCAAGGTTCTCAAGAGATTTGTATGAATTAGAAGTTGCATATCGTAAATTGACATCTGAAGGAATCACGCTAATCTCAGTTAATGATGGTGATTTTGAGGATGACCGAGTATCAACATTACAAAGGCAAATTATATCTGCAATCTCCGAATATCAGCGTGAAGAAATCGTTTTCAATTTGTCGGTTGCTCGTAATCGTAAAAAAGTAAGAAATAAAGATTCGGGTTATATTACGTTGAAGGGTCAAGGTAAGTGTGAGGGTCGGAAATCTCACAAAGAAATCAATTCCGAACTGGTAGTTCTGGTCAAGAAATTACGGAGAAGGAATTGGAAAACTAAAAAGCAGATGTCTTACCGTAAAATATCGGATTATCTATTTGAAAATGGATATGCAAATGAACGGGGAAATCAATATGATGCAAAGTCAATTAGTAGGATGGTACAGCAATAAGGAGAGGATGGTATGGAATGATAATTGAACATAATGGTAAAAAGTTTTTCATCAAAGAAGATATGGGAATGTGTTTCTATATAGAAAATGGAGATGTATTTGCGGTATGAAGGTGTTACAACTAATGTAGATGATTTTGATTTGTCACAAGAAGATATTGGAAAACTGAAACATATGATAAAAGTGATTCTTGGTTCTCATAAATCACAACAGAATGGGAACAACGCAGCTTTTACGGATGCACTTAAGCATGAAGATAATAAAAATTGATGATATTAGCTGGACTTATCAAAACTCCAGAAGCTAACCAGCCCCTCGGTTACAAACTGCTGGGCTTCTGCTACAGTTGAGTACCATGCACTGGTTGCTATAACCAGCAGTAGAAAGGTTGTAATGAACATCCTGTTAAACATTTCTTAGCCCTCCTTCTTCTCGGTAGCACTGGAAGTCTTTATCTTCCCCCAGCTTATTGTGACAGCTCTCTGAACGTTATTTTCCGTAATTTTTCTCTCAACTTTACGAGTTTTCTGGTTAAGGCGGGTAGGGAAACGTGGATAGAAGTAGGTTAAATGGTTTTCGACTCAATCTTTTGGGTAATGCGCTCTCCTTGCACTCTCATCTATTTGGTCATGGGATAGTCCAATGTGAAATCACTGTCCGTACCCGTCTTAAACTGCTTAAGATAGGGTGAGTAGGTTTCCACGTAAATCTTATTTTCAGATGGCACGAACTGCAAAACTCGGAACCACCCATTGCCGCCGCGGGGCTCGAGGTTATAGTCTGAGAGCATACCATAAACTTTGCGGCCATCCAAGTTAGAAACCACAAGTCTTTCGGCGTAATAGTGTCCGCATAGAACCATAAAGACATTCCTATTGGGAATAACCACTTTCTTCAGGATATCAATACCGGCGTTACTTCCCTCGCGATGTATTCCTGGGTGGTTCGTTGATAGTCTGGAATTACGGGTTGTTATTCCAGCTTCCTCTTCATCTGTTATATACATGTGCGTTGTTATGAATGCCCTCCTGTCTGCGTACCTAGCAAGCATTTCGTTTGCCCATTCAATATCCGCATCCGTGGGACAAAATTCAAGATGCAGAGCCAGGTAATCATCGACTCCGGTAGAGAAAAGCTGGCAATTGTTCTTATTGCCATTGAAGGAGTCTGCCCACCAATCATATTTGACATACCTTGATACTGGAAAGTATTCATTAAATAGGTCGGCAGTTCCATCCAGTTGCATGTCGTGATTCCCTGCGCAAAATCCATAAGGCACAACCCCATCCAACTTCCGCATAACGTTACTTGCCCGCAGGAATTCATCTTCAATATCATGATGCTGAACAATATCTCCCACGTATGAAACAAAAACGATGTTAAGTTTCATCTTGTTTTCTATTATCCATTGAATTTGACTTTCAAAACACTCCAGGTTCTTGGAATACTTACCTTCTTCCACGTAATGTTGAGTGTCAGGGAGCAAAACGATAGTGAAGCTGTCATCTCCTATTGGTTTCACAGTGTCACCTACTACTATTCCACAATCAATCAACAGATCTTCAGGTGGTGCCATAGAGACTATGGAAAAGCACAGCAATGTAGCTGTGCAGGTAGTAATCAAATTATTTCTCATTTCTGATACCCTTTTTGAAGTCCAATAACTTATAATCTCGAACTTTTTATTCCTCCCCAGGTTAGACTTAGCTTGTCTAGATTCATTACAGCAAGCCCCTCTGCCCTATAGTTCTGTTTGACTTCAGCTTCACTAAGGGCTCTTTCATAGATACGGACTTCGTCTACCACGCCCTGGATAGTATCGCAGTTACAGCCATCTGAACGGTCGCCTATACCAAGAGTTAAATTACCTCCCTCGATGGTTCCCGGGAAAGAATAATCCCCCTTTAATTCTCCATTTTCGTAATATTTGGCAGTCTTTCCATCCCAAACGCCCATAAGGTGAATCCATTCCTCTGTTGGAATGTCTCCTGGGACCATGTTACCGGGATCAGCCGCCTTACCTTTTGCCTTCACAATAAACCCACGTCGGTCATCGTCATCATCGTAAATCAACATCGCTTCGTTGTTCGTTGTTCCTGCAGTGGCTCTCTCGTCCAAAGTCATGATTCTGTTGTAACTATCATCCAGAGCGTTTATGTATGCCCAAGATTCCAGAGTTATGCCTGAGTAGTCCCTATTGAGGGTTTTCGAACCTACCAGAACAAAATCAACATCTCCATCGAGCAAAAGGCCCTCTCCGATTTTTCCTTCAACAACTTTGGGATCACCTCTTATCTCTCCATCACTATCTCCCCAAACATCTTCAACCGTTCCTTTGCCTATATCTACAGTATCCTTATCAAACGACCAATAGGCAATCAAACCCGAAGTTACAGCTCCTGCATTCGCCATATTAGTGAACCAAGCTGATGCCACCATAGGCATTATAACACAAACTACAGTCAAAATATTTTTGCCAAACATTATCCTAGCCTCCTAGTATTTTACAAAACTTCCGTCGTTAAAACTTCCGTCGTTGAGTCAACGAAAAACCTCACTTTCGCCGAATTTCCCTTCTTTGGGGCGGACTCCTCCCTGAACCCTCTTCCATTTTCATCATCTCCTTGTTCTGAATCCTACATCCCATAAGTTCCCGTTACATTTGCGAGAATATGGATGAGATTCATGAACTTGTGTATGTGGCCTAGAATATTGCCAACTCCAATATACAACATCCTCCACCCCCGCTGTCAAAAAAATTTTATCTTTAGATGGGAACTGTCCATGTCTTTTGTTTATGCACTGCCCAAATAAGCGAAGGAAAACGGCATTAGCAAACAACATGCCACCTACAAAATCACTTCCTGTTTGACCTCTATTTTAGTAGAAACCCCTGTTATTGTCTATCGTGTTTTTAGGTTATTTTCCCAGCATTGACGGGCATTTATCCGTCTTTACGGAGGTGCCAGGCGCAGTTCCCCATTTCGGATGAAATGTAGGTGAATTCCAAAGAACGATCCTCAGAATCCCTGTAATTACTTGGTTTCTGTAATTATTGCCGAAGCTCCTGGATATGGCATTGAATCTGTTCGCCGCCGCTGGCTATCGATACTTTGAAACCTTCACAACGTAGACGAGGGACAACTTGATGTCCACAAAGTGGACAAACGAAAGCGAAGCGGAAACTGGCGCATACCAAAGACCAGATTGGTCGTCGGTCAGTACCATTTGGCACTAGGGAGATTGCCAATGCGGGGCTGCTTGGGCAACTCCATGACATTGAGTCCAACGGCTTTGTTTGTCGTCGTGGAGATTGAAGTCGAAGACAAGGAGAACACGCCAAGGTATGTCCAATACGCCCCGGACTGATATTAACTGGCAAATCCTTCACACCCTCTCGAAAGAGTTTGGAGAGCAGAGCGAGATAATTGTATGATAAAATGAGGCTCGCGAGGACATCTTTCAGGTTACAGACGTTTTTCTTTGAACGTGGGATTATCGTCACCATCAACACGGCCCATCCCAAGATGTTTGGAAACTCACAAGAAGAAAGGTTAACCATGTGTGATTATGACGACTTCCTCATGGCGTCTTATCAATCGAGGGAAAAATTGGTTGGCGACAAATTCAGGCCAAAATACCACTTTTTACCGCCACAAGGCCGTTGGAATGACATCAATGGCGCGATGTTCTTCAACGGCAGGTACCATCTGGGGTACCTGCAAAAGATAAAAAACGGCCCAAATGAAATGGACTTTTCCAGCTGGCAGCACATTTCGAGTCGAGATCTGCTGCATTGGACCTACCACACGGCGTACCTCAGCGAGCCGCTTGAAGGGAAGAAGGGCGATTATTTCAATAGCGGTGACATCATGGAAGGGGTTGAGATTCCGACGATTATCACCAATATGCCCAGAAGGGGCATCTGCGTTTACCAATGTCATGATGACAATCTTTCTCACTGGATTCCGCTGACAGAAAATCCCGTCATTTCAATCGATACCGACCAGTTTCCCGAGTGTGTTATCTTTGATCCCAGCGGCTGGAAAGAGGGCGACACCTATTACGCTTTAATCGGCAATAAGAACCATCGACCCGGCTATGAGGGCGATTCAACCAGCCTGTTTAAATCAAAGAATCTCAAACAATGGAACTATGTCGGGCCTTTCTATAAATCCTCGCGGAGATGGACGGAGGAAATAGAAGATTGCGCCTGCTCCGACTTTTTCCCCTTTGGGTCAAAACACATGCTACTGATGCATACCCATCGCCCCTTTAACAAATGTCAATATTACATTGGCCGTTATGAAAATGAAACATTCTATCCCGAAATCAACGGACAGCTAAGCCGTTTAGGCAGTATGCTCTCTGGTCCTGAAACCCTTATTGATGATAAGGGAAGACGGCTCTTTTGGGGCTGGATCAGCGATGCCCGCGATGGTGAGAAATATGACTGGCACGGTATCATGACCTTGCCCTGGCATTTGAAGCCGACGTCGGATAACCGTCTGAGAATCGAGCCGGTTTTAGAATTAAAATCCTTAAGGTATGATCAATCTCAAGTGGGTGATCTGCTTTTAGAAGCAGATGAAGAAATCACCGTTGATGGGCTGGCTTCAGACTGTATGGAACTTAAGCTTACCATAGAACCGCATTCCGCTCAGCGATTTGGGTTGAAATTATGCTGTTCAACAAATGGTGAAGAAGAAACGGTGATCACCTATGATGCGAAAAAACAAGAATTTGTTGTCGATTTTGAAAATGCCAGTGATGATAAAGATCTTTTATACCGTTGTGGACATGAGGTTTTAACATCTGGAAGACTCAAGCAAACGGTGCCCTATTCGTTGGCAGGCCATCAAGAGGTGCATTTTGATATTTTTGTTGACAAATCGGTTATTGAAATCTTTGTGAATTCTGAGATATGCATCGTTCAGCGGGTTTATCCAATGAGACCAGATAGTCAACAGGTTAGATTCTTTTGCAAAGATGGGTTGATTACGGTCAAAAATATCGTCAAATGGGAGATGGACGCAACCAACGCATGGTAAATTCTCGCCACAAACAACACCATGTTCAAAACCGGACTAAATTTCTCCGGATTTTACACATATCATTCAGGATGTGATGATGTATAGAGAGGAGACGCATGAGTATACAAGCTACAGCCGAAAACATCGAGAACCTTCTCCACAGTGCGCGGGAACTGAGGCATAGGTTGTGGGAAGATCCGCAATGGCCACGATGGCAAGATCAACGGTGCTAAGTGGGTTGATGGGAAATTCGGCCAAGCATTAGAATTTTCAAAAAACGGACATGTGGTGGTCATTCCACATCATGATGATTTCAACCTATTTTCTTATTCATTAGAGGCATGGATCAGGGTGCCAAAGATCACCGGGGATTGGCAAGGAATCGTTGCGAAAGATGGCTGGCCCTTGAGAAACTACGGCATTTGGGTTTTCAACAATATGGGTCAAGTTCACCATTCCTTTAACACTGGCGATAATAATGTCACCGTTGATACCAAGGCGGATGTCGTTGATAACAAATGGCATCACATCGCTGCCACCTACGATAAGAAAATGCAGCGGACTTATGTCGATGGAAAACTCGATGCCGAAGGGCCAGTAACCGATCGTAAGAAACCTGGTATCAGCGAAGTTGATGTCTATATTGGCCGAGGTTCTGTTGGCTGGCATCAGTTAATCGGTGCTATCGATGAAGTGCGAATTTCCGACAAAGCCCTTTCAGAAGCCGAAATCAAAAAGTCAGTCGAAGAGGGCTTGGGCTTGCTGCCAGTAGAGTCTGAAGCAAAGCTTGCCATAAGCTAGGGATATTTAAAGGCCTATTATTAACTCAAGTTGTGACCTATTAAAATTGGTTTGAAAGAAGATAAGGAGCAACCGGATGGCCATCTTCTTCTCTGTTTCCTTCCAGACTGCATTTTCCCTACTGTTTCCATTATTTCCAAGTCCTCCAGTCTCTGAAGTGCTTTCTTGAAATCGTCAGTATGATCGAAAACTTCGGATAATCTGGCAGTCAACTTATTCCAGTCCTTTGTCTCGCATTCCCAGATTGTCTCGACCCTCCATCCCATTTCCCTCAATGCTTTCTGGTTTTTCAGATCGCGGGTTACATTCCCTTCAAATTTTGGTATCCAATACTCTTGATTCGATTTCGGTGTAGTGGATCTTTTACATCCTTGATGTCTGTGCCAAAAACAACCATTAACAAGGACAATCAGTTTGTGCCTTTTCAGGACAAGATCTGGCTTCCCCGGCAGGTTCTTCACATGAAGTCTGAACCTGTAACCCAATCTGTGGATTACCCTTCTGACCAACATTTCGGGAGCAGATCCTTTGGATCTTATCCGACTCATGATCTGACTTCTTTTTTGCTTGCTGAATATATCGGTCATTTCAGTTTGAATAGAAAGTTCTTGATCTAAGTTGGTGGGATGGTATAGAATGGATGGATAATAAAAAAACCCCTACGAGAGTAGGGGCAATTCGAGACTTGAGATCTCTTATAGTAACAACTTCGACAATTGTTATTATAATGGATTGAGAGTCTCCGATCAACAACTTTTTTGATTAGGAGATTTTTTTAATGTCTACTGTCCAGATTCAAGATGTAGCTCCATCCTCTCCCGTTTCACTTTCCCCTGATAACCAGATCCCATTTCTTTTCAGTGCGATACCTTATCAATTGATTGATTCTGAAGCCTTTGG
>JYMV01033734.1_pt1 | contig 10095 bp, 11 predicted proteins | sample 338911 | NCBI WGS metagenome assembly JYMV01 (sample SAMN03354496, study PRJNA234377) | hydrothermal vent metagenome | biome: Deep sea; feature: Hydrothermal plumes at the Eastern Lau Spreading Center, Western Pacific Ocean; material: Seawater | place: Tonga | collected 2009 | depth 2000 m m
GGCCGGATGGTGAGGAAAAGGATTACAAAACCGGGAATGGCTTTTTAGACAAATGGCTGGATTTCGGCGGTGGCTATTACGGAATCATTGCCTTTATCCATCTGATTTTTATCGAGTTTAATGAGGTGAAAGAGTTTGTTCTGGGCTGGACAGGGCTGGATGAATTCCTGCAGGAACTGAGCTTTAATACCCTGGTGAACATCATCATTGAGCAAATTATGAATTTTGTTTATGCCATTTCCTGGCCAGCACAGTATTTCAACAAGTTTAATCTGATGCAAATAGCGATTTTTATCGCGTTAACCTATGTTTTTTATACGCTGTCCAGAAAGCTGGCTCGCTCAAGATTAACCGTTTCCGGTTAATCTCTGTCTACATACTGCGCGACTTTGTCGGTGATGTGCCAGCTCTTACCGTCATAAATTAGGTTGAGGTAATCAACATAGCCCTTTTTCTGCTCTTTGCCCCAACTGAATTCTACCGTTGCATTGGCTGCAAACCCGGTGGTTTTCATATCAGTGATCTCGATGTTGGCGTCCCACTGATTGCCGGTATTCACTAATTCTGCAAAGGCATCTCGGGTGAAATTTTGGTAGGTGCCTTTATCGTTGTAGTACTGAATGGAAGCCGATTCCGCGAAGGCCATTTCCACATGTTTTCCCGAACCGGTTTTTACCGCTGTAATGTAAGTATTAACGGCTTCTTTCGGGGTTTTAAAACCGTGGGCCAGTGCCGAACAGGATGTGAATAACAGGACTGACAGTCCTGCGAGGGTTGAAATTCGGGACATTGTGCTAGTTTCCTTGCAAGGATAAAGGTCTAAAGACTAGTTCTTTTACCCAGCGGAAACAAGCATTTCAATGGGGTTTCATTTTTTGACGAATGTCTTCCGGGATATCCAGGTGCATTAAAAATAAGCCGTCTACTTCTGATGCGCCCGGTGCTACGGGATCGCTTTCCAGCGTATCGACAATAGCTTGTTCTTCAAGATTTTCTGTAGATTCCTTTTGCACATTACCCATGACTGCCTCCCAAAATACGACTAAAAAAACATCATGTGATACTTAGTTATCGCCCATTTTTGAGATATCTGCAGTTATACTTTAGGCCAATTAATGCCAGTGCCACGAATGAGTGGATCTCTTTTCGTGTGCTCTGGCGTGATTTGTCAGAAGTTTGGATAATTTAGTTGTTCATCCCGGTTCTACATGTCTTCGTGAGGACCAAACACCTCGTAATGAATGCGGTTGCTGGCCACACCCTGATTTAACAGTTGCTGTTTGGCAAAGCGCATAAAGCCTACCGGACCACATAGATAAAAATCTGCCTGACCAAAAGGAAGTCTTACCTGATCAAAATTCATCATGCCCTGAAAAGCTGCTTGTGACTCCTCTTGTGCATACCAGGTATAGGCTTGCCAGTTGTTCTGCTCCACCAGTTCACGGGTTCGCGTTAAAAAGCTGTGTTGCTGTTGGTTTTCACAGGCGTGTAAGTAATACACCTCATGCTTGTAATTAACCGCTGCCAACTGCTCCAACATTGCCTGCATGGGCGTCACTCCGACACCCGCAGAAACTAACACCACAGGGCCATTGCGATCTTCAAAATAGAAATTACCAGCAGGCGCATGACACTCAATGATATCGCCCTCCTGAATAACGTCGAGCAGATAATTTGATACCACCCCCGGCACTTCGCCGTGTTCCCGTTTCACGGAAATGCGGTAACTGCTGCCATTGGGTTTACCGGACAGGGAATACTGTCGTATTTCGGTGTAGTCATGTTCGGGAGGCGTCACCTTTATTCCCAGATACTGGCCTACTTTGTATGCCACTACCGGTTGATTATCTTGTGGGATTAGAGTGAAGCTCTTCACCAGTTCTGATTCCTGTTTTATTGTCTGCACTACAAATTTTCGTGCGTCCTGCCAGCCACCTTGCTGATTGCGCTTTTCAGCGTAGAGGTGGCTTTCGCGGTAAATGAACATATCCGCCAAAAAGGTGTAGGCTTCGCGCCAGGCTTCTTCGACCTCGGCTGAAAATAACTCGCCGGTCAGCTCTCTGAGAGTTTCAGTCAGGTGGTGACCCACAATCTGGTACATCTCAGGTTTGATATTGAAGCTGGTGTGCTTGTGGGCGATGCGTTCTACGGCCGATTTCAGCACTTCGGGTGTTTCGATGTTTTTTGCATAGGCAGCAATGGCAGAAAACAAAGCCAGCTTTTGCTTACCAGATACCTGATGGCTCATGTTGAAGATATGCTTCAGCTCTGGGTGTTCCAGGAACATACGGCGATAGAAGTGATCTGTCAGTGCAGGACCGGTTTCTTCCAGCAGCGGTGCCAGACTTTTAATTATTTCGATATGCTGTTGAGTTAGCATGTTTACCTCTTGGTTTGAGTTTGTTTTGGAGAAAGTAGAATTGCTGTATATGCGCTTAAAAACAGCAGCATTGCGGCAACCCACAACAATATGCTTATTTGCCAGGCCAGAATCGTGTGACCGAGCATTGGTAGCAGGGCACGAGTAAACGCGGCGATAGCCATCAGTAACAATGCTGCTGATATCCGAGGTTTTGGTGTTAATGGTCTGCCGGTGTGCCCCAACGACACGCGACTCATCATGGCGAGGATCATCAAACCGATAGCACCGATAGTAATCAGGTGTATGGCTGTGCTTAAGGGCAATGTTGTGTGTAAAAAGCTCATTCCGGCCAGGAGCAGCCCTAATGCTAAAAACAAATAAGCCAGATGCAGCGACCACAGTAATGGACGATTTAAAATACCCGGCTTAAACCAGAGGGCCAGTCTAATAAAATGCAAAACAGCTGCGCTGATCAATAAGGGGGCCGGTGATAATGGCAATGCTGCAAAATAACCAGATATAAAAATCACAATGCCAGCGGCGGAAATCACCAACAGTAGTTTGTCTAAATAGGGAAAACTCCGAACTTTTATCAGGCCGATACCGCGTTCTGTAAAAAATGGGATTACTCGACCTGCGATTATGGAAATCAAGAGAGTGAACATCAGCACCATAGAACGTCCCAGGTGCAGTGCCAGTTCGGTGAAGCCATTAACATCCGCCAGCAGCAGCGCCAGATTGAGCGTAGCCATGATCAGAAAGATGGCAATAAGCAAATAATTGCGTCGGTTACCGGATAAAAACAGTAATCTGGAAAAGGCGAAAATTGCACAATACCACCACAGGCCCTGAGCAATCGTCGCCCACAGTAGCGCAGTGGGGGTATTAATCCAGAATCCCACCCGTGCAAGCAACCATAAAAATGTCAGCAATATCAGTGGTGTACCGTGAAGACTGCGTAATCCTGTCCAGGTTTGTACTGCTGTTAAGGAAAAGCCCATAGCCGCAATTGCCGCAAAGCCGAACAGCATTTCATGCAGGTGCCAGACGACCGAAGACAAGCCATTGCCAGGTAGTGACCACCAACCGCTGAGCATTCCTAACCAGGTAAGTAAAGAAACGCTGGAACTGATGGCCGCTAACAGGAAACCAGAACGAAAAGCCAGATCCCAGAGAGGCCAGTGAGCTATGTGATTTACGGTAATTTTGTCGCTTTTGCCCAGTTCAGGAAGTGTTGCCATCGCGTCACACCTCCTTGCCTAAATGCTTGCGTCCAACGCAGCGCATCACATAGCCGATTTTAAATAACCCTGGCAGTATCATTGAGCCTATGTGGGCGGCAATCTCAACCGGTAATGGCACCAGGTGATTAAACTGATAGCCAATCAAAATAGCGACAATAAAAACGCACAGTGATATCAGCATCAGGTTGTTGCCGACCTTGAGACAAAGCTGGAAGTTGCGCAGATTGACTGCATCGGCATCCTGTTCGGGTGTTATTGTTTGTAGAAGTGATGTGGCCATGAGACTAACCCTGCGATATGTAATTTACCTGGTTACTCCAAGTCTTATGCCAAAAATAAAAAACGTTAAAAATCAAGGTGATGGTGAATTTGCAAGCAATTAAACCGCAATAAAAAGGTTATATTGACCTATACGATAATGGGTTATAATGACCTAAAAAGGTTAATTGGTGCTTTTATGGAGCTGACATCTGAAACGCTTTTAGACTTCGCCACTGCTCAGGTGGCTGGCTTGTCCAATCATGACCGCTTTGAGCAACTATTAAACACGCTGGCGGGATTGATATCCTGCGACGCCATAGTGTTATTGGCGTTACAGGGAGATTCTCTGAAGCCTTTAGCTCAAAAAGGATTAACCCAGGATACCCTGGGGCGACGATTTAATATTGCCGCCCATCCCAGATTTACTGCTATTGTGGAATCTCATGCCCCAGTACGTTTTGCCGCTGAAAGTCCACTGCCTGATCCTTACGATGGCTTGTTGAGCGGTCACAAAGGCAATTTGCCGATTCACGCCTGTATGGGTATTCCGCTATTTTTTGCTGAGTCGCTGATTGGCGTTTTAACCTTTGACAGCCTGACGCCTTCGGCATTTGATGAATTGCCGGAAAACAAGTTACAGATCATTGCCGCGATAGCGGCTTCGACTCTAAAAATCGCTCTGATGTTGGAAGAATTGGAATTCAAAAACTCCCGCAGTCACTTACTGGTGGCTGAGTTAAATCACGAGAGCCTGGCGCGGAAAGGTAATGAAATCATCGGCACAAGTTCGGTGATGCAAAAACTAAAAAAAGAGATTAGTCTGGTGGCTGCATCGCCTTTTAGTGTTCTTATTCTTGGGGAAACCGGCGTAGGCAAAGAACTGATTGCCAAGCACTTGCACCTGCAATCTGGTCGCGCCGATAAACCATTGGTCTATGTAAACTGTGCGGCGTTACCTGAAAATCTGATAGAGAGCGAACTATTTGGCCATGTTAAAGGGGCCTTTACCGGTGCAGACAAAGACAGAGCCGGAAAGTTCTTACTGGCGGATGGCGGCACGCTGTTTCTCGATGAAATTGGAGAGTTACCCCTGGCCGCGCAAAGTAAGTTGTTACGTGTTTTGCAATCTCATGAGATTCAGCCGGTAGGCCAGGACAGTATTCAACATGTGGATGTGCGTGTTCTGGCCGCCACCAATCGGGATTTGGCCGAGGAAGTGGCTGGCGGACAATTTCGCGCTGATCTGTATCACCGACTCAGTGTCTATCCCATTCAGGTGCCTGCCCTCAGGCAACGCCGGGAAGATATCGGCCTGTTGGCAGGCTTTTTTGTGGAACAATCGCGGCGTAAGTTGGGTTTGAAGCAGCTCAATCTGAGCGCCGAAACCTTAGATTATCTTGAACAATATCAGTGGCCCGGCAATGTTCGGGAACTGGAACATGTGATTTCACGGGCCGCGCTAAAAGCCAGTTACGAGCAGCACAATCACCATATCATTTCGATACAGCCAGCGCATTGTGGCGATTTAAATTCAGGCTCTGACCTGCATCAGGGCCCTGCTCATAAGACCGCTATGAGTGATTCCGAAACTCCTGCGCAATTGGATATAAAAATACAAACGGATGATTTTCAGCGGAATTTGATCAAGCGCACTTTGACTCAGTGTAAGGGCAATTGGGCGGCCACCGCCAGACAACTTAACACTGACCGCTCAAATCTGGTACGCATGGCCAAACGCCTGGGGATTGCAGTACAAAAACAGATTGTAAGCTGAGTTCACTAAGGAGCAATTTCAGATAATTTAAGCGCTGCAGTAAAGCGACTCAGATTTGAGTTTTTGGCAGTGTTAACTATATTTTTAGAGTATTGGCTGTGCCTGTTTGGATACACCACATTTGGTGAACCTGATATGACCCTTAAGGTCAGGAGGTCGTTTATGCTACTCAGTGTCGACTCATTGAACCATTACAGTATTCAGGCTTCTGATGGCGATATTGGTGAATGTTATGATTTACTGTTTGACGACAGGTTTTGGACCAGTCGCTTTCTCGCCGTGGATACTCACCCATGGCTACCACTGAGTCACAAGGTTTTAATCAGTCCGGTTTCTATTACAAACATCGACTCTGAAGAGCAGGAAGTCTATCTGGATCTGGATAAAGAGCAGGTTAAATCAGCCCCCTCAACCGATACCAATGAACCTGTCTCTCGGGAGTTTGAACGCGAATACTTCAATTATTTTGGCTTTGGCCATTACTGGGTAGGGCCGGGAGCATGGGGTGAATATGCATTTCCCACTGCGCTGGTAAATAACCCCACAGACAGCGCCGAAGAAGCACAGCAAGAAACTCCAGAGGACGAAGACGTCAACCACTTGCGCTCGGTAAAAGAGTTGCTGCACTACCTGATTATTGGCGCTAACGATTCAAAAGGTCATGTCCAGGATTTCATTATCGATACTGACACCTGGTCAATTGTCTATCTGGTGGTGGATACCCGTGACTGGTTTCCCGGTGGACGTAAGGTATTTATGTTGCCGGAGCACATTCTCGAAATCAGCTGGGCAGATCAGGCCCTGAAAACACCACTCTCAGTTGAAATCATAAAAACATTACCTGAGTACCAATCAGACTCGCTAAATGATGAGGGCTACATGCAACAGGTAAATAGCGTGCTGTCTTCAACAGTTGGGACAGGAAATAAGTAACATCTCTGCGAGCTAAAGCGCTGATAGCTTTTCGGAGAAATATATTTACCAGATCAGAGCCTACTGACACATTCTGTCACTACTTCGGGAGTATGATGAGTGCGAATTCATCATCACCTCAAAGGAGAATATTATGATTGGCTATGTGACATTAGGAACAACAGATTTACAGAAATCCGGAGCCTATTACGATGCCTTGCTGGCGACCATTGGTGCCGGGCGCTTTATGGAGGAAGACAATTATTTTATCGCCTGGTCCAAAGGCGAAAATGAACCCGCCATTTCAGTAACCCTGCCTTTTAACAAAGAGGCCGCTACGGTTGGCAATGGTACTATGGTGGCTGTGGTATTGGAAACACCAGAGCAAGTGGATGCCTTTTATAACAAAGCACTTGAGCTGGGTGGTAGCTGTGAGGGCAAACCCGGTTTCAGACCGGAAGGTGCCAATGCCGGATTTTATGCTGGTTACTTTCGTGACCTGGATGGCAATAAGCTCAACGCCTTTTGTATGGTCCCAGCGGCTGCCTGATAGTACTATTGGCTTAAATGTTTAGATGAAGGGGAATCTCTCCTTCATCTGAATGCCTCCTCTTCTTTTCTCGTGCAAGGGCCTGAGCGGTAAGGGCTTCGAAACAACAGCGATTGACTTTGTAACAACTTTGTTTTGGTAAATGAAGGATATTGACTGCTATTCTTTAATACTTATTATTGTTTGTTGCGTGTTTCTGTTTTCCTGAATGCGCAAAAACACCTAAGTTATATAGCCGAAGAGGAATTAAAATCCATGGAAGAACAATCGATAAAAGTCAGACGTAGTATCTTCGCTATTAAACTTGCGATGGTGCTGGTTTTTTTAAATGAAGTCATTGCATACTATCGAACCAATACTATGGATTTCGGAGCGATTGCTTTGACCATAGGTATCTTAGCTCTACTACGCGGTTTGCTCTTGTCACCATTTATATTTAACCGCTCAGCAAAGTCTTGGTATAAAAAGAATGTTGGTTTTAATACTGACAGTTACAAATACTTCGCTCTTTCCATTATATTAATTCCTGTTGGCTTGATTCGATACCTGTAACAGGCTCTGGCATTAAGCCTTGCCGACTAAAATGTGGCGCTCGTTTAAAAGTAGTTTACCCGCTTTCCAGTATCTAAAGGTCTGAATATGATGGAGTTAATACCCTATCTACCGGAGTTGATTTCGGTCACTTTAATAGCCATTTTTATGGCTATAAGTCCCGGTGCTGATTTTGTGATGATAACCAGAAATAGTATCTTTTATGGTCGGACGGCGGGCTTGTATTCTTCTTTAGGCATTAGTCTGGCGATTTGGATTCACGTCGCATACTCCATAGCGGGGCTTGCCTTTATTATTTCACAGTCAATTATCTTGTTTTCAATCATTAAGTACTTAGGCGCTGCGTACTTAATCTATATCGGTTGGCGCACATTCCAGGCCCGCTCAAATATTGATATAGCTCAGTCCACAGGTACTCAGGTAATGTCAACATTATCGGCCTTTAAGATTGGCTTTATAACGAATGCATTAAATCCCAAAACAACGATATTTTTTCTCAGTATTTTTACGCAGGTGGTTAATCCGCAAACCCCATTGTGGTTGCAAATTGTTTATGGTGCCATCATCTCCTTAGCGCATTTAGTGTGGTTTAGTTGCGTGACCATTTTTCTTAGCCAACCTGCGCTGTTCAATAAATTTCAGGACTGGAAAGTTTATATCGAAAAAGCGATCGGTACTCTGCTAATTGGTTTTGGCCTTAAGGTCGCCACAAGCAGTGCAGGTTAACGACGATTAATTGGGCAATCTGTTTGCTTCTGTCGTTTCTCTTCTGATATGGCGCTTTATGGGATTCGAGCATTAGTGCATCTGGAGAGATTTACACTGCTTTAATGCAACATTTTCCTGAGGATTTTGCCTGATACATGGCGTTATCCGCTCGTTCCAGCCAGTTTTCGATATTATCGCTTTTCAGTACTTCGCTGAGACCAATGCTACAGCTGACACTGACTCCCTGACTAAATATGGTGTCTTCTAATTCTGCCTGTAGACGTTGAGCAAAGCTCTCTGCTTCGTTTTTTAATGCGCCGGGACACAAGACCACAAATTCATCGCCTCCCCAGCGTCCAATAATGTCGGTTTCACGGGCGCACTTTTTCAGAATACTGGAAAATTGTTCAAGTACCGCATCGCCTATATTATGACCATATTGGTCATTGAGGTGTTTAAAATCATCAATATCGATAAAGACCAATGCGCAGTCATTGATGCCGCGTTTTTTGCGTTTGATATGCTCTTTGGCTTCAGCAGTTATTTGCACCCGGTTGTACAGATCGGTTAGTGGATCGTGCGTAGAAAGGTAATGGAGCTTGTCGTTTTTCTTCTTCAGTGCTGATTGCAGGCTCTCCAATGCGTTATTTTTCTCCTGGATCCGGTCGCGATAACGAACCACTATGGAGTGGCGGATCCCCAACATAATCAACAGCGTGAGAATGGGAACAACGATCATCGCCATTAATCCAAAATCCAGTTCACGAATGATTTTGACATTGTTCCAGCGGCGGTAAATTTCGTTGTGTTGTTGTGCAGAAATGCTGTTAATTGCTTCGTTGATGGCTGGCAGGTGTTCTGCGTGAGTTTTACTGATGCCCAGGCGCAGTTCATCATCCAGCCCCATCCATCCGGTGATCCTCAGGTCGTGCAAACCGTTGGTCTGGATATGTTCCAAAATGGTGTGCATGGAACCCACCATGACATCGATGTCGCCTGCGGCTAATAAGCGAATTCCTGCCAGTTCGCTGGGTACTTCATAAATCGGTACGTCAGGAAAGCGGCGAGTAATGTATTCGTGTTGCCGATAGCCCTTTACCACGCCCACCTTTTCACTTTCAATCATTGCAAGATTGGGGATGGGTGTGCCTTCACTGTGAGTGATAATGACATTAGGTGCTTTAAAAATAACCTCGCTAAACGCCAGATATTCAGAGCGATTGGGAGTAATGTTTAAAAATGGGGTGGCATCACAGCGGCCACTTTTTATCATTCGTATTGAATCCAGCCAGGATTTAGTTTTGACGAGGTTAAAGCTAATTCCTGCTTTTTCAGTAATGAGATCCAGATAGTCACGAGACATGCCTGTATGTTGCCCATTGCGCAGACCTTCATAGGGCAACCAGTCGGTATCGATACAATAGGTCAGACTAGTCTGCTGCTGACGGGCGGTGACGTCGCCACTGAAGGTGAAGCTGGTTATCAAGCAACTATAAATGAAGGGAATGACTAATCTAATCAACGGCTTTCCTGCCCAATTGTCCAATAGTAATTTCAGTATAGTACAATTATTGACCGCTTAACCAGAATGAATTTGGAAAATGCAATAAAATAGCCCTTGCGGTAAAAATAATAAGCGAAGCCCGCATAATGTGGTTTTTTCACTATAGGCAATGCTGGTCTACACTGTAGAAAGGCATTGCCTATAGTGAAAAAACCACATTATGCGGGC
>JYMV01029006.1_pt1 | contig 10094 bp, 12 predicted proteins | sample 338911 | NCBI WGS metagenome assembly JYMV01 (sample SAMN03354496, study PRJNA234377) | hydrothermal vent metagenome | biome: Deep sea; feature: Hydrothermal plumes at the Eastern Lau Spreading Center, Western Pacific Ocean; material: Seawater | place: Tonga | collected 2009 | depth 2000 m m
GAGCGACAATCTCTTCTATCTGATTAGTAATTTCTATTAGGCCTTGTCCAGAAGTAGAAATAGAGAAATCTTTCTGATACATCTAATAGAGGGATCTTATAATTAAAAATAATACAGAAGGGACTAATAAACACCCTATGCCTGTATAAAAAGTAGCTGTCATAGCCCCATAAGGTACCAGTTTTGGATCAACCGCTGCAAGACCAGCCGCTACTCCACTGTTAGTGCCCATCAAGCCTCCAAATATCATTGCTGATTTAGGGTTATTCAATCCTACATAAGGTGCCATTAAGGGGGTAGCAACCATTACTAATATAGATTTAACGAGACCTGCCGCTATGCTTAATGCCATGATCTCAGAAGATGCACCCAAGGCCGTTCCAGTAACAGGACCCACAAGAAAGGTAACTGTTCCAGCTCCTATAGTTGTAATATCAACCGGATCTTTATAGCCAAAAAGAGAAGCTATAATTGCTCCGACTGCAAAGGATAAAATGACCCCAATAAAAAGAGACAAAACTCCTACTTTTCCAGCTCTTCTTAATTCGGAAGTGTTCACTCCATAAGCCGTAGCGACAATAGCAAAATCCCTAAACATTGCTCCACCTAGAATGGCTAGTCCAGAAAATATTTCGATATCAGCTAAACCCTTCTCTCCCCCTGTTAGATATCCTCCGAAATAAGCAAGAATCAAACTAATAATGATGGCAATGGCTGAGCCATGAAATTTACCATTAGTTAATTTTTCAGATAGGAAATATGAGAACCAAATAATTATGCCTACGACTAGAAAAGCAGTAATGATTCCATTTTTTATAAGGATTGAGTCCATGATTTCTAAAGGATTCATTTTTTCCCTACCTTAGTTAAGAAGGGAATCAATAAAAATGAAATAAAGACAGCCAAGAATCCCGAAACTAGTGCCACGCCTCCGGCATCTAATGCTGAAAACACATTTTGTTTAGCAGCCATTGCTACAACTATAGGAATGTAAATAGCACTCCAAAAAGTTATTCCTTTCTCTGTTATAGGTGGTAGTAAAATTTTTTTCTTTAAAAAAGCAGAAAGACCTATCAAAAGAAGCATAGCTATACCAACTCCACCAAGGTTGGCTTCTATACCTATCAATCTTCCTAAAAGCTCTCCTAGAAAAAGTCCGCTAATGAAGCAAAAAGCTAATAAAGCGACACCATATATAACCATATCTAATTAACTTCTTTCGAACTGTAGTAAAAAATCTACAATCATTTCACTACCGTTAATATTTGAACTAGCACCTAACCTACAAGGCCTGCCGGGCCAACAATGCCCTCCTCTATCAATAGTACAAAACTTAATTTCTGCGCCTTCTGCACATGACTGATAACTTTCACAAGAAACATTGTTTTCATGAAAGGTTACTATAGGCTTCCCTTTGCATTGATTTTTTTTGGCCCACAAAGAAAACATCTGTACGGCACCCATAGTTGAAAAGCCACCAGCTTTTTTATAAGAAGAAACTAGATCCCAGGTACCATGAAAAGCAATAGAAGGAACGGCTTTGGTGGGTTGGCATTTTTCAGGAGGTAAAGAAAGTACTCCTGCAACTGGGGCTATGGCAGCGAAAGTATCAGCCGCTTCACAGCCTATTCGATAAGACATTCTCCCTCCATTCGACATGCCCGTTGAATACACTTTCTTTTTGTTTAAACAATATTTAGTTGAAACGTCTTCTACAATCGCTTTAGCGAAATCTACATCGTCACGAGGAGCCTTAGAGAAATCTCTCTTATTGGCAGGGGATTCCATGGTGAGGCCAGCATTAAAAACTGGCCTACCGTCTAACTCAAGACCCTGAGGATTTACATGAATAAACCTTTTTTTATCTGCGACCAAGTCCATATCAGAATAAACAGCTTGTTGTTCTGCGTTACTTCCTGTGCCATGAAAATTAATAATTAAAGGAGTTGGTATATCAGATTTATAATTTTTAGGAACATACAAACGATAGGATCTGTTCTTGCCTTCATGTTCTATAGAAACAGTTGTCTTTCCTAAGACAGGATTTAAAGCATCACATCCAGAGGAATTTTCTTCGTGATTACCTGCTTCAAGCCCTAAAATTATAAAACCTGCAAAAATTAAAAGGACTCGCTTCATCATTGTCATAGCTTGTGCTTTTAATTTTCTAACTCGAATACAAGGAGAACATTCCCAGGAAACTGACCATGGGTCCCATAACCACTCACAACTATTAATTGATCTTTAGTAATGACTGGTCCGGCTATATCCATAGAACCTCCAAATGCTCTCGTTCCATTTACTGTTTGGAAGAATTGAAGAGTATCGAATTCCCATAAATACTTTCCTGTCTCCTTTCCTATACCATACAGTCTTCCGTCTAAAGCTCCGGCAAAAACCACATCGGATCCAACAGATGGAGGTGCAGAGAAGCCTTTAAAACAATTGCCGTTGCCGTCGGTTACTTCGTTTCGCTTCTTACAATCGTCATCGAGAGGAAAAGTCCAAATTATTTCACCTGTGTCAATGTTCAAAGCATAAACTCCTGGCTTCGGATCCCAATCGTATTTCCTTAGAGATGCTCGATCTGAATTAGCCACATATAGTCTTTTATCGTCCGTCGCCATACCAGTATGGATACCTCCAAGTACTCCACCCATGCCTATTCTGTTCTTCCAAATAATTTCTCCATTACTGGGTTTCATTCCAAAAGCCCAGCCAGATTTCTGACCTGCTAGATATATTTCTTCCTTATTGCTTGTAAAAGACTTGATAACAGAAGCACCAAAATCAAAATCAGGTCCGTTTTCAACTGGACATCCCCATTGTCTTGCCATAGGAACTTCGCAAGCAACATTGTAAGCATCTCCAGCTAAGGTTTGGGTAGACCAAACTCGTTCGCCTGTAGTTAAGTCTAGAGCTATGATTGCATCACTAAATTCAGATGCAGGTGATTGGAGGCTTTGTCCAGTTCCAAAAAAAACTAGATTTCTAGCTAGGTCTATTCCTGGAGTATTCCAAACAGCTGACCCAGATGGGGCATATTTTTTTGTTCTTGTAACTCTTACTTTACCCACTAGTTCTGCTGGCTTCTCAATTCTGTGATACCAAATTAATTCACCAGTTTGTATGTCTACCTTAGCGATACCTCCACTAGTAGTACAACATTCATACATAGGGTTAAGTGGAGCTATAGTCTCTACTGTAGAAATTGGAATAATGAGATGGGAATTAGTAATAGAAATTGAACCCGAAGAAAGATTCCACTCAGATTCTCTTGGCAATCGTGTTTTCCATACAAGTATGCCTTCAAGAAGGTCTAACTTGTAGGTAATTAGCTCTTGATCAACAGCAAACACGAAAAGACCAGCTTCTTTACCATAGGCTGGAGAAACTCTAAATGCAGAAGGACTTTTAAAGGTCCAGAAAGCACAGCCTGTATCAGAATCTAAAGCGTATAAAGTATCTTTTGTGGCTGCCAATATTAGATTTCCGATGGCTATCGGCTGGGATCTAGCATCCCACCCCTTCAAACGAAAAGACCATTTCAAATTGAGATTCTTTATATTAGAAGAATTGATATTTGTATTTTTTTGATAACGCTTGTTAAGCGGGCCATTGCCCTTGCTTGTCCAATTTGAACCTGGCCTTAAATCAGACTCCATTAGCTGTCTTGAGCACTTAAGCAGTGAAGTTTGTTCAGTGGAACTAATATAAGTAGCTATTTTATTTATCTCAGCTTTAGAAAGATGCTTTGCTTGTTCTTGCATTTTTCCTTCAGTCATAACAGCAACTAGTTCACGTTGTGTGCCCAATGCCATAGTATCTATTGAAGCTAAATTAATAGACTTGTCTTCATGACAAGCTACACAGTTATTTTCTGTAAGTTGTTTTCCCGTTAACTCATCTTCAGGAAAGACTTGGAGTGAAAGAAAATTCAGACTAATTAGAAGGAAACAAAACTTGTTTTTCATTATTGGATGTTTTCTGACAATAGAATTTTTCAGTTTACTTTAAGGATAACCTTTCCAAAAGTTTGATTACTTTCCATTAACTTATGGGCTTTATCTACTTCCTCTATGGGGATTACTGTATCGATTATGGGTTTTATGTCTCCGGATTCCAAAAAAGGCCATATATTTTCTTTGAGATTATTCATAATCTCAGTTTTCTTAGGAATGGGTTGAGCTCTCAAGGTTGATCCAATAATTCGTAACCGCTTCATCATCAACAAACCAAGATTAATGGAAGCTTGAGCGCCTCCCATCAGGCCTATCATTACCAACCTTCCTTCTAAAGATAAACTCTTAAGGTTGTCATCCAAGTAATTTGCACCCACTGGGTCCAAGATTACTTGGACACCATTATTTTCAGTCCACTTACTTACAGCCTCAGCAAAATTCTCTTCGCCTCTAATCGTACCTCCATCAGCACCCAGTTCGATACATCTAGAAATCTTTTCTTTTGTCCCAGCTGTTACTAAACAAGGATTGCCCATAGCCTTGCAGATTTGAATAGCAGCTGTTCCTACGCCGCTGGCTCCAGCATGTATAAGAGCTTTCTCCCCTTTTGAAAGGTTTGCTTCCATATAAAGATTAAAATAGGCCGTTGCAAATACCTCAGGCAACGCCGCTGCCTGCTCAAAACTGAACCCTTTAGGCAACTTTAAAACCTGCCCTGACGGTACTGAAACCTTCTCAGCATAACCTCCACCAGCTAAAAGTGCGCATACTTTGTCCCCTTTTTTTAAATTATCAACACTTTCACTTACTTCTTCTATTTCTCCGGAACACTCAAGACCAAGAATAGGGCTTGCTCCAGATGGTACAGGGTAATTTCCGCTTCTCTGTAGTAAATCAGCTCTGTTTATTGCCGAAGCTTTGATATGGATGAGTACTTCATCTTCTTTCAGATCAGGATCTGGGTTTTCTTTCCAAAGTAAATTATTTCCTTCTTGTGATATTGCTTTCACGAAATTATTGTACCTAGATATTGTTATAAGTGATATTTGACATTAAGTTAGAAAACTTGAAGATATAAAGAAATGAGTGAAGAGAAAACTAAGTTTGAATTTGTGAGTAATGAGTGGGTTAATCAGGCTAAGATTATTTTAAACGATTTAGTATCTCAATTTGGCGTGGAGGGAGTTTCTTTTAGTGTCTGTGAAACATTCTCTGATGCACCTAAAGAAATACATACTTCAGGCATTGTCTCATGGCACTTTTATATTGATGGTAAGTCAGTTCGAGTGGGGAAAGGCAAGGTAGAGGATGTAGATGTTAAGATAAATTTTGATTATGCTAAAGCTTCGATTATCGCTAAGGTTATCTATACAAAGAAAATAATAACCAAGCAAAAAGAAGGGGCTGAAAAGGCAAAGGAGGCTTTAGCAATTGCTGGTAAAGGTTTTAAGGAACCACCGGATTATCTACCGGAGTTACACAACAGGTTGGCTTTATTGACGGCTTAATCTAGCTTCCGTCAAAAGCCCCCGTGTTAACAAACAAAACAGCTGATAGGTTAGTAATTTCATAAGTCTTACCTTTTATCTTTATGGGTAAATACGTTACCCTTTTGGTGAGACCAGTAGTCCATCGATAGGCATCTCTTTCGTTCATAACTCCTTCCAGTGAAATTATTTTGACGTCTCGCACTCTTCCCTTTTGAGTAATCTTATAAGAGAACTCAAACTTGGATTTACCAATCCTTAGGTCCGCAGGAATTTCTTCCCCTTGAATCTTGCGTATCTTTTTTGGAGTGCAAAACACCCTTTTACAAAATTTAGCTGGATCACTTTCTAGGGGATAAAGCAACATTTTGCAAGAGCTTCCTTCGCATTTCAGGCAAGAATCAAAAGCCCTTTCCCTAATCTCAGATATTCTTTCATCATTGCCTCCTCCCAATTCTATATCAAAATTGCATTGCATAAATTCAGAAGCAAAAATATGTGGACTCAAGATCAAACCTACAAATAAAACTATTTTTTTTAACATTTCGCCCCCTTTTTTCTTTTTATAGAGAGGATTACAGTTTACTACAGTTACAGAACAGGCCTCAAATAATAGAAGACACTATCTTCTGTATATTATAAGTTCTTCCCCTAATTTAATTTCATCTTTGCTCTTGGTATCTAGCCTCACAAACACTGGGTCTATTGAGGCTGGTATTAGAACTTCCACATAAGGATTTCTAATTGGAATAACAGATTTCTTGCCCTCATACCCAAAATGCTCAGCATACAAATTAAAAGGGTCGCCTAATGGCACCTGATACAACAATTGATGATCTTCATTTAAAAAGGAAACGCTGTATTGGGAAGCAAAAGGAAATTTCTTTTGTCTTACTTCACTTATTAAAATTGGAGAAGTTGATTGCAGTTCCACTTGACTAAAATTATCTTCAAACCCACTCAGAATAACTTTTTTATTAGACCAGTATTGTATTCCTGATAGTTTTATTGAATTTGCTTTTAAGTCTAAAGAATTAATCTCTGTTTCACTTGAAAAAGAATTCAACGAAAACAAGGTTAAAAAGATAATAAGTAATATTTTCACTACCATAAACTCCAATTAATAAATAAAGAACTGCCCAATACCTCTATTGACACCCCATAGTCATAAGGAGTTAAGTCATCAGGGCTGTAAAAAGGGCCCTCCCAGCTGGAGCCATTCCAGCTATAAAATCTTGGTCTGTAATCAAAAAGTCCTTCATAGCTGTCATTAACATCAAAGGGGTCTTCGGCAACAGTAATGACTCCTGTTAAGTCCACAGCTTTCCACGTATATCTAGTGATTTCGTCAACTTCAGGTCTGTTAAAAATAACTTCTTTTTGATCGGTAAGCGAATCTACCTTTTCACTATTCTTATACCATTCAATCCTCAGTTTACTGGCATCATATTTTCCTAGAAGAGAAATTTTTACAGAACTTCTTACCTCACTTTCTTCAAGAAATTCAAAATCTGTTAGCCATGGACCAAACTGGTTCTGAGTAGAAACAATAGCAAAGGATTCAGATCCGACCTCCCCATATCGTAGGTTTTCTTTATTATTCATGACTGTATTGTGCTTAGGTCGATAATTGCCAGTTTCTCCATAATAATTACCTTCAAAAAGACCTACGCTGGATAGCCCAGCAAACGGGTCCAGTCCTGGAACACTTGTTAGGTCTTCTATCCAGTGATTCCATTTCAAAGAATAGACGTCTGAATTGGTAGTGTTATTAGCAGAGTAGTTAGCTTCATAGTTAGTGCTGTCCTCCCTATCATCACTACTGATGTACTCATCTCCTAAAAGGGCATGACTGTGCCCAAATTCATGCATAAAAGTCTGATAGGCATAGGTGTCCATTCTTTGAGCTGCAGTTGGGGGTAACCCGTAATCGTATGAAGTAACTCCCCTGCCATCTAAAATTGAAAAAATTGCAATAGAATCGATGTAAACTTCTGAAAACAAAGAATCTTTTATATTTTTGAGCTTAACTTCATCCCAACAAAAGATATCGTCACTCCAGTCAGAGCATTCGCCTAAGTTCATATCTAATAAAGAGGTTTCAGTTCCAACAAAAGTTACTGGTTCTACTACAAAAATATTAAAGTGATCCTTAAAGAAATCACTAACCTCTGAATCTATTAGTATATTTCTTATAGATTCTGAGACAACTTCCCTAAAGTTGCTGAGATCATCTTCAAAGGAGTCTGCTATTATCAAGAGATTGGTCCCTCTATTACTTAAGGCACTGTAAGTGCCGAGTAAGTTATAAATTCTATAATTGTCTTCAATCCTCAAGTTGCTGACAAAAAAGGTAGAAAAAGAAGCGGTAGAACAAGCCTGCTCTAAATCGCAAGCAGTAACGGAAGAAATAAAGTGACCTGCTTCTTCCAAAGCAGATATATCTACCTCAAAAGAACTGGATTCAAGAAGGTATGTAACTGGTAAATCAATTTCATTTGTTTGCAGAGAATATGTTAGATCTTGAATTTCATTATCAATGTCAGTAACCACGGCAGGAACCAAGATCTTATTGTCATCATTTACTAAAAGTTCTTGATCTATTGAAAGATCAGCAGGAAAAATTATTTGCGGTGCATCATTTATGGGAGCGACAGTTATGGTTACTTGTTGTTCACTGGAATAGGTACTCTGACCGTAGACTCTAAAGGAAAATTCATCATTGCCCACAAAATTAGTGGAAGGAGTAAAGGTAAAGGCTCCAGTTGAATTATTAATGGTCACAACTCCATTATTTGGTTGATAAGTTATTTCAAAAATTAAAGAGGTAGCTGGGTTTGAAGAGGCCGATAATTGGCCGTTGTAGGTTTGATCTTCATTAACGGAAAAAGATAAAGATTCCAAGGTAAACACAATTGAACTACCTGTACTGCCTGTGCTGCCTGTGCTACCTGTACTGCCTGGGGTGACTGTTGGGGAGTTTCCACTATCACTGCCACCTCCGCCTCCACAAGAAATGCATAAAAAACATACAAGTACTAGAGCTTTAGAAGCATTCATTGAAACATCCTAGGATAAAAGGGTAATTTTTTTTATTTTTATTGAAAAAAATTTTAATTTAAATCAAAGTTTATTGCTACTTGTAACTATTGCATGCGGTAATTTAGTTACAACATTCAATAAACAATCGGTATAGAATAAAAAAATTAAAGAATGATATGACTGAAACCAAAGTTGTAGAAAAAATCAATGCCCCATTAGATCTTGTATGGTCAAATCTGGGTAACTTTGCAGGCCTGAAACCAGGATCGGGTATCGAATCTGTAGATTATAAAGGAGAGGGAGTTGGCATGATCCGATTAATTAAGTTGTCGATTGGAACTGTGGTTGAGCGGTTAGATCATTATGACCCGGAAGCAAAGAATTACACTTACTCTATAATTAATGAAGACAGTCCTTTGCCTTTTTTAAATTATTCTGCGACGGTACAACTTCTTAAAAATGAAGACAATACTACTACAGTAGAATGGACTGGACGATTTGAACCCAAGGACATTGAGGAATCGCAAGCTAAAACATTAGCTCATAACATGTATTCCAATGCAATCAGTGGAGCCAGGTTGGAGTTGGAATCAAATTAATTTAGTTAAAAAGTAGAATGGTAATTGCATGGGACGAGTATCAAATAAAGTAGTCATAATTACTGGAGCCGCTTCTGGTTTAGGAAAAGCAGACGCTATACGGTTATCAGATGAAGGGGCTAAATTAGTATTGACGGACATTAACGTTCAAGAAGGCAAGGGTGTTGCCAAAGAATGTAAAAATGAGGCCTTGTTTTTTGAACAAGACGTAAGCCAAGAAAATTCTTGGCCAGACTTAATAAAGGCAACGATATCAGAGTTTGGTAAATTGGATGTTCTTGTTAACAATGCTGGGATAGCTCCTATAGGAAATATAGAATCTACGACCACTGATCAATGGCATGATATTTTAAAAGTTAATCTTGATAGTGTTTTTTTTGGTTGTCGTTCCAGAGATATCAAAATCTGGCGGGGGGTCCATAATTAACATGTCATCCACTACCGCTTTGGTTGGCTTATCTCCTTATCTTGCTTACTCAGCCGCAAAAGGTGGTATTCGATCCATGACCAAATCAATCGCTATGCATTGCCAAGAACAGAAAAACAACATTCGATGTAACTCGATACACCCCGGTAGCATATTTACTCCCATGGTAGACAATGCCCTTCAGACCCTTGCAGGCATTAAGTTAATGGAGCAGGACGACCCTGAAGCAACGCGCAAAGCCATGGGTATTGGAGAACCCTTGGATGTTGCGAATATGGTCTTGTTTCTAGCTTCCGACGAGTCTAAGCACATCAATGGAGCGGAACTGGTGATAGACAATGGTGCCACTGCAGGAGACATATCAGGATGAATGTGAAAGGGTTGGTTCATGTGAACATTAACTGCAGTGATTTTGATCGATCAGTGAAGTTCTACGAACTATTAGGTTTCCAAAAAGTTTTCGAAGTTCCTGCTCAAAATACGAAAGAAGTGGCAGCAGCCGTAGGCATGCCGCCCTACACAGTCAAAGGCGCTTTGTTAATGCTTGTAAACTCAGAAACTCCTTTTATGATTGATC
>JYMV01015793.1_pt1 | contig 10093 bp, 8 predicted proteins | sample 338911 | NCBI WGS metagenome assembly JYMV01 (sample SAMN03354496, study PRJNA234377) | hydrothermal vent metagenome | biome: Deep sea; feature: Hydrothermal plumes at the Eastern Lau Spreading Center, Western Pacific Ocean; material: Seawater | place: Tonga | collected 2009 | depth 2000 m m
CAAACTTCAACCTGGCTTTATTGCGGTTTCTTTTGTCGCCGTATTTGTCGAAGACAGAGACAATCGCTTCACACATCCTCAGCATTTATGGTCAACGTCAGGATGGGGAACAAATGGTGCGAACCAAACTCCCTGCCGGAAGGATGACCAGCGATCAATTGAGAGGCCTGGCCGATTTTGCCGAAAAATATTCCCACGGAATCCTTCACATCACCACACGTCAGGATATCCAACTGCATTATGTAAACATTCAAAATGTTCCCCAGGGTCTTGAGGACCTCGCGCAAGCGGGAGTCACCACCCGGGAAGCCTGTGGCAACACTGTGCGTAACGTAACTGCTTGCCACAAAGCAGGTACATGCGCTACAGAAGTATTTGATGTGGCCCCTTATGCCCTGGCGGTTTCCAAATATCTTTTGCGAAAAGATTTAACCCAGAACCTGCCGCGAAAGTTCAAGATCACCTTCGGCGGTTGTAGCGGATGCGGGCTGGCGCCCATCCACGATATTGGGTTGAAGGCGGTTATCCAGAAAGATGGAGACAAGGAAGTGCGTGGGTTCCGCGTTCTGATTGGCGGGGGGCTGGGTTCATTCCCTCATGCCGCAAAACATTTAGTGGATTTCATCCCCGCCGACAAAATGCTGAGGATGTGTGAAGCGATTGTCTCTGTCTTCGACAAATACGGCGACAAAAGAAACCGCAATAAAGCCAGGTTGAAGTTTGTTGTCGATAAACTTGGCATGGATAAAATCACAGAACTCTATGAAGAAGAGTATGCGGCGCTTGATACAAAGGCCTACCCATCAATTGAACTGCCGGAAGGGGGTAACCCGGACATTCCCGAGTATCAGCCTGATAATCAACATGAGTCCGACCCGGAGTTCATACTTTGGAAAAACCGAAACATCGAGCCACAAAAACAAGAAGGATTTTACAATCTTCAGGTCAAGTTGATCCTGGGTGATTTCACCGTTGTGCAGGCCAAAGCACTGGCAAGCATCGCTGAAAAATTTGCAGGGGAAACCATCATCTGTACTGTCAACCAGAACGTGATGATTCCCTGGGCAAAAGAAGATGCCTTTGGTGCGATCTTTGGCGAGCTCAAAAAAATAGGGCTGCATAAAGCCGGAACCGAAGAGATCCGCGATATTACCTGTTGCCCAGGTTCAGAAACCTGCAACCTCGGTATCACGGCTTCCCGCGGGTTGGTTCAGGAACTGAACACGGAGATGGAAAGTGGGTTTGAGGAATCCAAGGATTTCGACCATATTTCTATCAAGGCCAGCGGTTGCCCGAATTCTTGCGGACAGCATCATATTGCCTCCATCGGGTTTCATGGCGGAGCCAAAAAACTCAACGGAATTCTAACCCCGCATTATGAAGTTTTTCTCGGTGGCAGAGTTTCTGAAGACGAGGTAGTGTTTGGCACATCGGTCATTAAAATCCCAGCTAAAAACGCTCCGTCGGCCATGAAACTTTCTCTGGCAGACTATAAGGCCGGAAAAGAAAACAATGAAACGTTTGGCGAATATTTTGACCGCAAGGGTAAAATCCATTTCCGCGACTTGCTGAAGCCGCTAAAAGATCTACCGGACATTGAAAAGTCTCCACAGTCTTATATCGACTATGGCTCGACGGAAAAGTTCAGTCTCGAAGACCGTGGCCAGGGGGAGTGTGCCGGCGCCGTCACCGACATGATCACCGACCGTATCAGCGAAGCCGAGCGAGCCCTCTTCCAAGGCAAGCTCAGTCTGGAGAAAAACGCATACAAAGGAACCGGTGAACACGCCAAGCATTCGGTCATTGCTTCTGCCAGAGCCCTACTTGTTACAGAGGGCATGGACTTCAATGATGATTGGGAATGCCTGAAAAAATTCCAGTCGCTGGTTATCGACATGGAAATTGTATCGGCAAAGTTTGCCAAACTCATCGACAGTTTTGAATCAATCCCTGAAGCCACAGATGCTAAAACCGCTGAGTGGTGGCTGAGCGAAGCCGGACAACTGTTGGAGGAATGCAAAAACGTACAAAACAAAATGCAGGAGGACAAGTCTTTAAGAATGCGGGTCGGTGGGGAAGACCCAAAAGGTTCTAAAGCCGCAAACGGCAATAGTAAACAGAGCATTGACCTTCTTGGAGTCAAATGCCCGTTCAATTACGTTAAAACAAAAATCAAGCTGGAAACCATGGCCTCGGGAAGCATACTGGAAGTATTGCTGGATGAGGGCGAGCCCTCTGAGAATGTCCCTCGAAGTATTAAAAATGATGGGCACAAGGTTGTTTCCCTGACTGAAGAAAACGGCCATTACAAATTGATCGTGGAAAAGGCTTAGGAATTAATGCTAATCAGCATGACCGGGTTTGGCCGGGCAGAATGCCAGGATGGGGATTATTCCTACAAGGCGGAAATCCGTTCGGTCAACAACCGCTTTATAGAAATCACTACCCGCCTGCCTAAAGCCTACGTAGACCTGGAACGGCCCCTGAAAAAACTGACCAAGGCACATTGCGCAAGGGGCTCCATTAACATCACTATCACCTTAGCCAACACCAATGAGGGTTCAGGAGAATGGGAAGTCAAACCCAACCTTGCTCTTGCCTCTCAATATGTGGAAGCACTGAAAAAAATTCAGACTTCGTTGGGGCTTGATGGCAAACTGAATATCGATTCTGTGGTCGGCCTGCGGGATATCATAAAAATAGAGCCCGTAGCCATCGACCCGGCTAAAGAAGGCCTGCTCTTAAACATGGCTGAATCTGCCCTCATCTCCCTTAAGAAAATGCGGGAGGAAGAAGGAGAGCATTTACAAAAAGATCTTGCAGAACGCATTGACAGTATCGAGAAACACGCGGGGCAGATAGAAAAGCGCCAACCGGAAATCACTCAGGAATACAAGGCCCGTCTTAAGGAGAGAATCAAACTAATCAATGACGGCATTGAGGTTGACGAAAGTCGTCTGGCTCAGGAAACCGCTATCCTGGCTGACCGGTGCGACATTACCGAAGAAATCACGCGGTTGGGCAGTCATCTCAAACAATTCAGAAAATTGTTTGACTCGACAGAGCCTATAGGACGGAAACTGGAATTCATCACCCAGGAGATCAACCGAGAGGTCAACACGATGGGTTCAAAATCCAGCGATACCAAAGTAGCCAATCTGGTTATAGAGATAAAAAGCGCACTTGAAAAGATAAGGGAACAGTTGCAGAACATTGAGTGATTGATTTTTTGCTTTTTTCACTGCATTTTTTTATAAATTGTTGGAGCCCCCATCATGGCTAAAGGATTTGCCATAATACTTTCCGCCCCCTCCGGGACAGGAAAAACCACCACCTGTAAATTTTTGCGGGAAAGATTGCCTGATTTAAAAATATCAGTTTCTCACACCACACGAACAATCAGGAATGGAGAAACAGATGGTGTGGACTATATCTTTATATCCCAAAAAGAATTCGAAGATAAAATCAAGAACAATGATTTCCTCGAATGGGCTTGTGTTCATGACTTTCATTATGGCACTTCTCTCCAGTCTGTCGATACAATCTTAAAAAGCGGATGCGATACTCTTTTGGAACTGGATGTTCAAGGCGTTGAAGCTTTGCGAAAAATGCAGTACCAGGGAATTTATATTCTCATCCTGCCTCCCTCCATTAAAGAGATGGCGGCTCGGCTTAGAAAAAGAGGAACGGATTCAGAAGAACACATCCAACAGCGAATCGAAACTGGAAAAAAGGAAATCAAAAAATATAAAATGTACGATTACGTCATCACCAACCATGAGGTCGAACATACGGTGAATGCCATCCTTTCTATCCTGCAGGCAGAAAAGGTCAGAGTGTCCCATTACAGTCCATCCTCACCTGATATTAAAGAACTATTAAAAGATGGAGTTGATTGACCATGTCCCACATCGATCTCATGGAACTGGTCCGGGACAAGATCAAAGGACTGAAAGCCTATCAAGTGGAAAACCAGGATGAGGGCACCAAATTACACGCCAACGAAAACCCTTACCCGCCCTCACCGGAACTGTTAAATAAAATATTCCAACAGCTGGATGAGTTGCAACTCAATCGTTACCCCGATCCTGATTGCAGAGAGCTGAAAAAAGCCATCGCCAACAGAACGGGTGCTTCCACTGAACAAATCATCATCGGAAACGGTTCGGACGAATTGATTCAATATCTGATGCAGGTTCTATGTAATGAAGGGGAAACCATTGCCTTCCCGGACCCTACATTTGCCATGTATGGCATCACGGCACAGTGCCTAGGGTTGAACCCCGTCAGTTTTCCCCTCAATGACAATTGGGATTTCGAGGCTTCATCCGCATTGAAAATAATCGCCGAACATAAGGCCCGAATTGTTTTCATTAGTTACCCCAACAATCCAACGGGCAATTGCTTTTCTGAGCAGGAAATTCAGCAAGTCATTGAGCAGTTCGAGGGCATCGTGGTTCTGGATGAAGCCTATCATGACTTCTCAGGAAAAACTTTTATCAAGCAAATGGAAAAACACAATAACCTGGTTATTCTCAGGAGCTTGTCAAAAATCGGTCTGGCGGGACTCCGGGTAGGTTATGGAATTTTCCCTGTCATGCTTGCAGAACAAGTTAACAAAGTCCGCCTGCCTTATAACTCGAATTCCATATCGCAATGGGTCGCTAACGAACTTCTCAATGATTTTACCCCGGTGCAAAATCAAATCCATTCCATTGTAGAAGAACGGGACCGCCTGATGGATGAGTTATCAAAATTGCCCGGCATAACTGCGTACCCCTCGAATTCTAATTTCATTCTGTTTCGAGCCTCTAAGGATGGAGAAAAAGTGTTTAACAACCTGAAAGCAAACGGAACCTTATTGCGAAACCTGGGCTCTCACCCCAGATTAAAAAACTGCCTGCGCGTCACTATAGGAACAAAACAGGAAAATGACCAGTTTCTAAGCCAGTTACGAAAGGCCGCATCATAAACCGGAACTTGTAAACTTATGAAGCGCTGGATAAAAAGAATTTTTTTCACTGGCTTCTGGGGCTCTTTGGCACTGGCATGGATCGTGATAGGTTTGTTCTACTATCAGGCTTCCCGGCCTGTCAACGAAAACAACCAGACCATAATCTTTGAGATTCAACCGGGAATGACTCTGAAACAGGTGGCTCAGGAACTTTCTCGTCTAGGACTGATCCGCAGTCCCAGTGCTTTTCAGGCTATTGCCTATATTCAAGACAAACAGAAACAGGTCATGGTTGGGGAATTCAGCCTGTCACCCTCCATGCCTCCTTCCAAAATTCTTCTTCGGATCACATCCGGTAAAACCGTCCTCTACCCTGTCACCATCCCGGAGGGTTACCGAATAACAGAAATTGCCAGGCTTCTTCACTCAGAGGGTCTGGCGGATCAGGAAGTTTTTATCCGCCAAACTCAGGATGAAAATTTAATCCGGTCCCTGGGCATTTCCGCTGACAATCTGGAAGGTTATTTATTTCCAGAAACCTATCATTTCAGCAAATTCACTCCAGAAAAAAAAATTATCCAAAAAATGGTAGACACTTTCAGGGAACAAGTTTTAAAACCCCAGTTATTAATGAGTGCGAAAAAAAGTTCCCTTGCCTGGTATGAAATCATTACCCTGGCTTCCCTGATAGAAAAAGAAACCGGGTTGGACTCGGAACGAAAAATAATCTCATCCGTCTTTCATAATCGGTTAAGAAAAAACATGCGTCTGCAAACCGATCCAACCGTGATTTATGCTATGGAGAAGTTTGACGGCAATATCCGCAAACGCGATTTGAAAATCGACTCCCCTTACAACACCTACCGGCATAAAGGATTGCCCCCCGGCCCTATCGCGAATCCGGGACTCAAGTCCATTGTGGCGGCGATATCCCCTATTGAATCCGATCACCTGTATTTTGTTTCCCGGCAAGATGGTAGCCATCATTTTTCTTCCACCCTTATCGAACATAACCGGGCGGTACAAAAATACCAGTTGCGAAAAGCCCATTTCCGAAGGTGACCGATTAATTATTCTAGTTCAAATTGTTTTTGATCATTAACTTTGAGTCCTGTATTCTTTTGTGTTGCGCTTGGAGCCGGGCAAACTCCTTATCCTGTTCACGAATTTTTTCCGTCAGCATTTCATTAGCTCCATTTAACAAAAAAGCGACTTCCCTCCAATTCACTTCCTGATCATTCGGTTCCATAACTCACTCCTCCTGATGGGGGGCCGGCCATGTCAAAACCCCAAATTTATTGATTAAGGTTCATGACTAGTTAAGAGGCCGTTTTTTGATAATTTTCAATAGTAATTGATACATGTTTTCACCTCTATGATTGAACCTAAACTCACACTCTTTAAGATGCAAATAAAAAGTAGATTTAGAAAGCCCTCGGAACTTGGCCAAACGCATTTTAGCGATGCCCCAGAAGTTTTCGATGCCGTTAATATGGGACTTACTATTTGCAAATTCGTTGTTGCCATGTTGAACCCGATGATGCTTTTTATAACCCAGGTCAACCAAGCCGTCATAGCCTTTCCACCCATCGGAGTGGATCGTGCTTTTAAAATCCACCTTACCCCGGATCACCGCTTGTAGTGTGGCCCTGGAGCAATTAGGAACGATTCTTGTGTATACTTTGCCGTTACGTTTAAGCAATCCGAAGACGATGGTTTTGCCACTGGCTCCGCGACCTCTTTTCCCCTTAACCCGCCGGGCTCCAAAAAAGCTTTCATCGACTTCGATATCGCCAGAAAACGGAGACTCCAACTCACATTCTTCGGTCATTCTTTTTCTTATTAATAGTAAATACTTGTTGACCGTATTACGATTTAAACCTGTTAATTGGGCGATCTTGGTCGCTTCAATATCCAGAGAAAAATACTTTAAAATCTGCCGGAATTTCTTCATCGAAATCCGGGCACGTTTCAAAATCGCGTAACTCTTTGTCATAACTGAAGTTTAAACCATTTTTAATGGCTTTAACTAGTCATGAACCTAAAATTTTATATGGAGATACACTTATGAAAACAGGAATCATCTTTATCTTTTTAATCGCCTTATTGAGTTTGCTGGGCTGTTCAGGTGATAGCAACGATGGGCAAACGCCAGCAGTTCAGGAAAAATCGGTGCCATGGTACGTTGGAACAAAAAGCATGGGTATGCACTTATGAAAGCAGGAATCACCTTTATCTTCTTAATCGCTTTATTGGGTTTATTGAATTGTTCCGGAGATAATACCGAAAACCAAACTCCAAAAAATGATGTAAAACAGTCGGCCCCATCGCCCGTCGGAACACAACCCACCCAAGATTTACACCCGGATTCGCATGTCAGCGGGACCCCGAGTACCCATGTTTCCGGAGCCATTTCAACAGCCGAGCATTTAAGCGGGCAGTAAACTTATGAAACCCACCCCATCCGTGCTATTAGTTTTATGCTTTTTTTGTGTTTTAATTCAGCCTGCATGGGCGGACCGAGTAGAACCATCCATCTGCCTGAAACGAGTGACTCCCCTGCTTGTTAAAAGGGAAAGGGTGGCGGAATTGGATGGGATTTGGGGACTGTTTCAAAAAACAACTGCTTTCCAGGACAACTCTGTCCAGGGAATCCAATTAGACAACAAGATCAACACCATTCTTTATCATTTAGAGTATCTTTGTAACACCATAGATGGCATTCCTTTTGATGAATTATCTGACTATGTATCCACAAACCTTGCAGAAAAAGGCGCTGAAAAATTTAAAAACGAGTTGATCATTCTTGGTAAAAGCGAGGGCGAAATTGATATATGGTTTGAGTTTGCAAAGTTTGCTGTCGCTAATCGGCATCGAGCTCTGGACGCTCAAAAAATTTTTCAAACCATTCAGACAGCACAACCCTTTATCAAAGGTTATTTTGAGCTTGCTGAAAAAATTAATAGTAAAGAAAAAATGGGTTCGGTGATTCAAGAAACAGAAGACCTGACAAAACAAATTGAGGCTTTTTTCAAAACTGATCCTTACATGTCTCAGGCCATCTATGAAAATTCCCGGGTTCCTCATGCTGATTGGGATGAAGACGTCGGTGGCTCCTAAACCTAATGCGCTTATAACCTAACAATAAAGAGCATCTCTGAAAATCGCTTTTGGTCATGAGCGACCCTTATTATTTAAGGGCCTGCGATTCGCCTTAGAAAAAATTACCAAATAAATAGACCCCCCCTGAAATCTTTATAAAACGTGAAAGGACGCAATGAATAATTTTCTTGTCATAGGCGGAACAGGTGTGATGGGAACCGCAGCGATTAAAGCGATTCGCGAAAAGTTTGGCGACAATGCCAATATCATGGCCAACTGGTATGGTAAAGAAGAGCCCGGTTTCAACATCGAAGGCGTTAACGAAACACTGTTTGGTGATATCAATGATCCACAGGTTCTAGAAAAAATTAAAGCCTTCAATAATGGCCAGTTCGACACTTTGTTTTATGCCACTGCTCTTGGTGAGGTTGGAGTACCCATTTCAGAGGCGACCCCCGAGTCGATAGCTCTATCCAACAAGCTTTCATTTGATCCGATCTTAAAACTGGAATCCGAATTGGATGTTAAAACCATCGTTGCCTATTCCACCTTTTATGTTATTCGGCACCAGCTGGCCACCTATGGAGCGATGGGCCATTCAAAAGAAGCTATTGAAAAATGGGCAGTCGAGAAAGGCAAGGCACGGCATGCCTGTATTCGTGCAGGATTGTTTGAATCCCAATCTTCCCGTGGCATTAAACTGCTTTTAAGAAAAACCGCAAAGCATCCAGAAAACCTGAGGGACCCCCTTCTCCGGTCCTATTTCGAAGGAAAGAGCTCAAAGGAAGGCATAAAAATGTTTGAAGAAGGGATCTTTAAGGAAGAAAAAGAAGCTTATGGTGATTGCAGAACAACTGCTGAAGATTTGTATCAGGCCCATTTGAAACTATTTGATTCCAAGGAACCTGTGTTCATTAACGTTTGTGGTAAACGGATATGGCTCTCGGTTGCACCTCTACTTCTCAAGGATTATATTTAAATAACATTGTCTGTTGCAGGATAGATGCGATTTATCCATTGAATATGGGAATGGAAACCCATATTCTTATGGAGATATTTCATTTAATTTGATTTCGGGGTATATTTATTTCATAATCATAACAACAATCAGAGTTAATATAAAAGATCGCCATAACTCATTGACATGAATGATTCACCTGAAAATATGAATGAAGCTGAAACCCGGAAGTTTTCCAGTGATGAAAATCTAAACACGTTGCTCAACAGTGTCATAGATGAGGTAAGCAATTATGCGGAACGGCTAGGCGAGCAAATAAGAAAGATGTCAGATATTGGTCGTGCCCTCTCAGGGGTTCAAGATCTAAACACCCTTCTTGAAATGATTGTCGACCAGGCCCGAAATTTTACCAATGCAGATGCAGGGACTTTATATATTGTTGAAGACAACACCCTCCGTTTTCAAATCGTTCAAAATGATAGTTTGAAAATCAGGATGGGGGGTAAGTCCGGGGAATCAATTCCCTTTCCACCGGTTGAGTTAAAAGAATCCAATGTTTCCGCTTTTGTCGCCCTGAAAGGAGTATCCGTAAACATCCCGGATGTTTATGATACTGAACTTTTTGATTTTACCGGTCCCAAAAAATTTGATCAATCCACCGGGTATCGGTCCAAATCCATGCTGGTGGTTCCCATGCGTAACCACGAAAACGATATAATCGGTGTTTTGCAACTATTGAATGCCACTAATCCTATTAGTAACGAGGTCATTGCATTTTCACAGGATTATGAAAATCTCTCTGAATCATTGGCTTCGCAGGCGGCGGTCTCGATCACCAACGCCAAACTGATTGCCAACATGACAGAATTGTTTGAAGCATTTGTTAAAGTTATGGCTACCGCCATCGATGAAAAATCTCCTGTTACGGGTGGTCATATTCGAAGGGTGGCAGACCTGACCCTGACCATGGCCGAGGTCATTCATGACATAGATGAGGGACATTTTAAGGATAAAACGTTTTCACCGGATCAGATGTATGAATTAAGAATTGCCGCCTATATGCACGATATAGGAAAAGT
>JYMV01007635.1_pt1 | contig 10091 bp, 8 predicted proteins | sample 338911 | NCBI WGS metagenome assembly JYMV01 (sample SAMN03354496, study PRJNA234377) | hydrothermal vent metagenome | biome: Deep sea; feature: Hydrothermal plumes at the Eastern Lau Spreading Center, Western Pacific Ocean; material: Seawater | place: Tonga | collected 2009 | depth 2000 m m
ACTCATGGTCACGATATTCAAAAGCATTAGAAAAACGTTTTAGTACAGAACAAGAAGAACACCAAAAGGCATAAAAATGAATACAAAAGAAAGACCTAGTAACGATATTATTGAAATCAGTAACTTAAGCAAATGGTTTGGAGAGTTCCAGGCGCTTAACAATATAAACTTAAAAGTTAAAGAGGGTGAAATTATCGTTGTTTGTGGGCCTTCTGGCAGTGGTAAGTCTACTCTAATACGCTGTGTTAACTTTTTAGAAAAGTTTCAAGAAGGTAGTGTTGTTGTTGACGGTATTGAACTGACTGATGACGTTAAGAAAATTAGACAAGTTAGGTCTGAGGTATCTATGGTATTCCAACACTTCAACTTATTTCCACATCTTAGTATTGTTGACAATTTAACACTAGCCCCGATCTGGGTACACAATCAAACTAAACAACAGGCAATTGAAGGAGCCTTTAAATTACTTGATAGAGTTGGTATTAGGGACCAAGCTGATAAGTATCCAAATCAGCTTAGTGGTGGTCAGCAGCAGCGTGTTGCGATTGCTAGAGCGTTATGCACATCACCAAAAATAATGCTTTTTGATGAACCAACTTCAGCACTTGATCCAGAAATGATTTCAGAAGTGCTAGATGTAATGGTAGAACTGGCTAAAGGGGGTATTACAATGATTTGTGTAACTCATGAGATGGGTTTTGCTAAAAAGGTGGCAGATAGAATAATTTTTATGGATGAAGGGCAAATTATTGAAGAGAATGAACCTGAAGCATTCTTTAATAACCCTGAATCTAATCGCCTAAAGCTATTCTTAAATCAAATTTTAAGTCAATAAGGCTATCAATTTTGCAAATATTTTTCATAAAAGTGGGGTTTTTGTTAAACTTTAAACATTGAATCATATAAATTTAAGTCGTTATGGGTTTGTTCAGCAGAAACAAAAAGAGTAAAAACACTAAAAAGGATGATGAAAATCCAGACTGGAATAAAGACCTTAAGCGTAATATTATTAACAAAACTGGCGTAAATCAACAAGGATTAAATTTGCAAGAAAGCATTGATACAATAGGGTCAAAAGATATATCAGGGATTAAGAAGGGACTAAGTATTAACATTGAAAAATTAAGTAGTGATCAAGTTAAAATTTTAAAAAATTGTGCGCAAGAAAACACCGCTGCCGAGTTGATAAAAATTTTACAAAGAACAAATAAGACAAAATTCAAACAAACTATTTTGGATCCTCTTATTGATTGTAAGTTTTTTGAGCTAACTATTCCTGACAAACCAAAAAGCCCAAAACAGAAATATCGTCTTACTGGTAAATTTGTAAGTAAAAGAGTTTGATCCTAATTGTTAACTTAAAAAAAATACATACTTTCCCCCTATTTTCAGGAATTAGCTTTAAATTTTCGATTTAAGCGACTTTTTGATTAAAATAATATCGACTATAGACTAGTACCCGAATCGTTTAAATAATTAAACATCAAGATTTATAATGTAAGTAGTTGATTTTTAATGATTTTTTAGTATTTAATGCTGTTTTTATGATTTTCCACCTGTTTTTGCTTATACTATATGTGAATTTTACGAATTTAATTACCATGAAAAAATATAGCTTATTTATCACACTCTTGTTTTTGTCTTTTAGTGTGTTTTCCATCTCTAATATTTATACAACTCATGATGATACGTTTTTACGATCTGACAAAACGAGCGCATCTAGCATTATTAGAACCTTATCAAAAGATACAAAGTTAAGTTTATTAACCATGCATTATTCTGGTTGGTCGCAGGTTTCATTGGATGATTTATCAGGTTGGATTTTATCTAATCATTTAACTCAAATAGCTCCAAAATCTACACTTGTAATTGTTGATAATAGTGACGCTGAACAAGTGAAAGTACTTAAAGAGACTATTAATAAATTACAACTTGAAAATCAAACGTTATCTTCTAAAATCGTTGATATGAAAGTAATTCAAGACAATATTAAATTAGATATAAATAAGCTTGAGCAAGAAAATAACACCCTTTCTAGCCAAAATATTGAATCAAAAGATATCCTTGATTTATCCTCAAATGACTCAAGTATTAATACCTTAATTATTCTATTTCTTGGTCTAATTTCTGGCCTAATTGTTAGTGCAATTATTTCTCGCATGGCACGAAAAAAACGTGACAGTTTAAACACTATTAGTCGTTCATACTGATTGATTAATATGGTTAGTGTTGCCCCTATTGAAGTTTCGATCGAGACTTTTCATTCCCTGGTGATTGAACGATCACATAAACAACTCGTTATTTTGGATATTTCTGCTAATTGGTGTAGTCCGTGTAAGATTTTAGAGCCCATTCTCACTGTTGTAACAGCGGAGTATAATGATGGCGAATTTGCATTAACAAAGCTTGAGGCGGAGGATGAAAATATGAAAATTGCAGGGCAGTTTTCAGTGCGTGGATTTCCAACGGTTATTGCCTTTATTAGAGGCGAAGAAGTAGACCGATTTCATTCAGCTCAAACACATGATTTTGTGCGAAATTTTATTGATCAAAACTTAGAAAAATTTTAATGAAAATCGGTATTTTACTCACCAATCTTGGCACGCCAGATGCGCCTACAAAGCCTGCTTTAAAGCGATATTTAAAGCAATTTTTGTCAGATGATCGGGTTATTCAGCCACCGAACAAACTGATTTGGTGGTTAGCATTAAACGTCGTTATTTTGAATATAAGGCCAGCAAAATCTGCCAAAAATTACGAAAAAATTTGGGATAAATTTGGCAAGGGTTCGCCGTTGTTAAATATCACTCAATTACAGCTTCAAGGTGTTAAAAAAACACTACTTAGTCAGCATGATAATTTGGTGTTTGAAATGGGTATGCGTTATGGCAATCCATCGATTCCTTCGGCACTTGAAAAGTTAAAAGAAAGCAGCTGTGAAAAAATTATCGTTCTACCACTTTATCCACAATATTCTGATACAACAACCCTTTCAACCCTTGATGTTATCAACAAAACCCTTGATTCGTGGGAAAACAAACCAGAACTAACGTTTATTGATGATTATTACCAAGATAAGGGTTATATTCAGTCTTTGGTTAATTCAGTGAATGAGCATCAAGCCCAATACGGTAGACCTGACAAGCTTATGATCTCATTTCACGGCATTCCACAACGTTTTGTTGATAATGGCGACGTTTATTACGAGCACTGCGTTAATACGACTCAACTGCTCGCTGAGGCGCTTGATTTGCAAAAAGATGAGTATCAACTGTGTTTTCAGTCAATATTCGGCCGCGAAGAATGGCTTAAACCTCAAACCAAGAGTAGTTTGGAATATCTAGCGAAAAATGGCACTAATCATGTACAAGTGATTTGCCCAGGTTTTTCTGTTGATTGCTTGGAAACCATAGAAGAGATCGATGAAGAGAATAGAGGGTATTTTATGGAAGCTGGTGGCAAGGAGTTTAGTTATATTCCTGCGTTAAACGACCGTGATGACCATATACAGGCACTCTCAAACATTATTTCTCAACATCTCTTATAACTACGCATAATTTATATTATGTTAAATTATAATATTATCAAACTAATTATTATCGATTTAACGCTACCCTGCTAATTATTTATTAATTTGAATCCTTTTTAGGCTTTTTATAATAAAGTTGGATGGATATATAACCCAAGTTAATATAATCGTTAATCTTAGCTGGTCCGCTCTCAGCGACATCAACAATATCAATATAACTACTTGGCTTTATACCAAACCATGATGAGTGTGTGCCACAAACATGCAGATTTACATTCTCTTTACGAACAAGATCATCTAATATTGAAATCGCCTCTTTTTGGAGCTCAGCTCTTTTCTTAATCAATTGAAACTGCTCGCGACCGTGTGAAACCACGGCGATTTCAATATTGGGGTATTTTGCTTTTAATTGCCCTTTTAAATCTTTAATCATCGGTGCGGCCCACTGCCATGTGTTTTTGTCGCTCTCAATTAATTCAAACACCACACCCACTGGTTCATCATTCGCTTCAATTAAGTGAGTAACACTAGGGTGTGAATACTCTTGCGCATGCGCTAATGAATAGCCGACAAGCAATAGACTTAGTAATAAGATTTTTAGCGTTTTCTTAAATATAATCATTGTGCAATACAAACTCCCACTATTTAGCTACTATTGTATTCTTAAATAGATTTAAAAATTTAGCAAATTTTTCAATATCACCACCCTACTCTGAGCTAAAAACCGTCCAATATTCAAGTGTAGAAAAACATTACAGATAATTTATTTTTGCTTTTAGTCTACAATGCTTATTATGTCTGAGTCATTGTTCAATGTTCATCTTAAAAATCACCATCGTGATTTTGAATGCTCATCAGCCGATTCTGTACTTGAGGGTGGATTACGTCACGGTCTTGCCATGCATTACGAGTGTAGTAATGGTACTTGCGGTACTTGTAAAGCTAAACTACTCAGCGGCACTATTAAACAAATCAAACACCATGACTTCGTTTTAACTGCCGAACAAAAAGACCAAAGTGAGTTTTTAATGTGCTGTAATGCACCTGCTTCGGATATTGGTCTAGAATTATCATTGATTGGCGATGTGAAATCTATTCCAATTCAAACTATTGACACTAAAGTTAAAAAAATTACCTTTACAACAGAGAATTTAGCCATTGTCACGCTCAAAACACCTAGATCAAAGACTTTGCAATTTATGGCGGGTCAAGATGTAGAGTTGTCTTTTCAAGGGTCAACTTCTAGATATCCACTTGCTTCTTGCCCTTGTCATGGCATGGAACTTGAATTTCACATTAGAAATATTGCCACAGACCCTATTGCAGTGGCTATTTTTAATAAAACCCTTAAATCAAAGGTTTCAATTGCTATTGAAGGTCCAAAAGGAATTTTTGTACTTAAGGAAACCTCAACCCGACCAATGGTATTTATTGCGTGGGATAGCGGTTTTGCACCGATTAGAAGCTTAGTTGAGCACGCTTTTTCATTAGAGATGTCTAACCCTGTACATTTTTATTGGGCCTATCCTGCCGATGAACAATTACCCTACTTAGATAATCATGCCAAATCATGGCAGACAATTATGGATGAATACACTTACATCCCTATTTCTTGTGAGTTTAATCGGTCTAGTCAAAACGATTGTCACAAGGTGTCAAAACACATTTTTGACTCACTTGATTTAGAAATAGTTAACAAATCTGATGTTTATATTTCTGCACCAGCAGAGGTATTGATTTATTTGGGTGAATTATTGCTCGAAAATGGCCTAAACGAATCCCAATTAATTGCCTCACCAATTTAGTGGTTTTTCAATAACAGTACTAAAAAATAGGTTATGATGAGCCTATGATAGCACTGTATTACTTAATATTCGTTGTTGTTATAACTACTTTGTTTATTCGAATAGAGCGGTTCTTGCCTATTTTTGTCTTTGTTTTTTCTCTAGCCACGCTTTATTTATTCATTGGTTTAAATGCACACCAATTAATTGTTTGGATTTTGGCTTTAATTTTGACACTAGTCAACCTAGTGTTGTTCGTTCCATTTTTTAGATTGTTAATAGTTAAACCTATTGTTTCTCGTTTTGCAAGTAAGGCAAAACTTTCTATCAGTGATACCGAGAAAGTAGCAATGGAGTGTGGTGATACTCACTGGGAAAAACAACTGTTTTCTAATCAACTTAATTGGGACAAATTATTAAGCGTTGAAACCAAGCCTTTAAGTACTATAGAGCAAGACTTTATTGATAACAAGGTGCCTGAACTTTGTAATACTTTTAATCAGTTTGGTCTGTCGGATCAAACTCTAAATCAAATCAAATCTGAAGGTTTTTGGTCACTCAATATTCCTCAAGAATATGGTGGCCTAAATTTTTCTGCACAAGCCCATGCCAAAATTTTAACGCAATTATCTAGCTACAATACTTCATTAGCAGTCACCGTTATGGTGCCAAATTCACTAGGCCCAGCAGAGTTGATTTTGCATTATGGTACAGATCAGCAAAAGCAAAACTTATTGCCTAAATTGGCGACAGGCGAAGAAATTCCATGTTTTGCATTAACCTCAACCGAGGCCGGTTCTGATGCTGGTGCAATGATTGATTCTGGCGTGGTTTGTCAGCAAGATTACCAGGGTAAAAAAACCTTAGGTATTCGCTTGAATTGGGATAAACGTTATACTACGCTTGCACCGATGGCAACACTTATTGGTCTAGCTTTTAAAACTTATGATCCAGATGGCTTGATTGGAGATGCATCCTCCTTGGGTATCACTTGTGCTTTGGTTAATAGTGCTTTAGATGGAGTGAGCATTGGTCGACATCATCACCCTATTGGCTCTGAATTTACCAATGGACCACACCAAGGTAAGGATGTTTTTATCCCAATGTCAGCAGTGATTGGCGGACAGAGAATGATTGGCCAAGGGTGGTCGATGCTGATGGAATCACTTTCACTAGGTCGGGGAGTATCACTTCCCTCTTTATCGATGGCTGGTGTAGAGCTTAGTTTAAAGACATCACTCGAATATGCCCTAATTAGAAAACAGTTTAAACAGTCGCTTTATCGCTTTCAAGGTGTGGCAGAAAAGATTGTACCAATGGCGGCAGATGCGCTGGAAATGAAGGCAATGCAAACCTTTCATTTGAATTTATTAGATCAAGGCCTTAACCCATCAATCAGTTCTTCTATTTTGAAATACCATCATACTGAAGCGCTAAGAAAGAATGTGAATCGTGCCATGGATATTCATGGTGGAAAAGCAGTAATGCTCGGAAAGTCTAATTATTTGTCTAATATTTATCAAGTAATACCAATTGCCATTACTGTTGAGGGTGCAAATATCTTGACTCGATCAATGATTATTTTTGGTCAGGGTTTAATGCGCTGCCACCCTTTCTTAAAAGATGAATTGGAAAGTTTAGAGCGTAAAGATTATTCTTTATTTAATAAGATTCTAGGTAGTCACCTTGCTCACCAAGCAAGTGTCAAAGTAAAAAGTCTTGTTTTTGCGCTTAGTTGTGGTCTGCTTGCTAAGGCACCTGAAAATGTAAGGGGTATTACCAAACCTTATTATCGACAGCTTGCTAGTATTAGTGCCAGTTATGCCTTTTTAGTTGAAATGGTATTAATGAAATATGGACCAGGCATTAAGTTCCAAGAAAGCATGAATGGCTTATTTACTGATCTACTTATTAAAATGTATGGTATTTCTACCCTTCTAAAATATTCGGAAAAACTAGGTTCAAATGTCGATAATTTAATTCAATGGACAATTGAGCAACGTATTCATCAGTCTCAAATCCTACTTAAGGAAATTTGTGATCAATTTAAATTTTCAATATTCTTTAAGTGGATTGTTCTGCCTTGGGGTATTAATCAAACTAAGCCCGCTATTAGCTTACAGAATAAGGTTATAAATCTACTGATTAATGATGAACAACTCAAAGACTCCTTAACAAAAGATGTTTTATTTATAAAAGACTCCCCTCTTGATGAATTAGAACAAGCTTACAAACTTGCAATAGAAGCTGAGAAAGTTTATAAGAGAGTTAAGTATGTTGATACACTTGATGCCATTGATGCATTACTCGATCAGCAGCAAATCAATCAACAAGAGCATCAACTTTTATTAAACTTAACTGAATTACGCCAAAAGGTCTTAGCGGTGGATGATTATGAAGATTAATCGAGTTGGTATTTTAGGTAGTGGTGTAATGGGTACGCAGATTGCAGGTGTATTCGCGAATGCTAATATCCAAACCTTATTATTTGGCTATCAAAATCATATTGAGGAAAATCTAGAATCAATCAAGCAGTTCAAACCTAAGGCACTAACCCATCCTAAACAGCAATCTTGGATTACGCCAGTATCTTTTGAAAATGATTTAGATCAATTATCAGATTGCGATTTGGTGATTGAAGCCATAGTTGAAGACATTGACGCAAAGAAAGCATTATTTAACAAAATACTTCCTTATCTATCTAGTGATGTCATTTTAGCCACTAACACCTCAAGTTTAAGTGTTAACCAAATTGGACAAAATTTAAGTGATTTACAATCACGATTTTGCGGCATTCATTTCTTTAATCCACCACGTTATATGTCGCTGGTTGAGTTAATACCAACCAAAAAAACTGATACTAAAATATTAGATCAGCTAGAAGGTTTTCTTACCTCAGAACTGGGTAAAAACATTCTTTATGCTAAAGATGAGCCTGGTTTTGTTGCTAACCGTATTGGAGTGTTTTCAATTGCCTCGTGCATCTATCATGCACAGCGTTTATCCATAGGCTTTGATACAGTTGATGCACTCACAGGTACTAAGCTAAAACGTCCAAAAAGTGCCACCTTCAGAACGGCTGACTTGGTTGGTTTGGATATTCTCAAACATGTACTTGATCAATTTGATCAAACACTAGTTGATGACCCTTGGCATCATTACTTTAAAACCCCTAAGTGGTTAGATACTTTGGTAGAACAACATGCTCTAGGTGAAAAAACTAAGTGTGGTATTTATAAAAAAGAAAATGGCGAAATTAAAGCTTATCACGTCGAATCACAAAGTTATGTTAAAGCAAATTATGAGATAGACTCGTCAGTTAAATCGATCTTAAAAGAAGACATAACCAAACAGATTAGTCTACTTAAAGCCAATAAACACCCTCATGCTCAGTTTCTTTATTCAGTCATTAAAGACACTTGCCTATATAGTGCTTATCATCTACAAAAGATTGCCCATTCATGCAGAGATATTGACTGGGCTCTACATTGGGGTTTTGGCTGGGAAGTTGGTATTTTTGAATTTTGGCAAGCTAATGGTGTTAAGCAATTGCTAGATTTATTTTTGCAAGATGATCAAAATATATCAACCCCAAGTTGGATTAATGATGTTCCAGCCTTCTATACCAATGAAGGCGCATACGCACCAGCTGATAGTGTGCAGATTCCTTATTCTAATCATGTAGTTTATGAGCGTCAGCTCTACCGCCCTACTTTAATGGGTGAGAATAGCGTTGAACAAGGTGAAACCATTTTTGAAAATGATTCGGTGAGATTTTTCCATGAGAATGATGGCATTGCAATCTTTAGTTTAAAAACAAAGTTACATACGCTCAATTTAGAGGTAATCAATTCACTTAGAAAAGCCATTGATATTGCTGAACAAGATTTTAAAGCTATGATTCTTTGGCAAAATAGCGCACCATTTTGTGCAGGCGCCAATCTTTATGAAATTGTTGCAGGTGCTAAATTAGGCATGATTGAGCATCAAAATTTATTCACTAAGGTTAAGAAAACAGCTTGGCAACTGCTTAAACCTAATTTACCAAGCATTGAAGATTTACGGCCAATTAACGAGGTGATTGAATTACTCCAACAAGTACTGATGGCACTTAAATATAGCAAGTTGCCAACCATTGCTGCTGTTGAAGGTTTGGCGCTTGGTGGCGGTTGTGAAATGCTATTACATTGTAATCGTCGAGTGGCTCATACCGAAAGTTATATCGGCCTGGTTGAAATAGGCGTTGGTTTATTACCTGCTGGTGGTGGATGTAAGGAAATGGCAAGACGAGCCTCAAAACATAAGGATATTTTCCCGACATTGGCTCAATATTTTGAACAAATCGGTTTGGCAAAAGTATCTGAAAGTGCTAAATTAGCTGTTGAAATGGGGTATTTAGATGAGAACGATGTTATCGTTCCGCAACGACTAGAGCTGCTTTATTTCGCCAAACAGCAAGCTCAATTGATGATTGCGCAACCTTATCGAGCAAAAGACCCAAATCAAAGTTTTAGAATTGGTGGTGCAAGTGCAAAAGCCAATATCTTAGCACAATTAACCAATATGAGAACGGGTGAATTTATCTCGGAGTATGATGATTTAATTGCGCAAAAGATTGCAGATGTAATTTGCGGTAGTGAGTTAGATGCCAATACCAAAGTAGATAGTCAGTATCTACTAGACTTAGAAAAGAAACATTTTATTGAATTATTAAAACAGGATAAAACTCAGGATAGGATTGAGCATATGTTAATTAAACACAAACCTCTGAGGAACTA
>JYMV01012600.1_pt1 | contig 10089 bp, 3 predicted proteins | sample 338911 | NCBI WGS metagenome assembly JYMV01 (sample SAMN03354496, study PRJNA234377) | hydrothermal vent metagenome | biome: Deep sea; feature: Hydrothermal plumes at the Eastern Lau Spreading Center, Western Pacific Ocean; material: Seawater | place: Tonga | collected 2009 | depth 2000 m m
ATCGAAGGATTGAGCAACACTAACCCAACTATAAATTGTGTATGAACTCATGTGCTCCGGAACGGTAAGGCATGCACTAATCTACAACAACACAGCATATAAATCAAAGGATTGAGCAACACAAACCCAACTACCAATTGTGGATAATCTCATGCGCTCCGGAACAGTAAGGCATGCAATAATCTACAAAAACACAACATAAAAATCTAAGGATTGAGCAACACTAACCCAACTGCAAATTGTGTATGAACTCATGTGCTCCGGAACGGTAAAGCATGCACTAATCTACAAAAACACAACATAGAAATCTAAGGATTGAGCAACACTAACTCAACTACAAATTGTGTATGAACTCATGCACTCCGGAACGGTAAGGCATGTAATAATCTACAAAAACACAGCATAGAAATCAAAGGATTGAGCAACACAAACCCAATTAAAAGTTGTGTATGAATTCATGTGCTCCGGAACGGTAAAGCATGCAATAATCTACAAAATCACCAGATAGAAATCTAAGGATTGAGCAACACTAACCCAACTACAAATTGTGTATGAACTCATGTGCTCCGGAATGGTAAGGCATGCACTAATCTACAAAAACACAGCATATAAATCAAAGGATTGAGCAACACAAACCCAACTACAAATTGTGTATGATCTCATGCGCTCCGGAACAGTAAGGCATGCAATAATCTACAAAAACACAACATAGAAATCTAAGGATTGAGCAACACAAACCCAACTGCAAATTATGTATGAACTCATGTGCTCCGGAACGATAAGGCATGCAATAATCTACAAAAACACAACATATAAATCTAAGAATTGAGCAACACTAATCCAACTACAAATTGCGTATGAACGCATATGCTCCGGAACGGTAAGACATGCACTAATCTACAAAAACACAGCATAGAAATCTAAGGATTGAGCAACACAAACCCCACTATAAATTGTGTATGAACTCATGTGCTCCGGAATGGTAAGGTATGCAATAATCTACAAAAACACAACATTGAAATTTAAGGATTGAGCAACACAAACCAAACTAAAAATTGGGTTAGAAGACAGGCGCTCCGGACACGTGGGCTCAAATAAGGTCAGCATTGTATAAATCTGGTCACAAATCCATTATATAGTCAAAAAAGTAAAGAAGGACGGAATTGTGATGACGACAAACGAAATATATGTGTGGACGTCTCTGACACAGTTATTCCGTAACGATTAATCTAGTCCATTACGGTGTTCACTTAGAGAACGATGTTCATTTCGTCTTTATCTCCAGTTGTTTGTAGGAAGCTCCATGTCTTAGTTACGGTATTTGTGTTTGTTTTCGCATAGTGAAGTGATTGTTGTGTTGTTTGTCTATGTCTTATGTACCCTATGGTGCCAGTTTCTCTTGACTGGTCATTTTGATTTCCCCTTCGGTATTCTCTAACGCATATTTTTATAATAGTTTGGATTTATGATGTCAAGGTAATCGTGTTGGTCAACTAGAAGATTATCATGTTTATAGATTTGGGCTCGTATCGTAGTAGCATTCTAATTTAATGCGTTTTTGAATCTTTGCGACTTTTGCTCTGCGTTGTTAATGCGAAAATACCCACTTTCGCGATGTTGGTGTCCAGTTTAACTTATTATTTGTTGGAATATTAGAGACGATGATCTCATTTGAGAGTATTCCTAATCACAACTTAATATAGAAAAAAATATAAATTGTGGCACTCCTTTGTTACTGGATATGTTACAGGCATCGTTTATTATCGTTCCTCTTTTGTGTTGTCCTGTTATGTGTCTTTACGTTCTGAGTTCCGTATTGTGATCTCCGTAACGATTTCCGCATAAAAAATGATGTTCGGTTCGTCTTTACCTCCAGTTGTTTGTAGGAGGGCTCATGTCTTATTTACGTTATTTGTGGTTTTCTTACGCATTGTGGTTTCCCAAAAATAGTGTGTTGTGTTTTTGTATTGTTTTCTTCGACTTATGTACCTTATGTTGCCAGTTTCTCTGGATTGTCCAATTTTGAATGCCCCTTCGGTATTCTCTGGAGTTTATTTACATACATTGTCAGTTATCGTTCATCTTTGTTAATGGCGTAAATACAAGAATATGTAGGTGCCGTCATGGTTGTTGGATTTACAGCTACTAAATTAATGAGTTCGAATCCCGATCATGGCGAGGTGTACTCGATACAACTGTATGGGATAAAGTTTGTCAGTGACTTGCAACAGGTCGGTGGTTTTCTCCGGTTACTCCGGTTTCCTCCACCAATAAAACTGACTGCCACGATATAGCTAAAATAAATGTTTTTAAAGTGGCGTTAAGCACTGTATCCTAACCCATCCTCACGAATTTGTCTTATTTGTGGAGCTGTCTATGCTATTTAACATGCTTGTAATATTGGATATTCTTCGATGGTCGTGTTCTCAATGTCTTTGTTACTGTACAATTGTAATTTAACTTATGGAAAACAATTCTCGTCAAGGCAATCTTTAAGACATAACCAAAAATGTATAAAAAATAAGAAAAAACACATACTGGGAAACAAAACTTACACACCGGGATTTCTAAAATGTTCGCTCATATTTAATGAGCAACATATTATGAATATAAGAAGCCGTAAATTGAAGAACATACGATACAGTAATCAAAAGATACCAATGAGATAATCAGAAGCCGTAAATCGAAGACGAACATACAGTACAATGGTCAAAAGTGTGTAGATATCAAAGGAATAATCAGAAGCGCCGTAAATCGCAGGAGAGACAATGCAATGGTCAAAAGGAAAAAAGTACAAACAACGAGCTATAAAACACGACACAGAAACCAAAAGATCGAGCACCATTAACCCAACTTAAAACTGGTGGTGAGCTCATGTGCCCTTGAAGGGTTAGCAGTTCCTGCTCCATATATAGCATCTGTCATGTTACTCTTGTTTGCAATGGGTTGAAGATCAATCTAGAACAGCATATTTATGAGTTACAAACTGGGTGTAACCCAGTACAATTTTACTTGATAATGTTCCTGACTGTCTTGGGGGGGTTAGTTTTCTCTACGCAGTCTAGATGCCTCAACCAAGCTATATATCGTATATTAACAGGAAAGCGTGACAGTATTTCTGTTGAACATACTTTATTGTAATAATTGCTATTTTTTAATAAAAACCCAGATATCAACTTTAGTGCGCACAACCTTCATCTTGTACGCTCACAATCGAAAGATTGGAAGCCAAATAATTTAAAGCTTTGGGAGCAATAAAACCAAAGGGTTTAAACAGAATAGCCAAAATCGATTAAGGTCACCTATGCCTGATGGAGGAGAACTTTAGTTTTAATGATAATTACATGATTTAGGAACTGTAAATTTCAATAAAAATAGATTTAATAAATCACGTCAAAGTGGATGATACCCTCTGGAATTAATAGTTTTGAAAGCCATTTCTTTGTTGTGTATTATTAAACTATGAACATAAAGTATAAACAGTGATGATCAACATTTTCAGCAATAGCAATATATGTCCTCATTGCTATAATACTCAGAAATAGGTGCCTGACTTTCGTTCAACAGTTGAAGACGAACAAATACAATTTCATTAGTACATGCGGTTTATTCAATTTAACTCAAAAAGAAAAACAAATCTGGAAAACTATACATTTTGTTTTTAATCTTTGATGTTTGATCTTCTCATTTGACGTTCTTCAACACTCTGAAAGACAAAATAATTTACAAAAAATGAGAAAAAAATATTGTAAACGACATTATCTTAAGTTCACACAAGTAGTACGATGACAAAATAAAGAAGCATACCACACTGTCGGGAAAGTTCCAAAATCCAATAGACAAATCATAGCAAGAGGCAACATCGATACCTCAACCACATAAATACATGATATCTTGTTTGTAAGAGGGCTCATATCTTATTTACGTTATATGTGTGTGCTTGCGCATAGAGATGCGTATGCTTTTGTTTTGTTCTTCTTCGTCTTATGTACCATATGCTTCAATGGTCAATGCTTTACTGTGTCAATATAACGCTAGGTTCATTCGTCGACTTTTCTGTATTTATAAGGAGCGATCTTTGATTAGCGCCAACACATCATTTTTTCAGCTGTATCATAGCAAGAACAAGTTAATTTTCAATGAAATGATTATGAAGTTCGCTTCACGCATGGCTGTATTCTTATTGTGTTAGTTCACTTAAACAACAGTCCGCGGATACATCTTGCCACACTAGGACACATTATCCTGACTCCGAGCCAACCAATCTTTGCCCTTTCCCATTTTTGCTGCGTGTTTAGCGGAGAGGCAATAGGTACCAATTTCACAGTTTTGGTTTGACCCGGTCGGGGCTCAAAGCCGCAATTTGCAGCACTCGATGCTAGCATGCTAATAATTACACAACCGCTACGGTTTTCTGTATTCATAAATTAGTAGGTTGACAGTAGAGTGGTTTGAAATGTGGTTCGTTCTATTAACATCCATTAGCGTTTAGAATTGATCCAGGCTGGTAATGGTATTTAACGCCACTTTCAACAATATTTCAGTTATATCGTGGTGGTCAGTTGTATTAATTTGATGAAGGAAACCGAAGTATCCAGAGAAAACCACCGACCTCTCGCAAGTTACTGACAAACTTTATCACATAATGTTGTATCGAGTCCGCCTCGCCAGGAACGGGGTTCGAACTCAACACTTTAGTGGTGATATGCATTGATTGCACAGATAGTTGTCAATCCAACTACCATACGATTATAATCACAACGTTTCCAACATTGCTCCATGCTAACCATGTAACTTGTACTTACTGTGTACAGGCTGTAGGACAGAGAAGTGTGAAGGCTGCTCCAACTCCTGAGGCTGTCAATGCAGATCCACATGCAGAAACACATGCCGTTTGTCCCATACCAGAGTGAGCAAATTTCTCGACCTGTTCAATAACCTTGTGCAGGTCTGGCATGTGGATTTGAAGATTGCCGACTAAAATAAAAATACAACTTCATTAAAAGAATCATGGCCTTATATAGCTTGCTGTCTTCATTTGCAACTATTGTTGGTAATGTAATTATATGACGGGTTGATTGTGCCTCATTTACTATGCTTTAAGCATTTATTGACACTACACTGCTGTCATTCTGTCCATAGTTATGTTGTGCCGGTATGTGGACTTTGTGAATGAAAATGAATATGTGCAGGTTATTTCTATTCCTTATCTATATATGTGTATCGTTGTTGGATATCCAATTATCACGATGGGAGGCTTGGGATATAATTACCCGGTTTAAACCTGCCACCTTTTTTCCCTGTTTCAATCCAAGACCTGAACTTCAAAAGGCATATGACGTGGTATTTTTCTATGTTCAGCGTGCTATGGTGATAGGTGATCGTTCGCTTTGATGATATTGATGGAATTATTGACCATTACTGTTACTGTTTAAATATTCCTTTCATAATGATTGATTCATATTAGTGCACTCATATTATACTCTCTACAATGCAAATGGAAAGCAAAACTACATGTAAAGTTGCCCGAGCAACCCCTGAAGTCACGTGAACATCAAGTTCCATGATGTATTGTCTGGTAGTTGAAATATAAACAACTTTTAATATCACCGACGAAGCCCTACTGTTCATTCTCCAAGAAAACATTTTCTAAATCAAATTTGGGGAAAATAAATGATCTCACCTTTCCTTTTATAACATTACCTCATCATACTCTCTTGCTTTAGCTTGTTTGTTTGTTTGTTTGTGTGTTTGTTTGTTGTTGTTTTGTATTCCGTTTGCTTCCTGTTTTCCTCTTTTTTATTTTCACTTTTGATTTTATTGCTTTTGGTTTTGTTTGTATGTCTCTTTTTTATTTATTTTGGTTTGTTGTTTTTTTCGTTTTTTCATTGGTTTTGTTTTCTTTTAATGTTGCATGTAATAACTTGTTTTTTGCAGAATTCCGCATGTGTTTTGTATGAACTGGTTTCCGTGACATGTTCATATATTTTTCTTTCATATTTTTATCATCATAGTAACCTAAGTAAATTCTATAGAAATAGAATGACAAACATTTAAAGAAAGTTTAAGTAAATAACAAAACCAACTTACTTAGAAATCGTTCTTGTGGTGCTCCAAGAATCATTGGCAACAACACGACTAATAGGAATAAATATTTCATCTTGTTATCTGCAACACATGAGGATATTGTGTTGTCATAAATATTACGAAAAAAAAAATCATTGGTTTTCTTGATCTGCGATACATTTTCAATAATTTGTATAATGATTTAATATTTTTTTTAATTTTTCGTAAGACTAGACTAGCATATTTTCCAAAAAGCAACCAAATAAATAAATAAAGATAAATAAATGAATACATAAATAGATTAAAGTCTAACATTGGCATATGTATTTATCTTTTGGGACATATTTTCTATATTGGACAGTCTAATACTCATGCAATTATCATTATATCAGCTTCCTCTTTACGTCACCAGGTATAATGTACATATGTATTTTTTTCCAAACATAAATTTCTATTTACGGCATCTGATTATCCCTTTGGTATGTTCAAAAATTTCTTGTGCTATCAATTACATGATATATTAATGTATTCCCCTACCTTTGTATTCCTACCGTTGTGTATGCAATACGCAAATTTAGGTCTGTGTTTTATTTAAATAGTGGAATGGCTGACATTGAATTATATTACGGTCAACACGAATAGCCAAGTATAGATAAGAAATAGGACAAAGAAAGAGAGATAAGAATATTATACAACACGACTGCATTACCACTATCAGGCATTTCAAAAGTTCGCGAACCATTTCAGTCTTCACAGAAATGATTGTCATGCAGACCATTTGTTAATACACATTGGCTTGTTGAATTTAATTTTATTCTTCAGTTCATCCGCTATGACAAGGGGCTTTTCTCTTTTAACTCATGTTGTATATTATCTTCGACAGGAGGTATGGCGGTCAGGTTTGTGTATATTATGACATGTACTTTAAACACACAAAATAACTTCGGATTGAGGATCATGATTATTGTGCTTTTAGTTTTCTGTGCAGTGTTGTGTTGATCGTTGTCTGTCTTTTTGTACTTTTTCTTTTGTGTTGTCTGTCCTTCTGTGGTTCATGGATTCTGATTACCCCGTTGGTATCTTCAAATCATATTTGTGATTGCAATTCCAGGAAATGCTGTGTAGATGAAAGATATAGTTTTGCAGTTTAAATCACTATTGTCTTCTTTTTTTTTAAATTCTATATTAGAAACAAAACCTTTCAATTCAATGTTAATTTTAAACTTGCAGCAGGCTTGTTTTTGCTATTGTTAGTTTAAGAGTTTATTGAAATCACAATGTTGATTTTCTAATCGTTTTAAAACAAACATATCAGATATATTCATGTGATTATGAATCTTGCATCCAAGGAAAGGGAAGGATTATCGATATGATCGGTAAATATTGCATAGCAACGAATATTCAGCAATATATATCTTAGCCAATAAGAGAAAACCGAAGGAGCAACCAAGAATGGACAATCCAGAGAAACTGACAACATTCAGTACACAAAACACAGGACGAAGAAGAACAAAAACAGAAAACTAAAAAGATGAGCAAGACGGACCCCTCCAAAAAACCGAGGGTGATCTCGGATATCATCGAAGAGCAAGCAGTTCTAGCATCTTAGCTACCTCACGCTTAAAAGCGGTGGATATACAATAAACCCTATATCATATGGGGCTACATCATCTACATGTAGCTGAAAATACATTCACAATTAAATGACATGACTTTGCATTAACAAACTTGAACATCATATAATTACAGTGGAGTATTATACAAAAGGTCTGAATCCCCGGATGCTCTGTAATTTCACATTCAGACATCTCATAGTATATAATTATAATTCTAAGTACTAGTGGAGCTGGAACTACTTACCTTTCCGGAGCACATGAATTCAAACCCGGTTTGTAGTGAGGTTCGTGTTACTCGATCTTTAGTTTTATATGTATGTTTTGTAGATCGTTGTTTGTCCTTTTGTACTTTTTCTTTTTGGCAATTGTGTTGTCTGTCCTTCATCTATATACGGATTCCCATTACCCCTTTGGTATTTTCAAATTCCTCTTGTACTGTGTTGTCTATCAGGATTGTTATTGATGTTAACCATTCTTTGTTTTCTTCGGTAATTTTATGCTCTAATTGCTTTGTTTTGTCTTACACACAATAATAAAGGCTTACGCCATAGCACAGGTTGAAGAAGCCGGAGTACCCGGAGAGAACCACTGACCATGGGCAAGCAACTGGTAAACTTTATCTCTTGCGGCTGCAATTTACAAAGCCGGGCGTGAGCCCAAGTCTAATTGATGATATGCATGTAGGTTGTATGAGTTGTTAGGGAATCCAACAACTTAACTCATTGAGCTACGGTTATGGTGTTTAACAGCATAATATATCAGTTATATCGTGGTGATCACTTTTATTGGTGGAGGAAACCGGAGATAGCGACCAACCTCATGCAAAACACTGATAAACTTTAATGTTGTATTGACTACACTTCGCCATGGGCGGAATTAACAAGACGAGTGTCACCAGTGGAGCAGGAACTGCTTACCCTTCCGGAAAACCTGAATTCACCGCCAGTTTTCAGTGAGATTCGTGTTACCCGATCTTAAGCTTTATGTCTGTTTTGTTGATCGTTGTTTGTCCTTCTTTTGGCCATTGTGTCGCCTGTTCTTCTTCGATATACGGATTCTGATTACATCTTTGATATCTTCAAACTCTTCTTCCAACAAAGAAACACCTTCTCTATATCAAATGTTCCCTTTTATGGCAATGTCTTTTTAACCCTTTCTGATGGCGTTTCCATTTACGCATGCAGAATTTAGGAGTACCCTTTTGGTTTCTTCAAACTTTTCTTTGAGATATTACGTAACCTGTGAAATCTTTTTTCTAAGTTGTTACTACGAGAATAATCAAGAAAAGATTCATGATACCATAGGAGTTATCAGAATCGAATGACAAACAACGCAATGGGGAGAAAGGGACAAAAGAACAAAGAATGATCTTCAAAATACTACACAGAATCAATAGAGCAACACGAACTCCACAAAAACCGAGGGTGAACTTAGATGTCCCGAGATTATTAGCAGTTCCTGCATGCTTCAATAGTAGCGTCCGTCGTGTTCCTCTTGTTACAAACGCGGTATTGAGTCATGAATGATGCGATTGAGGGTACGACAATCTGTTGAGATGCATATCGTGATGCTATAACAGATAATATGATGCAGTTGTTCGTATTATTGCAGTTCGTCTATATATACGTGTTACAGAAAAAATAAAATGATATTTAAGAATGGACATTCTAGTGACATAGACAACATTGGGCACACTAACATGCAAGAAACCTTTGGACATTGACATCCTTTAACAGTATTTCTTGCCGCACACTCCTGTTATAAAATAAAAACAAAACAAATACCTCACTGTCAAGAGTTTTTACATCAAATGGAAAAATCGGAACCTTTACCATAAATACATATCAGATAGCTGTACTGGCTTTGTGCAGGCATTTAAATAGATAAAAGATTGCCGGTTAAATTAATAGTTTGGGCTCAAACCGCCATTCGTAGTGCAACGATGTGGTCATGCCAGTAAAGATCATAAAAAGGGAGAGAAATACGAGATGATGATAACGACAAACCTGTCTACTCAAACCAATGAACACAAAAGAAGGCACAACACATGACGTTGTTTATCCATGTTCTGGCTTGCGACAGAAACAACAATGTGGCAGAGCTAAACCGGTGAAGCTTACACAAATCAGAGCAGTGTTATCATTACAACAAAACATATAATTATGTGTCTGATTATTAAACCAAACAAATCTTGAAAACTGTACGTTTTGTTTTTATTCTTTGAACGTTGATATTCTCATTTGACGCGTTTCAGCACTCTGAAAGACAAAAACAAATTGTAAAAAATCAGAAAAAAATATATTTAAAGACATTCAAGTAACAAAATGAAAAACAAATCATACCACACTGTTGGAAAAGTTGTAAAATACAATAGACAACATCGTAGAAGGAGGCAAAATCGAAATCC
>JYMV01018309.1_pt1 | contig 10088 bp, 11 predicted proteins | sample 338911 | NCBI WGS metagenome assembly JYMV01 (sample SAMN03354496, study PRJNA234377) | hydrothermal vent metagenome | biome: Deep sea; feature: Hydrothermal plumes at the Eastern Lau Spreading Center, Western Pacific Ocean; material: Seawater | place: Tonga | collected 2009 | depth 2000 m m
CATACTTTTATATTCCACAGCCTAAAGGATTAGCAGCGTTTTCTGCCTCTGCTTGGATTGCATTTTCAACACAAGTAACCATTGCAAGTGCTGCGTTAGCAACAGTTTATAGCCATACTCTTAAGTAAAGAAACACCTTTTATTTAGATTTAGTTGCATCCTCAGTAAAAGTAATTCTTATATAAAGACAAAACAGCTCTATAAAAGCTGTTTTTTGGTTATCCGTAATAACTTTTATTGAATTAAATTAAAAAATATGTATTATAATAAAACACTTATTTGACACATAAACACAATATCTTAGCGAACTAATTAACCGGATGATCAATCATGAATCGTACAACAATTAAAGCACTATTTTTACTCGCATTAATAGCCTTTCCAATTAGCAAAGTAATTGCAGGAATCTCTATTACGCCTGCATTTATCCGTTTAAGTGAAACCTTACAAGGAAAGACATACAATATCCCTGTCCAATTAACTAATCAATCAGCTAAAAAAACTGAATATTTCGTGACTGGAGTTGAGGCACCTAATAAAATCATTAACGGGATTCCGTCATCTAAGATTATCAAGTGGGTAAAAATAAAACCTAAAAAACTCACTCTTCAACCAGGAGAGTCAAGAAAAATTTTGGCAACTGTGAAGATTCCTAAGGGGGTTGTTGGTGATTACAGGATATATCTTACATTTATGCAAGATCCTAAGAAATATGAACTTAAAATCAAAAAGAAAAAAATCCAGTCTCAGGTTGGGATGATGCAGCTTGGTAAGACTTCAACTCGACTGCCTGAATTCAAAACCCATATTAAGGCTTTACTAAAGGTTAACGTCCCTTTAGTTATTAGAGCGTTAAAAAAAGGCGGGAAGCCTACATTAAGGTCTAAGCAAATTTCATTGTCGAGTTTTAAAGTCATGCCTTCTTCGAACAGAGAAGATGCTATGGATCTTGTTGCTCAATTAAAAAATAAATCTAACTTTGATGTTGTTGTTAAGGGTGGCTGCACAATCCTTAATAAAAAAGGTACAAAGAAGTTAATGAGATCAGATTTGAGACAGGGGTTGTTGGTGCAGCCTAAAACGAAGACTAGCATTAAATGCCCTTTTACTTCGCCACTACCAAGAGGGAGGTACCAGGCTCAGGGTGAGTTTTTTGTAACCATTAAAAGTTCTCAAATAATTAAGAAAATTACAAAACGTAATAAATTAAAAGTAGATAAAGCGTTAGCTGATATTATTTCAGGCAAAGGGTCATTAACATCAGGCTCTGGCTTAATTACACCGTTGTTATTGTCAGACAATTTGATTCAGCAAGAAGTGTTTAATGGTAAAGTGAGAAAAATTATGATTGAGGTTACCAACCCAACTTCAAAGAAAATGAGCATTAAGACTTCTTTTAAATTAACAAATGATGTACGTGTTAAAACCATATTTAAACCGAAACGTTTCAAGTTAAAGCCAGGGGATTCTAAGCGAGTTTCCATCGAGTTTAAATCAAAGGATAAAAAGAAGCCAATTTATGGTTATGTTAATTTTGCATCTAAACAGGCCAAAGGCGCTCCACCAGCGTCAATTCCTGTTGTCCTTATCCCAGAGGGTCTAAATGAATCGCAGAAAGCTGTTTTAAGTAAGCCAAATGCTAAATTAACTGCTGAAGGGAGTCGAGTATCTATTCAAACAAATTTAGTTAATAGCAAAACTGGTAAAGGCGCACTTTATGTTAGTGGTGTAATAACAGCAACAAATATTGAATCTGGAATTACAGTTGCTGATAGCAAACTCAGTTTCTCTTCAGATCATTCATTGCCAGGCACTTCTGTAAAAATAGCAGGCACAATTGAATTTGATAAATTACCTGATGGAGTGTATGCAATTCAGTTAGAGACAAGTAGTGACGAGGGTGGTTTATCTGTAAGTAAGAAATTCAATCTAGTTGTAAACCGCGATATTGCTAATAAAATAAAAGCTGTATTCAATGAATAAGATAAAGCACCTAACAATATGGCTAGTATTAATTAGCTGTTTGTTGATTTTCAAAAATTCAGTAGCTAACTCTGAAGGTTTTTTAACTAGTAAAGTTTCTATTGAAAATAATATAACTAAAGCTACTTTCGACAGAAAACATCGATTTCTATTGAAAAAGATGTTCAGGCTAGAAGATGTTAGACAGCAGATCTATTCAAATAAATCAAAGAAAGGTGAAGCTCTTAGTTATTTAAAAAGGTATCAGGGGCAGGGTAGATATACTGATACCAATACAAAGGAGATTCCTCTTAATCGGTTAATTGTTAATAGTGCTTTAAAAGATGAATATAGCAAGATTCATAATCAAATTAAGCTAAATCTGAAAAATAGAGGGTATAAAAACTACTCAAAGAAATCAAAACATATAGAAAGTATTACAGATTATAAAAGAGTAACAAATGCATTTTTCGAAACTAATTTGCGAGATGCTTTAAATGAGGTTTCACAGCAGGTAAATATTGCATTTTTAATGGATGAATCAGTTCAGGGGACAGTTACAGTTAAGTTTAAAAATACACCATTAGTTGAAGCCCTTGAGATGTTGTTAGTATCCGGAGGTTATGAATATATTGAAGATAAGAATTATATATTAATCGGGTTTCCACAATCAAGTAGCCCCATCTTTAGAAGATTTAGTGAGACAAAAGTAATGCATCCGGTTTATATAAAACCAACGCAAGTACAAAAATTATTGTCTGATGACTATAAATCGTTTGCCAAGTTTGATGATGAAGATAATTCAATTGTAATTACTGCGCCACTACAGTTTTTAAAAAGGATTTCTAAAGATATCTCTAAAATTGATCAGAGGCCTGCCCAAATGAAACTTGAAGTTTTAATTGCTGATGTTTCAACAAGTGCAAAGAGTAAGATTGGACGAGACCTTTGGAATGACAAAGCGAGTGGTATGGCAACAATAGGTGGAACACCTTTTAGTCTACAATCATCGACTGATTCTGGATTTACTTTTAATATTGTCGGGAAAGATCATACCAATTTAATTGATCAAGCTACATTAGCTACATTGGGCTTGACTATGCCACCTGGCGCTTCTGTTTTAAGGTATTTTACTGGTGTTTTTAACGCCATGGAAGATACAGGTGAGGCAAGGGTATGGGCAACACCAAGTGTTGTAACTACTGATGGAAAAAAAGCAACAATTGATATTTCAACTGAACAGATCATTCCAATCGTATCAGGCCCTACAGATTTTTTACAAGTAACAACGAAGAATTATACTTCTGGAGTTTCCATGCAAATTGTTCCACGTATTTCAAGTACTGGTGCAATTAATTTAGATATTCAAGAAATACAAGTGTCTACGGTTTCGTTTACTGGTGAGCGTCAATCTACAGGTGACAGATTGCCAGTATTAACTAAAAGAAGAATTAGTACAAATGTTTCGTTAGATAATCAAGAAACCTTGATTATTGGTGGGTTGCTCGATATTCAGCATGGTGACCAAGGAAAGAATTTTCCAGGTATGAAGTCTGCAAGTATCATAGCAGGCGTCGAAAAACAAACCAGAGAAACCAGAGATCTTGTTATATTTATAACACCTACAATGCTTCAAGAGCATCAACAAACTAACAAAGTGGAGAGTTTTCTATAATGGATAAAAAAATAATTTTAAGTATAGTCGTTACTATTGGGCTATCTGGTTGTACAACTAATGAGATTGCCACAAAAAATACAACTGAAAAAGTTGTCTTACAGAAAGAGGCAGAGCTTAGTTCGAGGTATCTGAAACAACTTTCAATTGTTGCTGGACGTTTGGATGGCATGAATCAGGCAATTATTCAAGGATTAAGTGAATCTCTGGATACGGCCAGATTAGCACGAGAAATGGCAGAAAATGCAATTGCTATTGCGGAAAAAAATAAAAGAATACTACAAGAGTTAAAGTCAGCCCAATCTACGCCTGATGATGCTGATGTAGAGGATGAAGAGGAAGCGCAAGAGGATGACTTCTAAGCAGGGAGCGTTATTTGTTTTAGCGCTTATAGTTTTATCTTTAAACTCATATGCCAAGGTTATTATTTATCCTACAAATGGTATACATATCAATGCATCACCAGGGATCCCTGGAGAAACAAATGTACGATTTAAACCAGATGCCAATCTGACGACGCCAGTAAAATATCGACTCTCATCATTTCACCTAAATGGCAGGGATATTGATAAATCAAAGCTAAAAGTTAGTAATTTATATACAGAAGGGGATAAGTCGTTAGGCCGCTTTCAACTTGTTTTGTCAGGAAAAGAATCTTCCAATCCTATCACATCAACATTTAAATTTAACTCTCAATGGGGAGATGCGCCTGGAATTTATCTAGGCAGTTTAAGCTCTGATAAAAACACCACAGATATTCCTGTTAAGGTTGTTGTCAGTCCCAAAACAACAATATCTCTAAATCCCAGTAGCTTTAAGATTGTAACTTCAAATTTTGATACCCCGAAGGTTCAACAAGTAGATCTCATTTTTGGAACTAACCGCCCAAATTGGGAATTATATGTAATGGGTGAAAATTTAACCAAATTTGGTGGTGAATTCATACCAAAAACCAAGCTTTATGTCAAACTCAAAGATAATCCCGAGTTTAAATGGACAGATGTGAGTAAGCCTGTCAAGATATACTCAGGCGGATCGATCTCGCCATCTAAAATTGCCACTTTAGAGTTTTTAGTCAAAACTGATAAATTAAAGGAAGCTGGCGAATACCTTGGAAAAATTAAATTCTTAATTAGCTACATTTAATAAAATGACTGAATTTTCTATTAAATTGAAAGCTACTCTTACATTATTTATTATTCTTATTAGTTCAAATTTGTTTGCTTTAACAAAATTAGATGAAGTTTCTTCAATAAACATAAGTGCGATAGTACCACCTTATACCTCTGTTAGTGTTTCATCAAGTGAGTTATCTTTTGAAATCCTTGGCACACCTGGGGATTATATATCTGCTAATATAGTAACTTTAACTGTTGATTCTAATCAATCTGATTGGGGTGTTTATGCGCAGGCTGCTGATCTAGCTCACAAAGATTTTGGCGTTTCTCCATTGTCTGCTAGAAGGCTTTCTGTTTCAGTCAATGATCAAGCATATGAGTCATTGGATAGAAAGGTGGTGTTTTTTTCTGGCTCTAACAAGAAAGAATCGAGACCGATAGAATTAAAATTTAAATTGAAAACTACATGGAGTGATAGCCCTGGTATATATAAAGGTAAAGTCACAATTTCATTTTTTAATAACCCGTGACTAAACACATATGTATTTTAGAATTATTCTGTTATTAAGTTTTATTCTGCCATTATCTGCTTTAGCAGAAGGTAAGAAAAGTATTGATATAGATGTTCATGCTGACCTTCACTCTAGCTTGCAATTACAGTGGAAGCGTATAGAATTTAATGATACACTCTATCAAAAGGCTAAAACAAAGTTAAGATTAGATGATTCTTTTAGTGTACTTCCGTACGGTATTTATGTTGAATTGCAAACCAATGACAAGTACCGTACTATATTTTTAAATACGGGAAATTTAATTTCTACTAATAAGATTGATACAATTGAACGCAATTCTATTTATATTTCTCTTGATGGAGGTAAGCCAGTTTCAGCTAAAGAGAAATTGTCCATGTTACAGCCTGCAGATCGAGGAATGATAAAAAAACAGGTTGTGCTTTTTATTATCAAAAAACAACCTTATCATAAGCCAGGCCAGTACTTGGCTACATTTCAATTCGTTAACAATTCAATGCCATGAAAATTCTAGTATTAATATTTTTATTACCATTTGGCGCAATTGCGGAGATGATAAGTTATAGTGTTTCACCTGGTATAGTTAAGTTTGAAACAATTAAGGGTAGTGTCAAATCCTTTGATTTATCTTTTCTTAATCAAGGAGATAATAAGTTAGATATAAATATTGAGACGATGGATTTAACATTAGATAGTGATGGTGTTCCGGACATTTCTAAAGTTAGTAACAATAAATTTCAGTGGCGTCAATTTGTCCAGTTAAGCAAGAGGAAGTTCTCTGTAGAATCAAAAACACAAGATAAAGTTAACGTACTATTAAAAACACCTAGGAGCGCATCTGGTAGTGGCTATTTTGCAGTTGTTTTTAATGTTTCACTGCGCAAAAAAGCTAACACAAAAAAAAATCAAGATAAAAATCTAATGGATATTAGCAGTCAGATGCCTGTTTTGTTTATTGGTAATATTAATAGGAATGGAATTCCTAAAATCAAAGTGAAAAAATCCGTAATTAATAAAGCGCCATACACAAACAAAAGACCATTAAAGATTCGTTTTACTTTGGAAAATTCTGGCACAACTCATGCCAATGTTTCTGGGGATGTTTTGTTAAGGCATAATGGGCAAGTTGTTGAGCGTTTATCGTTAGAATCTGGCAGTGGTTTGATTCTTCCAGAGGGTGAGCGTTATTTCGTTGCCACCTTGTCTAAATATAAGAAATATTCAAATAAAAAATTAAGCGCTGAGGCGAGATTCTCTTATCCCGGGGGTAGGGTCAGTAAAAAAATTAATTTTATTGTGAAATAAGAAAGCTGACTTTATGGGCGTTCATACGCCGTAACTTCAATTTGAATATTCATATAATATTCGCCTGATTGTGCGTTTTGATCAAATAGCTGTCGTGCAAACACTTGAACTTGAGATGGATATGAATCCCCGATAATTTTGTCACCGCCAAATGCAGGCGTGAACGCACCAATTGTGTTGCCAGGGCTACGAGAATCGCTAAATGGTAAAATAAGATCTGAAGCAGAGCCAGCAGGACTAACGCTTAGTTTAGGCCCAAGCTGCCAATTATAGGTCGAAACAAAATCACCATTAGCATTTGTTTCTTTAAGCAATTCAGCATTTAAAATTCTAACGCCATATTTTGCTGGAAGTAAATCAAATTTGCCAGTTTCAGTTTTATTGATATCAACGATTGGCTTATAGAATGATGGTAAGTTTGAGATATTTCCATCGATATCATACGAAAATCCTTTAAATTTCATATTAAGCCAGCCATTACTTGTTACATAAAAATTCGCCTCATGTATTCCGATTTCAGCATTGTAGGACGATGTTCCGTTCGACAAATCAAGAGTTTGAGGAATATCAAAGCAGACATTAGGTCCAGAGTCGCAATTGCCTTCATCAAGTCCATCTAAATATGGTGAAAAATTAGTTATTTCATCAATATAGCCACCAATAAAGACTTGGCAAGTATTTCGAGTTCCATTGGTATTGTCGCAACTGTTAATGTGTTGATTTTTTTCTTCTACAGATTCATAGATGCAGTAATACTCCTGTTGAAAGTCTCCAGGCTTGTTTTGAACAATTTGATAATCTTTATAATTATTACTGTCGACGTTATACAGATAAAAACCGTTATAAAGCACTTCATCTGAATAACCTTCAAAACCATTAGCATTTGATGGCTGACATATGTAGGCCAAGGCTTTCGAGCTAAAAGCTAATATAAGCAGTGTAAATATTAAGATATTTTTAAGCATTGCTAAATTCATTGTTAAAAACTAGGGTTGGCAAAAGAGCTACCTGCGCTGCTAACTTCTTCAGCAGTTACATTCAAGCTAACAATTAACGTATAAGTACCCGATTGATGGTTAACTGCTCCAATGCCTTTAGAGTAAAGTGTGAAATCAAAACTGTCAGAGTCAATATTGGGCATTATCACTCCCCAAGAGATGCCTAAGTCGTTTATTACTTCAGCTGGTGATCCATTTGGGGTTTCGCCACCATGCCATGTAGAATATTGATTAGGATTGTTAATATTGGCCAATTTAGCTCCAAAACTTGTAGTTAAGTAAAAATATTCGTTCGCAACTGTTTGATTTTTAGCATTAATTTTTTGCTTATAAAATCTGGGTATATTTGTTGTTTGGTCAGTTTCTGGCGAGAGGCCAGCGACTCGAATTTTTACAGCATTGTTTGATTTAATTTTCCATGTAGAGGCTCTTAAGATTTCGCCAGTTTTTAAATCAGTTTCAATAGAAGGGGGTTCAATACTCAACCACTGTGGGTGAGTAGCCTTAAAGGATTGGTGGGTATTATTTGCCATTGACATAGTGCTAATACTAAAAAAAATTAGAATTAGTTGCAAAATAAAGAGTGGCTTATTAACAAACATAATGTATTTTAATATATATTATGATTTTTGTACTATAGTTCATATTTTTTATGCAAAAAAAAACGCCAATCATTTGATTGGCGTTTTTTGATTTAACTAACTGCTATTTTAATAATATGTTGCATTATCAGCTGCAAGTACAGTAGTAGTTGAGATCACATCAGCCGATTGCTCTTCACCCGTCACTGATGTTGATGTTACAGCATTCCACTCAGTGTTATCAGCATTATCAGCTTCCAAGATACCGTAAGTATCAATAGTAGTCTCAAGATTGGTACCATCAGCTGCTGTAACGGTGCCATTGCCTTGTTCGGCAGCAATAAACTGCGCAACTACAGTCACTTGATAGTCACCTGATTGTGTTGTTGCAACATCACCAATACCTTTCGCACTTAATAGTAATCTAAATCTACCGCTACGGTCAGGCATAACTACACCAAATGCTGAATTAAGACCATCGTCTGTAGCACCCACCAAATTTGCAGGGCTTCCAGTTAATACAGAGTCATAGTCAGTTGCTGCTTGACCATCTGTAACACCTCCAGTAGCATTTGTAAGAACAGTACTTGCATCAACAGTAGCACCGTTTCCCCATTTCCAATCGGTTGTTGAGCCAGTTTCAGAACCTGCACCAACAATTGTTGCGCCAAATGTAGTCACTAGACGGTCATAAATTGTGTTCGTACCATTCATTAAGTTGGCGCCAGTAGCGTCTACTTCTGCTTTATAGAAGTGCGGTGTAGCATCAAAGTCATCTGATGAAGCAACACCAGCATCTGCATTAGATGGTGATTTACCTGCAAATTTGATTTGTACTGCGTTGTTTGAAACAACTTGCCATTCTCTACTGATAATACCACCAGAAGCTCTATTGGCAACGTTGTTAGGAGCTGATATAGAAATAGATTGAGGGTGGTTAAAACTTAATGTAACAATATCATTTTCAGTAACATTATTTACAGTACCTGATACCGTACCAGTGTCGTCTGAAGTACCAACTACAGCAAATACTGACGTTGGTGCAAGTACTGTTGTTGCAAGTACTGCGATTATTGATTTTTTTAAAATATTCATTTTTTTTCCTAGTATTAATTGATTAGTGTTATGTAAATGTATCAAGAATTATTTTTATAAACCATCCATTTCTTGAGCTGTAACCGTAGTAGTAACTGTTGCTGAGTAGTCACCAGATTGTGTTGAAGATGTATCACCTTCACCCTTTGTAAATAAAGTGTATTTAAACGTACCATCGTCTTTAGGCATAATTGCTCCTAAAGTTTTTGTCAAACCACCTGCAGTTGCCGCAGCTGCAACAAGTGCGTCTGGAAGGCCAGTTGGTGCACTGGCACCACCCCACACAGTTTTATCATTTTGAGTAGAACCTGTTGTGCCTAAATCTGTAATTTCTACACCGTAATAAGTGTCAAGCTGATCCCACTGACTGGTAATAAATGCATCTGAAGCGTCAACTTCTTGTTTTGCTAGGATTGGTGTAGTAATAGTTTCTCCATCTGTAGCTTTAGATGCACCTGTAAAGCTAAGTACTACAGCATTATTTGATGTTACTGTCCAAGTTGTAGATACGTTATTACCAGTAGCAGTTGTTGAACTGGCTGTACCATCACCGATTGCAACTGACTGTGGGTGATCAAATGTAACTGTTAATATTTTCGCAACTGGTGCCGGTACTTCTGCTAGTGCATTTAAACTTAACAAAGCTGCTGCTGATGTTGCAAGTAAAGTTTTTGTATTTAAATTTTTCATTTTATTTCCTCAATTGTTTAGTTGTTTTATTAGTGGAAAGTGCCTAGTGGTTTTCATCTAGTGGTTTTCCTTGGTGTGTATTATACAACGATAATGTAGAAATGCAAGTTATATGTCATAAATAAACCTAATAA
>JYMV01024615.1_pt1 | contig 10088 bp, 9 predicted proteins | sample 338911 | NCBI WGS metagenome assembly JYMV01 (sample SAMN03354496, study PRJNA234377) | hydrothermal vent metagenome | biome: Deep sea; feature: Hydrothermal plumes at the Eastern Lau Spreading Center, Western Pacific Ocean; material: Seawater | place: Tonga | collected 2009 | depth 2000 m m
CTATGACGAGCAAGTGGCAAAACTGCAGGGAAACCTGCCCAAAGCAGTTTCAGGAGATTAGATTATCACCGAATCCGGTGAGAGATTTGAGCTCTACCTGAAAAAAAGTCGCCGCACCACGTGTGCGGCGACGTTCCTTCCTTCTAAAATTTTTCAGAAAAGCATAACACGGGACAGGCGAAGCGTTGCCGCCAATGAAAGTTCAGTCGTGATTTTTTCCAGGAATCCAATCTGTTCCGGAAAGGGGGACTTGCGCCATTGCGGCGGCTTCTACTGTCAAGGCGACCAAGTCTTCCGGTTCAAGATTGTGGACATGACTTTTCCCGCAAGCACGAGCGATGGTCTGTGCTTCAAGAGTCATCACTTTAAGGTAATTCGCTAATCTTCTACCTGCCAAAACAGGATCAAGCCGTTTGGATAACTCCGGGTCTTGAGTGGAAATTCCGGCAGGATCCTGCCCTTCGTGCCAGTCGTCATAAGCTCCGGCAGTCGTGCCGAGTTTCCGATATTCCTCTTCCAGTTCCGGATCGTTGTCTCCCAACGCCACCAATGCGGCGGTTCCGATAGAAACCGCATCCGCTCCCAATGCCAAAGCCTTTGCGACATCGGCACCATTCCGGATGCCTCCGGAAACAATCAACTGTACTTTCCGGTGCATTCCCAATTCCTGCAACGCTTTGACCGCCGGTCTAATGCAGGCAAGCGTCGGTTGTCCGACATGTTCGATAAAAACTTCCTGCGTGGCCGCCGTGCCGCCCTGCATTCCGTCCATCACAATCACATCGGCTCCGGCTTTGACAGAAAGTGCGGTGTCGTAATATGGTCGCGCTCCGCCGATTTTGATAAAAATCGGTTTCTCCCAATCTGTGATTTCCCGCAATTCGCTGATTTTGATTTCCAAGTCGTCCGGCCCTGTCCAATCCGGATGACGACAGGCTGAACGTTGATCAATGCCTTGCGGAAGATTACGCATTTCCGCTACACGTTCTGAAATTTTCAGCCCCAATAACATCCCGCCGCCGCCGGGTTTTGCGCCTTGTCCGACGACGACTTCAATCGCATCGGCTTTGCGTAAATCATCCGGATTCATGCCGTAGCGTGAAGGCAGATATTGATAAATCAGCGTTTCCGATTGCCCCCGTTCTTCCGGAGTCATGCCGCCGTCTCCGGTTGTTGTGGAAGTTCCGGCGATGGTTGCGCCTCGACCCAGGGCTTCTTTGGCTTGCGCCGACAACGAACCAAAACTCATTCCGGCAATTGTGATGGGAATTTTCAGGCGCAATGGATTTTTTGCAAATCGAGTTCCCAGAACCACATCTGTTCCGCAGTTTTCACGATAACCTTCGAGCGGATAACGCGACATGGATGCTCCAAGAAATAGCAAATCATCGAGTCCCGGCAATGGTCGTTTTGCACCTCCGCCACGAATATCATAAATTCCGGTAGCTGCTGCTCTGCGGATTTCAGACAAGGTATAATCGTCAAAAGTTGCCGATTTGCGCGGATGAGTTTGTGCGGTGAGTTTTGTCATTTCAAATTAGTAGGCATCAGCATTATCAATATCAAAATTATACAGTTTGCGGGCCGAACCGTAACGGCGAAAATCGGCGGGATCGGCTTTTAATCCGGAAGATTCTAAAAGTTCGGAGAGTTTTGAAAAATGTTCCGGAGTCATTTCTTTTTCAATGCAATCCGCTCCCAAACCGGAAACTTCACCGCGCACAAATATTTTGGTTTCATAAATCGAATCGCCCAATGCTTCTCCTGCATCACCGCAAATCACAAGGTTTCCGCTTTGCGCCATGAATCCGGACATATGACCGACCGAACCGCCAACGACAATATCCACGCCTTTCATCGAAATTCCGCAACGCGAAGAAGCATTGCCTTCAATCACCAACAAACCGCCATGTGCGGTTGCACCTGCGGATTCGGAAGCATTGCCCGTTACACGAATATTTCCGGACATCATGTTTTCGGCAAGTCCAACTCCGGCGTGTCCGGTAACCGTGATTTTTGCAAATTTGTTCATGCCGCCGCAATAAAAACCAACATGCCCTTTAATTTCAACAACCAGCGGCGCATCAAGTCCACACGCAATGGAATGTTGACCTTGCGGATTTTGAATTTCAAAATTCTGCCTGCTGTCTTGGGGCAAATCATGGAGTGTGGAATTCACTCCACGCACTCCGATTTTTTCCAGATCAAGAATTTCCATTATTCTTCACCCCAAATATAAATGGTTGAGGGTTCCGGTTCCCAAATTTCCGCATTTTCTGAACCGCGTAAATGGGCAATTGCACGAAATTCTGTGGCCATGGCGACCCAGTCATCGGTTTCGGCCAGCACTGCATGTTTGCAGGCAATTGGGTCACGCACGACCGCAAAGCCGTTTTGTGTACCGATGCAGAATGTGTAAAAACCGTCAAGTTCTCGAATGCCGTCTTCCAATGCTTGACGCAGAGTTGCTCCGGAACGGAGTTTCCAGGTCAAGTAAGCCCCGGCAACTTCGGTGTCATTTTCGGTTTGAAAACGGATACCCTCGCGCTCCAGATTTCTGCGGAGGATATTGTGGTTTGAAAGCGAGCCGTTGTGAACAAGACAAAGGTCTGCTCCGGTTGCAAAGGGATGGGAACCGGCAGTGGTAACTGCACTTTCTGTTGCCATTCGCGTATGACCGATCATGTGAGTTCCGGAAGCATGACTTAGGTTGAATTGCTCGTAGACCGTTTCCGGAGGTCCAACTTCCTTGAATATTTCAATCGACTGTCCACTACCGACAATCCGGATTTCAGCCAGAACGTCCGGTGCGGACTGTGAATTTTTCAACCACCGGACAACTTTAGCTTCGTCCGCATCTGTAACGAGAATACAATGCGTTCCCACCGTTTTAATGGAAACAGAACACTGCAGCGTTGCAGCCAATTCCGTTTCCAGCGTTTCCCAAGAGAAATCCGGATCATCGTGCGCCAATGAAAATTTCGTCTGTCCCGACTCTACGGGGTTCCGGTAAATGGCCACTCCTGCTGAATCCGGACCTCGACTGCTCATTTCCACCAGCATGGGCTGAAACATGCTACCCAGTTGAGCTTGCAGTTCTGAGTTTTTCAGATACAAACCGACAATTCCGCACATGCCTAATTTTTCTGTTCAAGAGGCTCATTGAGTTCAATCACATAGCCGTCAGGGTCTTTGATGAAGGCCAGAATCCGTGTTCCGTTTTTCATCGGTGAGGGTTCTTTGGTGAATTCCACTCCGTGCTGTTTTAAATACTCACTGGTCTCATACACATCCGACACTTTAATCGCCAGATGACCCCAGCCGTTTCCCTTGACGTAGTCTTCTTCTTGATCCCAATTGTAAGTCAATTCGATATTTGTACCCTCATCCTCACCAATATAGCCCACAAAAGTATTGGTGAATCGACCTTCGGGATATTCAGTTTTACGGTGGATTTTCATGCCCAGAATTCTTGTGTAAAAATCCAGACTCCGATCCAAATCTTTCACCCGGAGCATGGTGTGATCCAGCCGAAAATCAGGCATGGATAACGTTTGTTCAGTCATTGTTTTTTCCTTTGGTTTGGGTTAATGATTCAAAGCCGGACGAATGGCATCGGCAACCAATTCCTGGAAACTCCGGACACTGGATTCCCAATACGGAGATAAAAACCCGCCTTGTTGGGCCGCATCCGAGTGGCGTCCTTCCTGAAGCCGTTCACACATCGCATGATCTTCTTTGTGTACACTTTCCCACAGTCTGCTGATTTTTTCAACCGCTTCAGTGCTTTGATCAGAATCTTTGTGTTGATAAATCACCCGTCTTTGGCAGGTTATCCCAGCGGACACAGGCTGATTGAGATGGACTCCAATTTGATCAGGATAGTAAACTCCCAGCACAAAGTTCGGAAACAAAGTCAAATACCTCGAACTGACGGACAGTGTTCCTTCCTGCGCTTGCTCCTGTTGCTCCGAAGTCAGGTCAACTGCGCTTCCCAGACAATGTCCGTCACTTACAACATAGTGATCCACTAACGGCTGATTTGTGGTGTTTTTATGTACAAATTGAACGTGATACGGTTCAATGAAATTTTCCATCAAGAGTTTCCAGTTTGTTTTGATTTCACCAAATTCAATGCTGACGACCACAACAAAATCATCCAGATCAATTCCTGCTAATTGTTTTCTCAAGGGAGCAAGGTGTGACTCGAATGATACCGTGTCACAGTTGAGATTAACAAATATCCAATCATGAAAAAGTTCACACGGAACTTCCAGCAGACCGTGCTCTTTCAGTTTAAAGTCTTTCGGCAATTCAGTTTTTTGACCACCAAAAAAAGGAGCGGCTCGTAATTGACCGTCTAAATTATAGCACCAATTGTGATAAGGACAGGTAATCAGGCTTTTGCAATTGCGAGGTTTGTCCACCAGTTTCAGGTTTCGATGGCGGCAGACATTGTGGAATGCACGGATTTTATTTTTTGAACTACGCACTAGAATCAAGGGTTGTCCTGCCACTTCCAAAGGAGTTATGTCACCGACCTGAGCAAGGTCATGCGAGAAACCTACGAATGTCCAGGATTTAGCAAAAACAAGCTTTGATTCCAGCTCATAAAAATCTTTACTGGTATAAGCTGCGGAGGGTAGACCGTGTTTAACATTTTCGTTTTCATCGAATGCTGAAAACAATTGTGTTCTCTTTAAATCGGTCATAAAGCAATTCTCTTTTTTTATGGAAAGTTTAGGCTATTGCAAAATATATTTTGACTAATTTAACAAATACTATAGAAATATATCATCATTTTTTGGTCAATAAAAATTATTTATTCAGGGAAAGAGAAATAATCTTTTGCCATTCTGTAACAGATTAAATTTTTACCCCGTTTTTGGAGCATCACTGTTTCGGCACAAAGGACATTGATCAATTTGAAATAATGGCCGGAATTGAAATGTTCAAAAATCAGTTTCTTTTAAAACGCCAGGCACTTTAACAACATTTTTTTTATCAACTCAAGAAGGAGAACAGCATGAGCATGAGCTATCACGAAAATTTTGCGGACGCACTGCCGGAAATGGCGCATGTCAAAGAAGAAAAGAAACGACTTGAAGCGGCCGGAGTCAAATACATTCTGTCGTGCTGGATTGATCTGTTGGGTGTACCGAAAACGAAACCTGTACCTATCAGCGATTTTGAATTGTTGTGTATGGGCAAGGGACCTCAGTTTGCGGTTCATTCCATTTCCTTTGTTCCGGAACTCGGCCCGGCGGATTCCGATCAGATTCCGGTTCCTGATTTGGACAGCCTGATCATCTGCCCGTGGGATTCAACCTGTGCCTGGATGTTTGCCGATTTGTGGTGGGAGGGACATCCTTACAACCTTTGTCCGCGCAGTGCACTCAAGCGCATCATTAAGGATACAGCAGATCAGGGTTATGCGGTTATGGCGGGAATTGAACCGGAGTTCATGGTGATGAAATGGCAGGATGGACAGCCTGTCAAAGCCTTTGATAATGATCCGAATTCCGGTCAGGGTTTGCGTCCGCGCCGACAGGCTTTCGGTTACGACGTGGAATATTCAATTGATTCAATGAGTTTCCTCGGAGAGTTGATTGACATTATTGAAGGGCTGGGATGGAATTTACACGATGTTGTGGCAGAGGGTGCATACTCTCAGTTTGAGCTGGATTTTCATTACACGGATGTTTTGCGCATGGCCGACCGCTTTGTTTTTTTGCGTGTTTTGCTCAAGGAAGTGGCCAAACGTCACGGCATGTTTGTGACATTTATGCCAAAAACCACCATCGGCGATTGGCGTTCCGGAGCCCATTTGAATACCTCCATGCAGCCGATTGATAAACAGGGGACGAATTTTTTTGAAAGCAAATCCGGCGGCTGGGCTGATTCGGTATTTAATGCAATCGGCGGGTTATTGCGACACGGCGGAGCACTGACTGCGATTGCCTGTTCAACGGTCAATTCTTACAACGGACTCGTTCCAAGAGTCGGCGGTTTTGAAGGGGGCACTGTAACCTGGGCACCGACTCACATGACTTATGGCTACAACAATCGATCAGCCATGTTACGCTTGCCGCAGAGTCGATTTTGTATTGAAAACCGGGCGGCGGACATGTGCATGAATCCCTACCTCTCGCTGGGCTTGACCACCGCCGCAATGACCGAAGGCATCGTCAACAACTATTCTCCAGGAGAACCGTTGAACGAGGATTTGTATAGCATGAGTAAAGAAGACCTTGAACGCTCGGGTGCCCAACAACTTCCCCGAAATTTGCTGGAAGCGATTGAAATTTTGCGAGGTGATGAATTTGCGCGGAAAGTACTTGGTGTTGCAATGATTGATTCGTTCCTTCACTACAAAACTGACGAATGGGAACGCTACCACCAAGCCGTCACCGATTGGGAAGTCGAGGAATATTTGAGATTGTACTGATTTCAATGGGGTATTGCGATGAATGTAGAGCAATTCAGTTTAAGAGGATACGCCGGATACGAAACCCGTTTGTCAGAGCACCCCGATGAGGAACTGACTCAAGTCGGGCCGGAAACTCCTTGTGGAGAATATCTACGACGGTTCTGGCATCCGGTTTATCTCACCAATGATCTCTGTGATCTACCTGTTGCCCTTAAAATTCTTGGCGAAGAACTGGTTTTGTTTCGAGACCTCTCCGGAACGTTGGGTCTGGTTCACAAGCGTTGTCCGCATCGGCAGGCTTCTCTGGAATACGGAAAATGTGAGGAACATGGAATCCGTTGTTGTTATCACGGCTGGCACTTCGACACCGACGGTAAGTTGCTTGACGCACCGGGACAACCAGAAAATCTTAGTGATCGTCTGAAACTTCGGATCAAGCTGGGTGCCTATCCGGTCGTTGAATACAAGGGGTTGATTTTCAGCTATATGGGGCCAATCGCGGAAATGCCGGAATTTCCGGTTTTTGATGCGATGGAATTTGAAAAGATGGAAATGGTGCCTTATAAAGCTCCATTTCGCTGTAACTGGCTTCAGGTGCAGGATGCCATTCTTGATCCGTTGCACACCAGTTTTCTCCATTCCAATATAGGACGCGTCCAGTTTTCCGAGGGTTTTGGCGAAGTCGGGCAAATGGACTTTTTTGAGCGCGATGTCTGGATGCTTGGAGTTAATACCCGACGGGTGGGAGAAAACGTCTGGTTCCGGGTGAATGAACTGGTTCTGCCAAATTTCACACAGGCGGGCAGTGCTTTCGCCTCAGACGGAACACAGCGTCGTTTGTACGGACGCAGTTCTTTTACTCGCTGGGTTGTTCCGGTGGACGACGAAAACACACTGGCACTGGCGTGGGCGAATTTCGGTGAGCGGGGTGATCCTCCCGAATGGAACACGCCGGAAGGCCCGGAACTGATTGAACAAGGCGAGGAGTTTGACCGGACTTACGAGGAACGCCAACGTTCACCCGGTGACGCGGAAGCCACCGAAGGCATGGGACGGATAACCGTTCACAAAAATGAAAACCTTGTCAGCAGCGACCGGGGAATCACTTTGATGCGCAAACGTTTGCGGGAACAAATCCGGGCCGTTCAAAACGGGGAAACTCCAGCGCGAGCTTCGGAGACACCGTGCTACGCATTCCACGCAAAGGAGATCCGGACGAATCACAGACTTTGAGCGAGTTGGCTCATGCGTTTATGAAGATGCAATATCAAGCCGACGATTTGAACGAGGATGAACGGGTGCGGTTTGTCGGTGAGAGGCTTAAGGAACTGGAAACTAAAACCACAGGATAATCCAACAATCCAACCGAAATTTATCTAAATTTACAAAATAGGAATGACCAACAACAAGCTCCGTATTCACATCAAAAACAATCACGCCTCTTCGGGGACTTTTCCGCCGACCATTGAAGGCGAGGAAGTCTTCACCATCACCGAGGAACGGTTTCGGGACGCTTGTGAACGCTTTCCCGCAGTCGCAGAGCAGGTGGAGGCATTCATTGATTGGGACCTGGAGCATTTCGCCGAATCAATGGAAACCGCCGATGTTCTTGTCACATGGGATTTCCCGACCACAAACCTCGCCAAAGTCGCGCCACGATTGAAACTGATTCATATTATCGGCGCAGGAGTCGAGCATCTCTGCCCGATGAACTGGGTTCCGGAAGGTGTAAAAGTGGTCAACAACCGTGGAGTTCACGCTGCGAAAGGAGGGGAGTTCGGTATGATGGCGGTGCTGATGCTCAACAACTTAATTCCAGCCATTGTCGAAAACCAACAACGTGTTCGCTGGGAATCACTTTACTCCAGTCCGATTGCCAAAAAAACTTTGGTGGTGATCGGAGCCGGCAACATCGGTGGAGCCGCAGGACAGCAGTGCGCGAGGCTGGGTATGGAGGTGATCGGAATCAGCCGCCACGGAAAGCCCGTTGAGGGCTTCAGCGAGGTGCGGACTCAAGGTGATCTGGCCGAGGTGCTGCCCAGAGCAGATTTTGTTTTGATGGCGACGCCGATGACGACTGAAACAGAAAACCTGCTTGACCGTCAGAAACAAGCTCTGATCAAACCCGGAGCGGGGATCATCAACGTCGGACGAGCCGGAACGATGGATTATGACGCGCTGGTCGAGAATCTCAACCGAGGTCATTTTTCAGGTGCCATCATCGATGTGTTTGACCCAGAACCACTTCCAGCCGATTCTCCTTTGTGGACAACTCCGAATTTGCTCGTCACACCCCATGTCTCAGCGGATGACGGCAACACTTATGTTGAGATGACTTTGGGTTTGGTTTTCGAAAACCTTGAGCGGTATTTCAAAGGGCAGGAGTTGAAAAATTTGGTTCGTCCTGAATTAGGTTACTGAGGTTTGAACACCTTTGACAACTAGTGTTTTGTACAGAGATTTGTAAAAGAAAAGTAGTGAATTAAATACACTTTCAGGTGTACTCATTCTTTAATCAGGAAAGTCTAGTACACTCTCCGGATTCTTCCAAAATAAAAAACAAAGGAAACGAGACGGAATGAAAAGCTCAATCCTGATTTTGAGCCGCCATTGCGGCTTTCGCCATCGCAATGCCCTCCAGCCAATGTTCAACTGGAACGATTTTAACCTGTTGGCGAAAAGGCATTGACATCACAAGACGGCTGATTGCAGACAAAGAGTCTGCTTCAAGCAATGCGAAAAAAATGAGGACTTAAGCAAAATTACCTAAGCCCTCAAACTGTTTATTCCAGTAACGATAATTTCGCTACCGATCCTGAAAGTTCAGGTCTGGGCAGAGGGGGCCTGAATCAGAACCACCCTCCCGCCACCGACCGGGTTAGGGAATTTGGTAAGACCCTCCAAACTTTGACCACCCCTGGAATGTTCCTTGTTCATAAGATGGAACAGGGCTGGTCTTGTACCATCCGGATCCAGTGATCCCCTTGTATTTCCCTGTGCCATGGGACCACCTGAATTTTGCATCAGAGGGACCACCTAGGCTTCCTTTAGCGGAACCCTTGAAAGTGAGTGTGTCTCCGTCCGCGTCACGAGCCGTACAGTAGCCTTCGTTTTGGGTTTTCGGCATTTGCACCACTTCCAGTGAAAAGTGACACTTAAAAGAATTCATGTGCCAAATGCCGCTGCCGGCATCATTTTCGCAGGCACCAAAAAATTCAGCAAGTATGAAGGCTGGAGCTTTGCCCTGCATATGCATGGCCAACACTTTACCGGCAAAAGAGCATGTCCCGCTGAATTCACCTTTCTTGGCAAGCTGAGCTTCGGCATTCATGCCAAAGGAGAGGATTAAAACCAAACTTAGGGTCAATTTTGAGATTAATTTTTTCATTTTAATTTTTTGATTAGAGTTGTTGCTAAAGATAAAAAACATTTTTTCAGTCCAGAACGGATGATTTCCGGACGAACTATGGGGGACGCACTTTAGGGAGGAACCCCAAACGAGCAACGAAACAAAACGAGATGCCATTCCGGAAAAACACCGGAAGACCAAAAGAACGCCTGACGTTTTGCAAAGGTGCGGAAATTCGGAATGCTGGGAGAGAATCTGGCCAAGGCCGGCCCCACTTTAATGGTGGTGTCACTGATGCCAGTCGCTATG
>JYMV01040443.1_pt1 | contig 10088 bp, 8 predicted proteins | sample 338911 | NCBI WGS metagenome assembly JYMV01 (sample SAMN03354496, study PRJNA234377) | hydrothermal vent metagenome | biome: Deep sea; feature: Hydrothermal plumes at the Eastern Lau Spreading Center, Western Pacific Ocean; material: Seawater | place: Tonga | collected 2009 | depth 2000 m m
TAGTGCTCTGCAGTGATGGTCTCAATTCGGAACTCGAGGATGAAGAGATCGCTTGCGTCCTCGCCGAGGCGGAAGATACCCGTTCGGCAGCCCTCGAATTAAGGGATCGCGTCTTGAAGACCCTGGCCCGCGACAACGTGACTGTCATCGTGGCGCATAAGTTTTAACTCGGTCGACTACTCGTCCAGCAGGCTGGTGTCGAGAATTCCGATATAGGGGATGTTCCGGTAGAACGACTGATAATCTAAACCGTAACCGACCACGAAATGATCATCGATGGTGAATCCCAGGTAGTCTATCTCCATATCCACCTTACGGCGAGCCGGCTTGGATAAGAGGGAGCAGATTTTGAGCGAGGCGGGCTCTCTCATGCTGAGGCTCCGCTTGAGGTAATCCAAGGTCAATCCGGTGTCCACAATGTCTTCCACCACCAGAACATGCTTGCCTTTGATATCCTCTTCGATATCTTTCACCATCTTAACGACTCCGGTGCTCTTGGTGGCCGCACCGTAAGAAGAGATGCTTATGAAGTCGATAGCCACGCGAAGCCCTAGATGCTTCACCAGGTCGACGGTGAACATGATCGACCCTTTCAGAACACACAAGACAATAAGTTCTTCGCCCTGATAGTCTCGAGTTATCTCCGCACCAAGCTCGGCGATTCGCCTTTGCAAAGTGGGTTCATCGAGAAGAATTTCGGCAATTTCTTTAGGTTTGTTCGCAGCCTCAGTCATGGGGCTGCCCATTTGCGGGGAGAAAGGTGAATCCTGCTCTAACCGACGGGAGTTAAGAGAGCGACCAGGCTCGATTCCGAGAGCGCCACGAAAGACATGGCAAGAAGAGCCGGACGCCAACCGGCCGCACCCTTAGCAGGCATCTGAACGGCACACAAAACGAGCAGGAAAGAAACCGACTGGAGGAAGACGACCTCCAACTCAGCTCGTCCGATTCCCAACCCCGCCAGCGGCGCGGTACCGTAGACAAAAAACCAGAGACAGGCGCAGAAAATGCAGAAAGCCACGAAGTTTAACAAGGAAAGATAAGTCGGTCTTTTTTTTCTCACGCCCACCAAGTTCAAAGCGCGAGTCCTCTCTCCTACAGAAAAGTGAAAAAATTTCATTTTTCTTTTGAGGTCTTTTAGTCTTTTTGAAACTTTCGAGAGGCGTATTCGGAATCACTTGCCGAAAGAGCCGCACCGCCGGCCGCCCAACCCATTTCGAAGAGGTCGGCAGCCTCGTCTTTGCCGGGATGATAGTGGAAACCGTCGTCGTTGCGATGAAAATCTCCGGTGCCGTCGTTGACGCCTGGACGATTGTCGAAATAACGGTCGAAAAGTTCGGCGGCCACGTTGGTAATCAAACCTGGAGGTCGCTGACTGAAAGCTATCAAGGCATCTCCGTCATCCTTCTCCAGAACCGGCATGCCGAGATCTTTGGCGTAACTCCCCTGCACTGCGGGGAGCGGCTGTTGAGAGGGACTCGCCAAATTGAAACCGATAACCGCTCGCTCAACCCCGTGGCTTTTCATTCGTTGAAAATAGTCGTCGAGTTTGGGCACAAATTTCTTGTAGAGTTCACGGTTGTGGGCATCGATAAGATCCAGGTTCTCGGTACTGAAGTTCAAAGTATCGAGACCGACCCACTCACCGGTTTCCGGGTGACGCGTCCTGGTATGAGCGGGCAACACCACCAGGCTTCTCTCTTTTTCCTCGGTGGAGGCCGAACTCAAAGAAAGGTTGTCCACCACACCACCGTCGGCCATTTGTATACGATTGCGCTCAACCTCTCCGCCCTCCGTAGGTCGGGCTATGAGCATTTGAGGAAGCTGAAAGAAGGCAGGAACCGCTGCCGAGGACACCAGCGCGCCGACCACATCGAAGTTGGGTGTCGCTTCGGTGCTGAAGGTGAAGCGACCGTCGCCGTCCAGGCTTTGGCGCAACGGGTTGTCCTCAGCCATGTCGGTGTTGATCAGCGTGGAAATCATTTTGAGCCGATGAGGAAGATCGCTAAACAGCACCGGCCGACCTTCGATGCCAAGCTTATCGGCCAGCAATTTATGAAAGGTCTGGTACATCTTCTGGGTGGAGAAAAGACCGGTTCTCTCAATCCCGCGAGCTTTCGGGTCGACCCCTCCCATGAGCCAGGCGCCGTCGGCGTTGAAGGAGGTGAAGTCGATGGAGTCCATCACTTCCCTCAACTCGGTGGGCTGATAGCCCGCCGCTAGAAGGACAGCCAGAATAGAGCCTGCCGAAGTCCCGATGTACTCGTCGATCTCGTAGCCGTTCTCACTCTTGATAAAAGAGCCTTCGAGTTCTTTGAGGCACTCGACGTAGGCAAAGCCACGTCCGCCTCCCCCTTCTAGAACAAGACTCATCTTCATAGGATCGGGATCCTGCTGATTACCCATTCTGACAGCCGTCACGGCCACTTCCCTCAGAGGAGTCACTCTGGTGCCGGGCGCGGGGGGAATGAAATACTCGCTGACGCCCAAAGGATGGCGGGAAAAGTCACCTTGGATTCGAGGCAAGATCTGATCAACTTCACCGTACCGATGCTCCATGGCGTTGATGAACTCAAGCATGGAGGCGTGTCGCCGAGCCTCCTGACCTTGCGGTGTTCGGGGACGCGAGTCGGCATACTTCAACAGGGCATCCATGGCTTTGCGAAAGTCGTTATCGGAAACTTTTCCATCCAGGACGGCCTTCACATCGATCCCAGGGTAGTCGCGGCCTAGAGACAACTGCATTCTGACCTCTCGAAGCTGGAGTTTGTTGAGGTTCTTACGAGAAAGACTCTTGATATCTCCGAGCATTTGGCGACGCTCGGCTATTCCCAGGCCGTCCAAGGCGTGATCGAGCAACTCTTTCATCCCAACAGAGCGGTCGTAAGGTCTCTGTACGGAGACGGTCTCCGTGACACCCCTACGAATTTCGCTGAGACCCGGTCCATCAGGCGGTGCTACAGCATCAAAGCCTTCCTCTTTGGGACTGAGGAGATTGAGGTGAAAAAATTCTTCCGGCAAAGGCTTGAGCAGCGCTTTGCGATCATCTCGTTTTAACTCCCTGAGCAACTTGATCCAGTGGGTCTGAACTCCGGTGAGAATATCTCGGTCCAGGGATATGAGTGTATCATAGAAGGCCATCTTGCCTTCTGAGGCCTGGAGAGACTCAAGTTTGGACGGAATCTGCCTCATTCGGTCAGGAGCAGTCCATGGGCCCATTCCCCGATCCCCATCGAGCCAGGGAGGGGTCAAATCTTTCTTGATCTCGGTCAAAATCTTATCGGCAGCAGGAGAGGTCCGAGCCACATAGGGGGCCAGATAACGACTGTAGGCTTCCTGACGCTCGGTGAGCCAAGCGAAATAACGACCCGTTTCCGCGAAATCATCTCCCAGGGAGTTGTTCCGCTCGCCCAGTGACGAAAGTGTCTTTTTGGCTACGAATTCTGTTCCGGTAAAGGTATTGTAGTCGCCGTCCATGTCGACGAAGATGGGAAGCTTGCCCTTTTGTTGCTGACTCTCCAGAGACTCCCAAATTCGGTGGCGCGGGTCGATCTCTAGGAAGGGATTGGAGGGTGGTTTATCCGGGGAATTCCACAGGTCGGTGATGGTTTTCGCTTCATCTACCAACTTTTTACCAAGGAAGACGAACGCCGACCGATGTTGACCGGGCTCCCGGATCGGCTCCTTGGCAAGCTCTCGAAGATAGGGGGCCGTGCTCTTGATGCCACTCTCATTTTCGGCCGGCGCCATGGCGCGGTAATAATGCTCTTCTACTTCGGAAAGTTCGGCAAGCGACAAGCCGAAGGCGCTGTCCGTCACTCCCGACCCCGCCTTCATCACCGAGCCGACACTGGCACTGAAACCCTTCGGCCGATTCTCTCTGAGCCAGTCCATGGGGGAAAGCTCTGGTTGGCCGAAGACCGCAGAACTTACCTTGCTGAGCTCTTTTGCTACGATGAGGTGACCCACTGTGGGGCCGATGGAGAGGGCGAGATTGATACCTTGCACCCACTGCCCGGCCAGATTGAACATCCGTCGAAAAAAGCCGGGTTGCTTCACCCCGGCCAATTTACGCAACTCAACATCTCCCAGCCGATCGAGCCTCGAGGCCATGGTCTGCCGGCTCGTCTGAAACGAGTCTTCATTCGCCAACGACGAGGCGTACTCAGGGTTCTGAGGGGCAGACTGTGGCCGAACGGCTGTCAGCTTGGAGGAAGAGTTTATGGATGAGCCTATTTGCAAGCGGAGTTCCTGTTCCTAAAAAAGATCATCATGCTACCGCTCAAGTTTAATAAACGGTGGAAGTCCAAAGGTTACGAAAATGCAAACATGACGCGGAAATGTTACCCGAATGGGTCATAGGCGGCGATGTCTCTCAACTCTGAGGCATCATGTCGGACTGAATCACAACAGTGCTGGTAAGGGCCAAGAGGCGCTCTTTTAGGTTCTTGCGGTTGGAGTTGGTCTGGTCGGTGTTCATATCACCACCTTAGAATTTCACCATGAAATTTTTCTCAAAGAGCTATACCGACAAGACAAATCGTGCGCCTTGTTGCTCTTGGTCAGAGGGTGGCCGGGCTGAAAAAGCACACATCCATAAGAGCCATAGTGACCTCTGAGTGAAAATCCCAGCCGGCTCTGGTCAGCTCAAATCGAGAATCCTTGCGCTTCCACCAGTGGCTCGGCAACCTCTGAAAGAACGCCTCCATGATGTCCACCGTGAGCCCTGGATAACGGCGAGCCAATTCCCTACAATCGACTCCACCGGCCACCCGAAGCCCCATCATGAGATGATCCTTGAGAGCGCCGTCGTGGCCCCTTCGCTCGGCAAAAACTACCGGACTTCGACCGGACTTGAGAGCCCGTTGATAGTAGGAGGGCGCTTTGACCCTCTCGATGCGCCACCCGTTGAGAAAAGAGACCGCTCCACAACCCAAACCAAGGTACTGCTGGTCGGCCCAATAACAAATATTGTGGGCGCACTCTCGGCCCGGCAGAGCCCAGTTGCTGATCTCGTAGCGGTGGTAGCCCGCTTGAGTGAGGACCTCCACCGCCAGATCGTCCATGGCAACAACCTCGTCCTCCGGGGGAAGTTCGAGTTCTCCTTTGACCAACTGCATCTCCAGGCGAGTGGAGGGCTCCACCGTGAGTTGGTAGACGGAAAGATGTTGGGGAGAGAGCTTCAAGGCGGAGCGAAGCGTTTCGCTCCACTGTTCTTGAGTTTGACCGGGAAAACCGTAAATCAGATCGAGGGAAATATTGGTGAAACCGGCCTGGCGAGCAGCCTCCACGCAGCCGACGATCTCCGGCGAAGTGTGAATTCGGCCCACCAACTCAAGATGTTCCGCCTGAAAGGATTGAGCTCCGATGGATATCCGATTGATTCCCAACTCTTGATAGGCGAGAAACTTCTCTAAACTGGCCGTACCCGGATTCACTTCAATGGTGTTCTCGGTGGACGATGGGATCTGAAATGTTTCATGGAGCGCGCTCACCACCTCGGTGAGATGAGGAATGGGCATCAAGGAGGGAGTGCCGCCGCCCCAAAAAATCGACGTTACCGTACCTCCCGCTTGTTGTTTGATATCGTCCACGAGAGCCTCGCGATAGGCCAGGAAAGGATCCGTTTCCGATTCAGGGAGAACATGGGCATTGAAATCGCAGTAGGAGCAACGGCGGCGGCAGTAAGGTATATGAAGATAAAGGGCGAAAGTTTCACCGTGGCGGTTCATAAAAAATATCTTCTCTGGCTCCTCTGGGGCTTTACTCTTTGCCTCTTCCCCGGCTGTCACCAGGATCACACCTCGCCGCCCGCTTCGCAGGTCACCGCCCCGGATGGAATGATCTATATACCGGGGGGAAAATTCTTGACCGGGTCGGTGAAGCTGGCCGACGATCCCAATATAGGACCGCTAAGAGAAGTTTCCATTCCGGCCTTTTTTATCGACAAAACCGAGATGAGCAACGCCCAGGTCAAGGCTGTCTTTCCCGAGCACACCTTTATTCCAGGGACGGAAAACGCTCCTGCCACAGCCTTGAGCTATAATCAGACGGTAGAGGTTCTTGCTAGATTGGGCAAGCGACTTCCCAGTTCGCTGGAGTGGGAGAAAGCGGCCCGGGGCACCGACGGCAGAATCTATCCCTGGGGAAACGATCCTAACTACCATGGCCTCGCTCATGTGGGCACACCTCGAGAGAACACGTCCTGTGGATGGGGTCATCTGGTCGATGTCGATTCGTATCCCGAAGGAGCAAGCCCGTTCGGCCTCCTGAACACTCTGGGCAACGCCTGGGAATGGGTCTCAGACGAACCCACGAAAGCACGACCGTATCACTCCATAAAAGGTGGTGCCTACGGCTACCCGGCTCATCAGAACCGATTGGACAACGTGAGCTACGAACAGCCAGGGGCAACGTGAGACGAAGTCGGCTTTCGAGGTGCGAAAGACTACCCCTAACGAGAAACCCCCGCCAACTGGGAGGCGCGTTCCCTGCGAAACCAAGGAATGCGGCCACCGGCCAGCAGTATCTCCCGATCCCGCCGGCCCAACTCCAATTTCAAGGAAATTTCCTCTCCGTTATCGAGGTGAGCGAGGATCCGATCCTCTCCTTCGACGGCCTTTCTGATCGCTTGGAGCTTCACGGAGGCGCCTTTTTCCATTTTTTGACGGTCGCTGTGGTGGAGGAAGATGAGAGGCAGAATGCCGTAGTTGATCAGGTTCTGCTTGTGAATCCGAGCCAAGCTCACCACCATAACGGCTCTGAGCCCTAGAAAACGGGGAGCGAGGGCGGCGTGCTCTCGACTGGACCCCTGGCCGTAGTTTCGACCAGCCACCACAAAGCCCACACCTGCCTCCTGACACCGCTGAGGGAACTCCTCATCGACAGCCGCGAAGACAAACTCACTGATAGCCGGAATATTGCTGCGGTAAGGAAGAACTCTCTGTCCTGCGGGCATAATCTCGTCGGTGGACACGTCGTCTCCCAGGTTGAGAAGCACAGGCCCTTCCAAGGTGTCGGGAAGTTCGTCGAACTCGGGCATCGGCTTGATGTTAGGACCTTTGACCGGCTCCACGTTGCGGTCGCCTCCCGGTTCCGCGAGCATAGCCGTATTGATCAGCATTTTCTTGGGAATCTCAATTTCCGGACAGGGAAAATCTAAGGTCCGCGGATCGGTGATCTTTCCCATCAAAGCAGAAGCAGCCGCAGTTTCAGGGCTACACAGATAAACTTGATCGTCGGCCGTCCCGGAACGTCCGGGGAAGTTTCTCGGCATGGTTCGCAAACTGATCATGTTGGAGGCAGGGGCTTGCCCCATTCCGATGCAGCCGTTGCAGCCTGCCTGATGAACTCGGCCACCGGCCCGATACAGTTCTTTGATAAGACCAGCCCGTGCCAAATTTTCAAAGATCTGCCGAGAGGTGGGATTGATATCCAGTGATACCACGGCTTGACGCCCCTCCACTATACGAGCCACCATGGCAAAATCTCGGAAACCAGGGTTGGCGGATGATCCCACCACGCATTGCCCAACCTCACGACCGGCTACCTCACGAACTGTAACAACGTTTCCAGGACTGGACGGACAAGCGATGAGTGGCTCAAGCGTAGACAGATCGATCTCTTCTTCCGTATCGTAGCCACAGCCCTCGTCGGCTTGAAGCAGGCGCCAGTCATCCTCTCGACCTTGAGAGGATAAAAACTGCTTCACCTATGCATCTATTCGGCCAGAGCGATGACCTTTTCACCGGCAGAGAGGCTGCGCTCACCGTCCACGACCTCCCAATCGGAATCATCTTTGAGAACGATCAAGGGGCGGGCAGGAGGATTCTTCTCATCAACAACCAGGAGCCTGGGTCGAGAACCGCTCTCCCAGGACTGATCGAGTTCCTCTCTCGTGAGACCACCGAACGGTCGTCCCGCTTCGGGGTGGTCACCTCGCTTGGAAAGGATTCGGAAGACGTTCGCAGCACCCAACTCGCCGCGAAATTTGATCACAGCCAGCGAATTGACCTCGTCGTTTGGAAGCACCGCGAGAAGCGCACCGATGTCGCTGAAATCCAGTTGTGCCTCAAGTTCCGAGGAAAGGATATCACCCCGGAGGGCCTCCAGTCCCTCTTCTCGAGCCTTCACCACATTCCGAACATTGGTATCCACCAGCAGTACGGGCACCTCTCCTTCCACCAAGGCCTGGGCCAAACATCGGGCCCTCGGATGAGCCCCCACCATGAGAAGAGTTCCCTTGCCCTCTCGCACAAGGTCGAGCCACCGGGCTAGTGGAGTCGCCACCAGGCCGCTGAAGACAACGCTTCCACCGATGACAAGGAAGGTAATGGTCACGAGATCGTCCACTCCTTGATAACCCGAGTCCTTGAGTTCCAGACTGAACACCGAAGCGATGGCTGCGGCCACAATTCCCCGTGGCCCAATCGCACTCAGATAAACCTTCTCTTGCCAGGAAAGACCACTTCCCGCCGTACTCAAAAGAACAGCCACGGGGCGAACCAAACCGATGACCAGGAGTGTGAAGAGAACCCAACCGGGCTTGATATTTAAGAGAGCCTGGAGATCGAGTCGCGCCGAAAGAACCACGAAAAGGGTAGAGATAAGCAGAACGCTGAGGTCTTCTTTGAAGTGGCGTATGTTTCTCAGGGACACGTCTTTCGTATGAGCGAGGGCAAGGCCCATAACAGTGACGGCAGCCAGGCCGCTCTCCGGCTGGAACACGTCGCAGAGACCGAAAAGAACCAACGCGGCCCCGAGTGCAAGTGGAGCCTGGAGATGATCGGGAATCCAAAACCGTTTCAGGCCGAAAGCGAGGATCTTAGCGGTTAGAAAACCGCCCACCAGGGCCACGAAGATGGTCCGAAAGAATCCGGTCAAGGCGATCGTTCGAAAATCCGAAATATAGCCTCCACGGATCGCTTCAAACACCACGATGGCGAGGACCGCCCCGATCGGGTCGTTGATCATGCCCTCCCATTTCAGAATCGCCCTCACTCGTCCGCCCAGGCCGACCTGTCGCAATAGAGGCACAATGACCGTTGGTCCGGTGACAACGAGTATAGCCGCCAGAAGCAACGCCAGTTCAAACTGAAAGCCGAGAAGTTGAACAGCCAGCCCGGTCACCAGCACCCAGGTCACACTCGCACCGACCAGAACCAAGCGCCGGACGCTTTTTAGCGTCTCCGACTCCTTGAGGTCCGAGAGTTCCAGGCTCAGGCCGCCCTCGAACAGAATGATGGCCACGCTGAGGCTCACCATGGGTTGGAGGAACTTGCCCAGAAGCAGATCGGGATTGAGGACGCCTGTCACAGGACCGGCTACCAGGCCGACCAAAATGAGAGTGACAATTGCAGGCAGCCTCATCTTCCAGGCTAACCACTGGGAACCAACTCCCAAAAAGAAAATCGAAGCTAGGGGTAACAGAGTGTTTTCGTGCATCTACAAACAGTAGACACTATCTCACCAAATCTTCACGACCACCGATAGGATAACCGGGGGTATACGAAAGTAGGACTCAAGCCTCAGCTGGCCGAGGCTTCCATTTCATCATGAGTGCGGGCTGCCGTGCTCACCGAATCTTCCGCATCTCTCTGCTGCTTGGCTCTCACTGATAATCCCAGGATCCTATCGAGATCGTCGTCTTCCAGGACTTCCGCCGAAATCAATTCCGTGGCGAAGATCTCCAGCTGCTCCCGTTGACCGGAAAGGATCTCTCGGGCCCGCTTGTATTGAGCCTGCACAATGCTCCGAACCTCTTCGTCGATCTGGCGAGCGAACTCTTCGGAAAAAGCGTTGCTCCCTTCTTTCAGATCCCGGCCCAAGAAGATCTGGCTTTGCCGACCGGCAAAATTGACCGGTCCGAGAACTTCGCTCATTCCATAGCGGCAAACCATATCCCGAGCGATTTGGGTGGCTCGTTCGATATCGTTGGAAGCGCCTGTTGTGATCTGTTCGAAAACCAGCTCTTCGGCCGCTCTTCCCCCCATGAAGACGCAGATATTAGCCAGCATCTCTTGCTTGCTATGACTGTAACGATCTTCCTCAGGGACAAAAGCGGTGACGCCCATGGTCATACCACGAGG
>JYMV01004819.1_pt1 | contig 10087 bp, 9 predicted proteins | sample 338911 | NCBI WGS metagenome assembly JYMV01 (sample SAMN03354496, study PRJNA234377) | hydrothermal vent metagenome | biome: Deep sea; feature: Hydrothermal plumes at the Eastern Lau Spreading Center, Western Pacific Ocean; material: Seawater | place: Tonga | collected 2009 | depth 2000 m m
AATGAGTAGACAACTGAAAAACCTTTCCGCACTACAAAAGCTGGTAGACCACTCGAAACCATCCAAAACAGACTTGGAAACCTACACAGTAGCCACGCTAAGAGAAAATATTAAAAAAGTTGACGAAACACAAATCGAGAAACTCGACGAAATAATCAATGAGTTCAAACCTGCAATCATCATAAACCGAGTCCGCAGTAAAAAAGATTTACTAGCAGGGAATAACCTGGTCAACTTGGTAAAAAAATACTTGGAGATAGAACTAAAATATATTGGGTATATTGTCGAAAGCGACGGAGTTAGAGAATCTGCTGAAGACATGGTTCCGTTTCTCATAAAAAATCCACAAAGTAAACCTTCAGAAAACCTTCAACAAATCATTGGGACATTGACCAACACCGACCTTCACCTGGTCAAGGAAGATGGAAGAATTTTCGTTTCAAAACAAGTTCGTCTTAATTCAGGTTGGGATGCTTAGTTCACCTCGTTAAACCTGATAACCCCCTCCAAAACACCTTGGCAGTCGTGTTAAAAACAATGATCGAAAACCACCTTCAAAGTATCTTACGGCTGAGCAAGTCGCAAAAATCAAAATTGTATGTTGTTGGAGGGACACTAAGAGATCTCATTTTAGGTCGTCAATGTTCCGACTTTGACTTCGCCGTCAGCGGGGCTTCCATTCTAGCCACGCAATACGCACATGACACAAAATCTGCTCTTGTCCCGCTAGACACTACACCAGGTCGAGAAACGTTCCGAGTTGTCATTAAAAAAAATGTTTATTTTGATTTCTCTGAACTACAGGGAAGTACCATCGAATCTGACTTGAATCAACGCGATTTTTCAATCAATGCCTTGGCAATTTCTCTTCCAAACTTTATCAAAGGAACTAAAAAGTATATTGATCCTCACAACGGGAAAGATGACATGAAAAATAAAGTCATCCGTGTTCTCCCCGGGTCTATATTTTTAAATGACCCATTGCGAATGCTTCGCGCCTTTCGTTTTATGAGCGTTCTCGAATTTCAAATCGAAAGCAACACGTTAAAAAAAATTAAAACTCTGAGCTCTAAAATTAATCAAGTGTCACCTGAGAGAACATGGAGTGAATTCAACCTTTTACTCAGTTCTAAAAAAGCCAGTCCATCAATCCAAGCAATGGGCGATAGCGGATTACTGAAAAGTATCTTCCCCGAGCTCTACAAAAACGAAAAGGCATCTTCTTGTTTAAGAATAATGAATCACGTGGAAAACCTAATTACAAACCCAAAACAAATAGGGGCAAAACCACTTCCGGAAATAAAAAAAGTACTTTTAGAAAAACCACAATTAATCAGACTCGGGTCCATGTTCTATCCATTGACCAAAAAGTCTTCCACAAAACAAATAGGTAGCAATCGAAAGCAAAATCGAAAAACTAAAACCAGTAAGATACTTAGCAAACTCCGGGCCTCAAACGCTGATATTGATTTTATTGACGCGATGATTTCTTGCTCGCACTCCGTTGCTAGCTCAAAGTTGAACTTTGCAGACAAACACTCCAGTAGATCCAAACTTTATCAATTCGTACATCAAAATGAACAAGGGCTGGTTCCAGGGTTATACCTACATCTAGCAAATCGACTCGATCTACCAACAGAGAAGGAATGGCAAACTGATCCTGGTGCAATGGCGATACGAAATATTTTAGACTTTTTTTTCAAAACCTACCTTCCTTCAAAGAGAAAAAACCCCCTTTTGAATGGAAATGACATTCAAGATATATTTAAAATAAAACCTAGCCCAACTTTTGCTACCATACTTTATAAGATTGAAGAAGCGCGTGTCTTGGGAATCATCAATACACGATCCCAAGCGATTACCTTTGCAAAAAAAATAGTACAGAAGACCCAGAAAGAAACGAATTAATGTCTTTGAACTACAAAACTACAGAGTGGGATAACAAGAAGGTCATTTTAGGAGAAGGCCCCCTAAATCCAGAATCACCCATTAACATTCTAGTCGGTTTTCATGGAGCAGAATCCACACCGGAAAATATGCTGGTACATGGGAACCGACTGAAACTAAAAAACACCTTCATGCTATTTCCCGAGGGCCCTGTAGATGCTGGAGAAGGTCGCTGGAGCTGGTGGGTAGATGGCCCTAAACAAAAAAATTCCGTGAATGATTTTTTAAAATTTTCTTCCAATATAATCAGCATGGCTCAGGATTATTTGAACAATAGGTTTGAAAGTATTGAAACCCGTAATTGCCTTTGGGGATTTTCGCAAGGTGGTCGCAAGGTGGTGCAGCTGCATTGGTCTTCACTTTGATGGGAGCACATCCTTTACACAAGGTTGCATCGGTTTGTGGTTTTCTTCCAGAAACCCCAGAACAAGAAACGAAGACTGACTCATCTATCCCTATTCTTGGAATATTTGGAACCAATGATGATGTCGTACCATCATTTCTTGCAGAACACGCACTTGAAGAGATGAAAAATAATGGACATAGCCTGACCCTAAGAGAAACTCCTCAGGGTCATGAACTCAACTCAGAAAACCTCAAGGAATTGCATGACTTCTTTAATTCCTGAGTTCCGACCAAATCAACATACCACTATAAAAAACCCTTTCTCCATTTTCTCTACTTAAGACCACTTTGTTTTTATAAAGCTTTTCAACTTTCTGTTGACAAATCAATGGCTTTTGTTATGTTCAAAGCGACATTTAATTGGATTATTATTCAGTAAAAGGGAAGACGGTGAAAAGCCGTCGCGGACCCGCCGCTGTAACCGGGGACAAAACCTGTACTAGCCACTGCATTTTATTTTGTGGGAAGGCACAGGGATTAGGTCGATCCGGAAGCCAGAAAACCTTACTGACATTTTCTTAATCTCTTCGGGTCTCGAGAGGTGATGGGTTTTACAAAGTTTCCCCCGCTACCTTGAGGAGTGGGGTTTTTTTTTGCCTTCCTCCTTACCAGGAATGTTTCCATTCCAGAGAATTTTTGAAGTAACTACCATTCATAAAGGAAATCAGCGTGTACTTTCATTACTTAGTTCTATTTTTCATCATTGCCCTATTTTCTATTCCAACTGCAGCAGCAAAGGATCTCATGGATCCAATTATTGTAACCGCAACCAAAATCAAAACTAAAGACACAAAAGCAACCTATGCATCCGAGATTTATAACCGAAAGGATATTGAGCGGTCTGGAGCAGTGTCGCTTTATGACTTTCTAAACCATAATACCTCAACTGCGGTTATGCCTAGTTATGGTAATACATTTAACCAATTGATTGATATCCGCGGTTTTGGGCTTACGGATGGCTTCAAAAATGTTGCAATTACTGTCAATGGCCGTCGACTGAATAACATTGATTCGGTACCTCAAAAATTGAGCGACCTTGGAATTAATAATATTGATCGGATTGAAATCACAAAAGGAAGCGGCTCAGTAGTTCATGGAGATGGAGCAACAGGAGGCTCAATCCAAATCTATACCCGTGACACAACGGAAACCAATCTCAAAGGTACAGTTGGTAATTATGGGATAAATACAGGGTCTTTTACGACTGGCCTATCAAAAGATAAATTTATACTGTCTGCTTCAGGTAGCCACTATCAACAGGATGGATTTAGCGACAAAGGACCCGATGGCATTAAAGACAGAGCGAGTAGCAAGAATTATTCAGCCAAGCTACGATATTTCCCCACAGAATCCAGCGAACTATTTATTGAAAAAGATTATGCACACGTCAATGTAAGATATCCAAACGCCTTAGCCCTATCAACATTCTTGGCAGATCCAGACTCAAACTTCAAGACGACTGCAGGTCTAACCAACTATTCATTTGAAACTTCTAACACAAACGATCTAAGTTTGGGTGGCAACATAGAACTAACACCTAACCTTGAAGTCAGCCTAGACTATACCCATCAGGACAAGGTCATAGTCCTTTCTACGCACAAGCAGTACCACAGCAACGCCGTTAATAGCAGTCTCAATTTTAGAAGAGGGCACTTTGAAATAATCACCGGCGTCCAAACATGGCAGGGAAAACGCAGAAACACATACGGTACCGCCACAAAAACTAATACTGGTGTCTTTGTTCAAACTAACTACGATGCCGGTGATAACTTGTTTTCAGCTGGCGGAAGGAGAGAAAATGTTAGTTATTCATTTGACACAAAGACTGGTAGTGATCTATTAACGGCTTATGATCTCGGGTTTAATAGAACTCTTAATGGCAATCTAAGCATATTTTCAAATTTCAACTATGCATTCTTAGCTCCGGATGTTGATCGTTTCTTTAACTATGACGGTGAGTTTAATGGATTCATTTCTCCGACCCGGACACAAACTTTGAATCTTGGATTGAATCATGTCACATCAAATAACAAGCTGAAGGCCACAGTATTTGGGATGAAATTAAAGAAAGAGCAATTTTATAATCCCAAAACATATGTAAACACCAATATTGACAAATCTCACAAATACGGGCTTGAACTACAGAACACCTATAATTTTAACAACGCTCTATCTACCACTATCAATTATGTATACACCCAAGCAATCATTGACAGAATTGAGCGTTTTTCAGAACTCACGTGCTCTGACTTTTGTGATGGGAAATTCCTTCCTGGCGTATCCGACCACAATATAACACTTGGAATAAACTACAAACCAACATCAAAGTCTAGAATTGTACTAGCTCAAAACTACCGCAGCGAAGCCTATGCCCTGGATGACTTTTCGAATAGCTTCAATCAGAAAAATAACGCCTACAGTTCCACTGACGTGTCTTACAGCTATGCCCATAAAACCGATGGAGGGAAATCATTATTCAATTGGTGGTCAAGCGGTCCCCGTCAAGTCGAGTTCATTGTAAAAGTGGAAAACCTCTTTGAGCGGACTAACGGACTCTGGTTATATGACAATGCCATCTATCCTACCAAATTTACTAGAAATGTGAGCTTGGGAACTAAATTAAACTTCTAGGTTATGACCAAAACCATTGTGAAAACTTTGAATATAACCAAAGTAATAACTTGTAAATTCCTGGTTTTTCATCTGACCGTTCTATGCCTTTGGCTCGTAATATTTCAAGAGGTGCACGCTGCTTCGCAGCGTGTCATATCTACATCTCCAGCAATCACCGAAATTCTCTTTGCTATAGGCGCCGGAGATCGAGTCGTTGGGGTAACTGATTTTTGCAACTACCCAGAACAAGCCTGCCGCCTCCCTAGTATTGGTGGACCGTTGAACCCAAGCACCGAAACATGGATTACTCTAAAACCTGATCTCATCATAATCCAGGAGGACAGTAAAGTTATTCAAAAAAATGCAAAGATTTTTGAGATTCCATCTTTAACGGTATCTGTCAATAATCTGAATAATATTTTAAACTCTATTCAGATTATCGCTGATTCACTTCATATGCCGCAGGCCGGGCATCAACTGGCAATAAAAATAAAAACAAAAATCGAAGGTTACCGAACTCACTTAAAAAAAATAGAGCCTCGCCAAGTATTGATGCTACTGAGTGACACCAATGATCCAAGTCGTGACCTATATGCCGTGGGAAGAGATACTTTTTTAAACGAACTTCTAACTATTGCAGGAGGAGAAAATGTGCTTCCCGACACAATGGCAAGATACCCAAAAGTATCCAAAGAATACATCATTGCTAAATCACCTGAGATTATTATAGAGGTTGGCCCAAAATCAAACTTATCAAAAGAGGAAACTTTAGCTAGAAAAAAAACATGGGGAAAGTTTTCAACTCTGCGCGCCGTCAAAGATGACAAGTTGTATTTCATTGGCGCTGACTACATCTTAATCCCTGGGCCACGCCTACTAAACATACTGGATGATTTTACACGCACGATTCATCCAGAATTATTCTTAAATCAATCTAGCAAGGAACAAACAAAAGTCTTTTAATGAATTCGTCCATTCTTCAAACTCAAAAAATAAGTTTTTCTTATGACCAGGAAACTGTATTGCATTCTGTTTCGATGGATGTTGCACCTGGAGAATTCGTCGGCATTATCGGGCCCAATGGATCCGGCAAGTCTACTCTTTTGAAACTCCTAGGCGCTGTACTCATACCAGATTTGGGCAAATTGTACTTCAAAGGAAAGAACTATCTAGACTACAACAGAAAACAACTGGCAAGATCCATCACATGGATTCCGCAGGATCACCCAATGGTCTTTCCTTTTAAAGTATCAGAGGTTGTACTTATGGGAAGGCATCCCTATTTATCTGCATTGGCCTTTGAAGGGGACGAAGATATTGAAATAGCCCGTAGCGCAATGGAACGCACTCAAACCATTCAATTTGCTCAACGGAACTTTAACGAAATTAGCGGGGGTGAAAAACAAAGGGTCGTGATTGCCGGAGCCATTGCCCAGGAACCCGAATTAATGATTCTTGACGAACCTACCTCCGCACTTGATATCAAATACCAGATTCAAATCCTGAACATCCTAAAGCAACTGAATGAAGATAAAAATATGACTGTTATTCTTGCTATGCACGACCTTCACCTGGCTTCAAAATTTTGCAAACGCCTTGTTCTTCTCGAAGATGGAAAAATATTTCAGGATGGAAAATCAGAGGAAGTTTTACAAAAAAAACATATTGAAAAAGTTTACGGAGTAAAAGTCCACCTGATCCGTGACCATGACGGCGATATTATAATTTCACCGGACACACTATGCATGCAATGAATATTGGATTAATGACTCGAAAACGGTACTCTGGAACTCTTAGTTTGTTTTTTCTATTTTTTCTGGCGACGATAGCAATCACTCCATTGATTGGGTCAACACAAATCAACTTAGGTAAAGCATTTTCAAACGAATTAGCATTTAGTGACAACGTTGATGCAAATATCCTTTTTCTAGCACGTGTCCCAAGAATTTTTTTAGCAGCCCTCACCGGAGCAGCTCTTTCAGTAGCAGGTGCGGTGTTCCAATCTCTCTTACGCAATGATTTGGCCGCACCGTTCACTTTAGGCGTGTCCAGCGGTGCAGCCTTAGGTGCGGTGATCGCAATGAGTCTTGGCCTGCACTATACGGTGGCAGGAATTCCGACTGTTCCCATTGCAGCCTTCCTTGGTGCTTTGGGAGCTATTACCTTAGTTTTTTCTTTGGCTCGTACACGGACTGGTGAGTTTCCGACAACTGTGTTGTTACTTGCGGGTGTAACCGCAAATTTCTTTTTTGCAGCATTAGTTATGTTAATTCATTACTTATCGGACTTTACACAATCTTTTAGAATCGTCCGCTGGTTGATGGGTGGCCTGGATATTACAAGCTATAAAACACTTTTATCCATCTCTCCTATGATTTTTCTTGGGTTTGGAGTACTCATGGTTTTTAGCCGGGATCTTAATGTTATAAGCACCGGAATTCAATCAGCAATGAGCCGAGGCGTGGAAGTAATTAAAGTACAAAAAATCGGATTTATAATGGCCTCTCTCCTAACCGGAGCAGTAGTTGCCTTGAGTGGGCCCATCGGGTTTGTCGGTCTCATTGTACCGCACATAGTACGTTTAATTGTTGGACCTGATTTAAGAATTTTATTACCTGCGTCGATATTTTTTGGAGCGAGTTTCCTTATCATTTGTGACACATTAGCACGAACCATTATAGCTCCGACAGAAATTCCTGTCGGCATTATAACTGCCATGCTCGGGGGACCTTTTTTTGTTTGGCTGCTAAAACGACCAAAGACGTAAAAAGGGAGGAAAACTATCATGAAAAAACCAGCAAAGAGTGACCCGAAAAAAAGAAAGGGGCTCATCATCGTGAATACTGGTGATGGGAAAGGGAAGTCCACAGCAAGCTTTGGTCTGGCGCTTCGTGCAGCAGGCAATAAAATGAATGTCTTTATAATGCAGTTCATGAAGGGACCCTGGAAGGCTGGCGAGCGAAAGGCGCTTAAGGCACTATCGGAATATATCGAATATGAAGCTATGGGAGATGGATTCACATGGGATACGGAAAACCCTGAACAGGATAAAAAAACAGCACGTGATGCCTTCGATATCGTTAAAAAAAAATTAATGAGCGGAAAATATCAGATGATCATACTTGATGAAATCAACTACGTTTTAGATTACAAGTTTTTTCCGCTAGATGAATTTTTAGAAACACTACGAAATAAACCAGAGAATGTGCATGTGGTCTGTACCGGACGTAATGCCCAAGAGAAGTTAATAGAATTGGCAGATCTGGTCACCGAAATGCGGGTTATAAAACACCCATACGATGATCAGGGAATCCCTGCACAAAAGGGGATAGAATTTTAATGAACGTATTTACTACAAACCTGAACGACAACCCGTTGAAAGTAACCTTGCTGTTTTCAGCATTGTTGCATGTCGCAGGTTTTTATATCTTATCTGGTATCTCCTTCAATCAAACATCAAGATCTCCAGATATAGTTCCGATTAAAGTCACGACTCACGTCGATAAAAAAGGGATACAAGCCGTGAATGTGAAACATGTAACACAACAGGGCCCGAGACAATCAACCCATTCACCTAAATTAATTCCCACTACTCTCAATGAAGTTTTTGATTCGAAACCAACCCTAACCCACACAATAAATAACCGAATACAGCCAAGCAAGATCCTATTGCAAGCGAAACTCCCTATAGATATAAGTCAATTAACATTAGCTTCAAGCAATGGTCACTCTCCTTCTCTAATAGAACATCAAACATTTTTCACAAAAGAAATTTCACCAGCCACGCCAAAGTCAAACCATAAAAACCGACCTTCGCATCAAAACAAAAATATTTCAGCAACTCCTACCAAATTCATAGAGGCCTTATCAAAATCAGCTTTACTCTATAATCCTCGAGCACACATTAGTTCGAAGGTTCAAGTTGATGGCCCAAAGAATTTTAATCCTGTTCCGTTATATCAAGGAAGTGTAAAGAAAAAGAGCAGGCATTTTATTCCTAATGTACGGAATATCTCTCTTGCTCATGGTTTTACAGAAAGGCCTCTAGACTTATCGCAAACCACGGCTATGGGGAAAACACTTCCTCACTCCAAAAATGCTTCCTCAGATGTGGGAGAACTACGTCGAGGTTTTCATGGAAAAATTTGGCAGAGGGTAGCGAAAGTAAAATATTATCCGAGGATGGCCCGCAAAAGAGGCTTTGAAGGGAAACCGATAGTCGCTTTTACCCTTGAAAGCAATGGAGAACTTGTTGACTTAAAACTAATCGAAGCTTCTAACTATGATTTGCTCAATAAAGCAGCTCTAGAAACTATCCGCCGCGGAATTCCCTATCCGCCAATTCCCGAACCCCTTGGTAAAAATTCCATTTCATTCAACCTTCCAATTTTATATGTACTGGAGAAATAATGATACTTTTCAGGGTTAAATTCATCTTACTTCTCCTATACTTTCTATCTGGAGCCTGCCTATCCTATGGTGAAGTATTACAAGTAGATAACAATTTTGATGGAAAGATGGATCAGTGGCACCACATGTCAGACGATAATAAGATTATAAAAATTGAATACGACAATAATGGAGACGGGAAAATAGACCAGACTGACATATATGAAAAAAATAAAACACCTGTTCGAGCAGAAGTCGATCGCAATTTCGACGGTAACACAGATCAGGTTCAGTATTATCGTACCGATGGATCACTTGAGAAAATCGAAAAAGATACCAAGTTTTTAGGAAAAATAAACCGAAAAGAAAACTTTAGTATTAACGGCCTTTTAACAAATATCGAAATCGATAGTGATGGTGACGAAAAAATGGACGGATGGCAAAACTTTAATGATCAGGGAAAAATAACGAACGCCGAATATGATACGAACCGCAACGGAAAGACAGACCGATGGGAGATTTTTAATTCCAAAGAGACTCTTATAACTGTCCAGTTTGACACCAACAACAACAGCAAACCTGACCAGTTTCAACACTTCTATCCATCGGGAAAATTGAAAAAAGTCGAATTCGACACAAATTTAAACGGGCAGATTGACCGCTGGGAATTTTATAATGAAGATGAAAAACTTGATCGCGTCGAATGGGATAGGAATCACGATGGCAAACCAGA
>JYMV01029774.1_pt1 | contig 10086 bp, 7 predicted proteins | sample 338911 | NCBI WGS metagenome assembly JYMV01 (sample SAMN03354496, study PRJNA234377) | hydrothermal vent metagenome | biome: Deep sea; feature: Hydrothermal plumes at the Eastern Lau Spreading Center, Western Pacific Ocean; material: Seawater | place: Tonga | collected 2009 | depth 2000 m m
GATCTGTCTTCCCAGTGAGTCCTTGAGGTGTTTTGAAAAAAAAGTGGTTCGCTTCTTTCTGTCAAGTCCCGGCACATGCAACATCAGTCTATCGAGGTTGAGATGCTCCACTTTTACTTCCACTAATTCAGAAACTCTTAAGCCAGCGGAGTATGCTAGTTCAATCATTAGACGGTTCCTGATAGTTTTTGTGTGGTAGGCGATTTGATAAACTTCATTAGGGGTAAGAACTATGGGTGCAGGACGTTCTTTTCTGGGCCGTTTAAACCCTGAAAGGTTCAGTTGTCGTCCAAATAATTCATAATAGAAAATTTCCATTGCCTTGGTCGCCTGGTCTATCGTTGACCTTGAGAGTCCATTCTCGACAAGGTGGTTCAAGTGGTTCTGGATATCCTGTCCGGTGATATTTTGTAGATTAACTGGGCGGTTAAACCGAATAAATGCTTGGGTTTGTCCAAGATATGCTTTTACAGTTCCGGAGCTATATCCGCACAGTTTCATATGATTTCGCATCATGTTTAAAAAATGAATTAGACTTGGGATGGTAATGATAGTTGTGTTCACGAATGTGTCTCCTGAAGCGGAGCGCCAGCGACGTAATGGTTATTAGTTTTTTTAGCGAAAACCATGTTCCAAGCATAACCCATAAGTCTAATATAATCAATACTTTAATAAATATGTGAGAAATAGTGGCCTTAAGGTTTGCCACTCAGCGGCACACACTTCGAACATCGATTTAAACGTTATCCATTTAAATGACAGGGTGTGTGATTGCTTCGAAATTATAAATTACTTTGCAAAGTGAGTTTTGATAGCTGAGAAAAGACCTGTAACGGTGTATTGGTTTGGAACGATAGTAACTTTAAGTCCACGGTCCTCTGCGGTTTTTTGAGTGATGGGTCCGATGCAGGCAACAGTGATTTTGTTAAGCTTTTCATGATGTTCTTTATTAAGGCGATCAAGAAAGTTAGTTACACATCAATAGTCCCTTCATTCAGCCGTTTAAGAAAGCTGGACTCCGGTTGTTCAGGTAGAATTGTTTGGTAAGCAGGAACCACGTCAATACTGGCTCCCATTTTACGCAATGCGTTCGGTAAAACTTCGCGAGCAACACTGGCACGTGGCAAAAGAAATTTTTTCCCTTCGATATGGTCCTTACCTATACACTCAATTAACGATTCGGCTATGTAGTTTTCAGGAACTGTATCGACTCGAATATTCAATTTGAGGACAGCTTGTTCTGTTTTAGGACCAATTGCATAAACGCGAACTCCTTTGAGTTCTCGGATATCTTTGTTTTTTTCCCTTAGTCGCTGAGAAAAAAAATGTACCCCATTTGCGCTGGTGAAAATTAGCCCATCATAACTGGATAATTCTTCAAGAGATTGATCGAGTGGGGCCCAGTCCACTGGAGGAATGGTCTTAATGGATGAATAGAGAAATGCTTCGGCTCCTTGTTCCTCAAGCATATGAATAAATGATTCTGCTTGTTCCTCGGCTCGGGTTACAACAAATGTTTTTCCAAATAATGGCAGAGTCTCATACCAGTCAGTAATCGGTTTTAGATTAACTACTTCGCCAATGATAGTCAGAGTTGGAGGTTTGATTTTTTCTTTCGTGGCGATATCGACTATGGTGTTAAGAGTACCAACCCAAGTTTTCTGGCGGGAGGTGGTACCCCATTGAATAACCGCGACGGGAGTATCCGGTTTTTTTTTGAATTTAATAAGCTGTTCAACGATTCTGGGTAGCTTGCGCGCACCCATAAGAAAAACCAATGTTCCTGTGCGAGTAGAAATATTTTCCCAATCGAGCTTTAAATGTTCTTCTCCGTGTTCGTTGCTTCCGGTAATGATTGAAATAGTTGATGCGTGATCGCGATGCGTAAGAGGAATCCCTGCGTATGCAGAAACGCCGACGGGGGAGGGGATTCCGGGAACAATTGTAAAACGAATGTCTGCTTCCTTAAGAGCTTGTACTTCTTCACCTCCACGGCCGAAAATAAAAGGATCTCCTCCTTTTAAACGAACAACAATTTTTCCTGCACGGGCACTATTAACTAGCAATTCATTGATTTTATTTTGCGTGACTGTGGCGTGCCCTGCCTTTTTCCCGACATATATAAGTTCCGCTGAACTAGCGAAACGAAGCATGTTTGAGTTTACCAAGTGATCATATATAACTACGTCTGCCCGCACTAACCAGTCTTTTCCTCTAAGAGTCAGAAGTCCAATATCACCGGGACCGGCGCCCACTAAAATAACTTGTCCCTTTTCCAAGTTTGGTTCAGTCATCACATGAATGGATATAGTTAGAAAGAATTGCGAAATCTTCAATTGATAATGTTTCTCCTCTGCGATTCAAATTAATTCCGGCCAGTTTTATTGTCCCATTTTGGTTTTGAAACAAATTTTTCCACTCTGTGAGATTGTTTTTAAGCATTTTTCTTTTATGCAAAAAAGAGGCGTTAACTACAGAAAAAAATGTTTTCAAGTTGTCTACTTGCACCCTTGAAGTGGTTAGTGGAGTTAGTTTTATAACCGAAGAATCAATTTTTGGTTTCGGTGAAAAAGCTTCTTTACTCACCTCTATAAGTCGTTCCACTTCGCAGTAAAACTGAATAAAAACAGAAAGTGATCCATAATCACGTGTGCCCGGGAGTGCAACCAGACGGTCGACGACTTCTTTTTGCAACATTACAGTGATGTTAGTAAAGTATTCGCGGTAATGAATAAGTCTCTTGAGGATATGAGTCGCGGCATAGTATGGTAAATTTGACACGACGTGGCACTGGTTTCCTAGTGCGTTGTAGTTATACTTCAAGGCATCTGTTTGAATAAGTTGAAAATTTTCGTATGCTTTAAAGCTGTCCGTTAATGCCAAGCAAAGCCCGGAGTCTATTTCAATGGCAGTTAGTGATTTAGCTTTTTTCAGCAGAAGAGCAGTGAGAATTCCTTTTCCGGGGCCAATTTCTAATACATGTTGATCATTAGAAATACCTGCTTGATAAATAATTTCGCGAGCGATGTCCTCGTTGATTAGATAGTTCTGCCCCAAGGGTGGTTTCTTCATCTTGAGCGACTGAGTGTGGGCTTGGTGAGTTGAGAGGCAGATTGTATTGCTAATTTAAGGCTTTCAGGGGAGGCGCAGCCCTTCCCAGCTATTTCAAAAGCTGTTCCATGGTCGACTGACGTACGGATGATTGGTAGCCCAATAGTCACATTAACCGCGGTACCCTTATTGGCCATTTTTACAGGAATCATCCCCTGATCGTGATACATCGTGATCACGGCATCGTATTTGTTTGGCTCAAATTTTGCGAAAAAAGCATCTGCCGAAAATGGGCCAAAAGCGTTGATGCCTTCTTTTCGAGCAGCATCTAGAGCTGGGATGATCACTTCCAGTTCCTCCTTACCAAAAATTCCACCGTCACCACAGTGTGGGTTGAGGCCAGTCACTGCGATTTTTGGGTTTTCAGTCACATGTTCAAGTAGCCAGTGATAAGTGAGTTTAATAGTAGTTGTTACTTGCTTGTATGTGATTCCTTCCCATACTTTATTGACATCACCTGTTAGCATAAGAGCTACGTCGTTCGTGCCAGTTAAATCGGCTAGCATTTCGGTATGCCCCGGCCATGTGAACCCAGCGAGATGAATACTTTTTTTATTGATTGGGGCGGTAGTAATTGCTTCAACTTTATGATCGAGTGCTAGGTTAACGGCGGTACGAATATACTCTACAGAGGCTTTTCCACCTACAGCGTCAGGTTGCCCTACATTAATACCATTTGAAATATTCTTCAAATCCAATACATCAATGGAATCCGGGGTAAAGGATGCTTCCTGCGGAGATGATATGGGGATAATAGAGAGGCTAGATGCTAGCTTCAAGGCCACTTCGTTTAAAAATGTTGCATCTCCGACAATAAGTGGACACGAAAAGTTGTAAATCGATCGATCCTGAAACATTTTAACAATGATTTCCGGTCCGACACCGGCTGGGTCGCCCATGGTAATGGCGATGCGTGGTCGGTCTTCCAAAGCGCTTCCTCCAAAATTCTTTAAACTATTGTGCCGGAGCGTGATGGTGTGCTCCGGAGAGAACTATTGGGTCAACCTCTGAGGTTTTGAACTTTTGGCAGACCTTGATAAATGGGTGCCATCGGATTGGGGCCAGCCGCCAGTATTTCCTTAGTAACACTACTTTCATATTCTTTAAAATTTTCAACAAATTGTGCAGCAAGCTCCCGGGCTTTTTTATCGTAGTCCTTTTTGTTTTTCCATGTATTTCTTGGATTGAGAATTTCTTGTGGAACCTCTTGATAGCCTTCGATGGTAACGGATGTTGGAATATGCAAACCAAATACTGGGTCTGCTTCTGTTGGGACGTTTTTAAGTTCCCCTTTAAGAATTGCGCTGATCATTGCCCTAGTATGAGCTATTTCCATTCTATGTCCTACTCCATAAGGTCCAGCAGTCCAACCTGTATTGACAAGCCAGCAGTCAACTTTATGCGCAGCTATACGTTCGCCCAACATATTTGCATAAACTGAAGGGTGTAAGGTCATAAACGGAGCACCAAAACAGGTGCTGAACACGGCGGTAGGTTCACGACTCAGCCCTTTTTCAGTTCCTGCTACTTTTGCGGTGTACCCAGAGATGAAGTGGTACATGGCCTGTTCGGGAGTCATTTTAGCCACCGGAGGCATCACCCCATAAGCGTCGCATGTAAGCATAATCACTTGTTTTGGGTGAGCGCCCATCCCATCGGGAACAGCATTTTTAATATGCGAAATGGGGTAACTTGCTCGTGTGTTTTCCGTGAGGCTTGCATCATCCAGGTTGAGCCTGCGTGTAACTGGATCCATAACCACATTTTCAAGAATAGTTCCAAACTGCCGTGTACATTGGTAGATTTCTGGTTCTGCCTCTTGAGAAAGACGAATGACCTTCGCATAGCAGCCACCTTCAAAATTAAAAATCCCCTTATCACTCCATCCATGTTCATCGTCTCCGATTAAATCACGATTAGGGTCGGCAGAAAGGGTCGTTTTTCCTGTACCAGAAAGACCAAAAACATCGATAGAACCGAATGTTTTTTGGGTAGTAGATAATTGAGTACAGAGAACACTGATTTTTTTATTTCCCCCGCGTAGTTTGTTCCACCGATTAGGACCATTTGCTTAGCGTAATCCACTACAACGAAGACCTCTGAATTTGTACCATCAATCAAAGGTACAGCTCGAAAGCTGGGAACATGTAGTATCGTAAATGCTGGAACATGGTTAGCCAATTTGTCGAGGTCTGTGATTTGGATAAACATGTTTCTTGCAAATAGATTATGCCAGGCAGTTTCTGTAACGACGCGGATGTGAAGCTGTTTCTCCTGATCTGCTCCGGCGCAGCAATCCTGAACGTATAGGCTTTTATTTTGTAAATACGCAAGCACACGGCCGTACAAAGCGTCAAACTGTTCGACGTTGAAGGGCTTATTTACCTTGCCCCACCAAATGTCATCTTGGCTCGTTGGCTCTTTAACAACAAACTTGTCGTTAGGGGCACGACCGGTGTGTTGGCCTGTAGCAACTACCACGGGACCCAAGTGCGTAAGTTGTCCTTCTCCGTTACGGCTGATATGCTCGTATAAGGCAGGTGTTGTCAGGTTCCAGAAAATTTCTTTAGCGTTCTTAATTCCATGATGTTCCAACCCAACCTTGTGTTTTAGCCCTTTATCGGACATTGTAGGGAGCTCCTTATACGAGAATATTTATTAGAATATTTTTTTACCTTCAAGTTTTTTTGTCTAAAGACTTCAGTCTAAGGCCTTATTCATTTGCTCATATATAGAATATTATCATAAATTGTGGCGAGTCAGAATAGTAGACTCTAAAAATATTTACCAAACACTTACAAACTTTGAGAAATTAGGTAGTAAGAGAGGACTTCTTCCTTCCTTTGCAACATTTCATTTTATAAAATAGCAAGTATCGTTCCATAATTTGGCTCTTAAAATAAAAAGGAATAAATCCTGCCTTAAGGCCTGAATAAGAATGATTTTTTTTAAGGATATTGAATAAGTTCGTTCAACTCAAAACATTCAACTCTTTTTCTTAGTTATGAAACATTTAAATAAAAAAAATCTTAAAAATGAGACCAAACTAAGTTTCACTATTAACTTAAAAATATAGGGAGTACTGCAATGCAAATTAAAATTAAATTTGTGGGAGGCGTTCATTTTCGGTATTTATTGGTTATTTTATAAGAAATTATGAGTATTTTCGGTCAAAAGAAAAAGGAGTCAGAAGTCAAGATACTTGTTCGAGAAAAAAGCGATTATAACGATATTTATGTTATGCAGAAAGGCTCCAAGCGTGAAATGTGGTTCCGAAAAAAAAACGATTTTTTTCTGCAAAGCCGTATCGATTTCGGCTCTTTTGCTACAGCCCGCACCGAGGAGAATCCTTATGATAGGTCTTGGCGGTTGCGCTGTGAGCAACTTCTTATCTCGTTTGTATCCACATGCTATTATAGATGTTGTTGAAATAGACCAGAAGGTCATAGATATTTCAAAAAAGTTTTTTTATTTAAACGAGACATTGAACTATAAAGTGCATCATGATGATGGGCGTCGATTTGTTCGAAAGATGTCAGATAGAAAAACTTATGATTTGATTTATCTTGATGCCTTTAAAAGCGGATCGATCCCATTTCACCTCAAAACTATTCAGTTTTATGAAGATGTGAACAGAGTTCTTTCTTCTGGAGGAGTGGTTGGTTCTAACCTATACGGGAAAAGTAATTTATTGAAGCCCAACGACTGGAAAACGTTCTCCGGTAAATTTAATAGGATTTATTGTTTTGAAGACCATGGCCGTCTAGCCACAGTCCTTTTCGCAACAAACAGAGTAGAGACTTGGGGTATGAGTCACTTTATTCAAGCGGCAAAACAATTTCCTTTATCGTTGCCATTTTCGTTGGTAGATATGGCTAAAACCTATCGGGCAGAAAAGTTAGAAAAAGATAATGGAACTGTGTTCGAAGATGATTTTACCAAAGATGAATTTGATCGAACGATAGAAAAAAACAATCTTGACCGCACAAAGTCCATTCTTTACCCGATTAAAAATTTTGAATAATCAAGAGAAGGAGTTAAGAGGAGAGGGTTTTCTTGATGTCGAAGAACTGGATACGGTTGTTGCACATATCCGCTACTGCTAGAAGGTCATTACGTGTGTCCATCCATCCTACCCGGTTAAACTGTCCGGTTCGTTTTCCAGAGTTCCCGTAAATTCCTTGAATATTTAAGGAAGAGTCCAGATGAAGAATACGACTACTCCAGTGATCAGAGGCGAAAATACCGTAGGTGTGACTAAATGTTGTAATGTATAGATCTCCAAACCCGGTCTCTTTTCGTTTGAGACTTGCTAATAAATTTCCACCTGCATCGTAATGTTTAATCAGATCGTCAGACTGGTCGGCAACAAGATATTCAGCATTTTCGAGACAACAGATGCCGACAGGGTGCTTCAAATCTTTAGGAGCAACCGAATTTATAAGCTTACCATTTGGGTTATAAACTTGAATTCGGTGGTGAGGGGTGTCTGCTACCCAAAGATTGTCTTCATTGTCAATCGAAGATGAAAAGACCATGCCTAAACGCTGCTCTTTTTCCTCACAATCACCGAATGCCAAAAGAAATTCTCCATCTGGCAAAAACTTTTGAATCCGCTGGTTATTCATGTCAACGACATAGACGTTATCCTGCCGGTCTAGTTGCAAGCTGACAGGATATTGGAATCTACCAGGACCATTGCCCCACCCTCCAAATCGAGCAAGACATATACCGGACTGTGATATTCGACTCACATGATGGTTTTCTTGATCTACGTAGAATATATTTCCGCTACTGTCAAAAGCTAACCCCATAGGTTGCGCAAGGGTTCCTATAGCTTGACCCATGGGAGTAAGCGAGTAACAAATGGCTGGCACTAATTCAAAAATAGACCTTCCCTTGTTGTATGCATTAGTTTGTCTAAGAAAATCGAACAGATGATCCAGTCTATTGCATATTCGGGAGCGGCGAAATAGATTAAACTTTAAATCTTCTAGATCATTTTTTATCTCTTCTCTTTCGTTTTCTAATTGTATCGAGCGGTCAACGTTCTCTATGTTTTGTTCCAAGTTTAGATTTAATAGCTGGTTTTTTAAGTCTGAGAATCGAAAACTAAAACTTTTTATTTTTTTTGCGATGCAATCGACATGAGTTTCTTCCTGTGAATGGTAGGTCGCGAGGTTTTCATAAAAAGACCGAACAGATGGTTCTTGAGCCGCCTCTTTATTGGTAGCAAGTAGGGCGGAGCCAGTTATCAGTCGGTTGATATTATGGTCTTCATTGACTTCAAGAGTCAGAATCATTCGTTTAAGAAGGCTGATCTGAAAATTAACCGCAGAAATATTATTGTTGATTGAGATAGGAGTACGCTTATCATGCGGATTAACGCGCTTCAGCTGCTGATTTAAGTCCCGGCACTGCTTGTGAAGATCTTTTAGCTGATCCTGCAGTTCATTATTTTTTGCCTCGTAATTGGTTTGCGACTCTAGAATTTGAGAAATTCTTTGCGCAAAAGTATCGGGTAAAGAGTCTGTGCAGTACGCGCTGTTTCCTATAATGAGTTGTTTGGATTTGGTTTCAAGCTCGGCATTTTCGGCGTTATAGGAGTTAATAATTTCTTCAATATTTAAATCTTCTATGTCGAAGGGTATTGGCGAGAAATAATCTGGTTCAAGTTTTTTGGCCGAAGGTTTTTTGTTTCCTCCTCGGAGAGTAATCCATGTATCGATTAAATCTCTCCACAAAGTGTCAATAATAGTATGAGCAAGGCGAGTTTCTTGAATGCCTAATAAAATTTTTGGAATAATTTGGTTGGTAGGGGACTGTTCAATGACCTCTGTTAAAACAGCACCAATTTTTTGGTTTTCTGTTGATGCTTGAGCAGAACACTTGAGAGTAATAAGCAGGGTGCGTAGTTCGAAAAGCAATGGTGTAAATAGAAGGACTATTCGATTGTTAGCAAGGAAATTGGTGAGGAAAATATTCCACTTCGTCTGGTCCTCTTGTAACTCACTGAATGCCTTGATCATTTCTAGTTCATTTGCTTCCTTGATCGCTAGCTTAGCGGAGAAGATATCTCCCAACTCGTTTAATCGTTCGACCAGATTGTCGCACCCTGGCTGAATTAATATTGCTGAACATTGGCTAGCAACCATATTACTTATGTATTCTGCTAATTGATCCGATAACCGGCAGTGTTTATAGGATACTGCTCGAATTTCTCTGAATAAAATTTTATCTTGTTTTTCTACGTCGAATAATTCCTGATTGAAAACACGGGGGTCTTCTCGATCCTCAAGAATCTCCAATTGTTTTTTAAATTCTTTATCGCTAAATTCTCGAGCAACTTCTTCCCAGGCCTCATAAGTTTTTTGAACTTTTTCTCGTGAGTACTTTAATTGCCGAATAAAGATTTCAAGTCCACCAAGAAGAGCGGTTTCATTTTTTGAAGAGCTATGTTCTTTGAGAACTATACGGCTAAGTTGTTTCAGATTGCATAAGTTGGATAGCTTTTGCATAACTTTCAGTAGCTATTAATGATTCTGCTGATTGTTCTGCGAGTTGCCCTTGGAGCGTAGGCCACTCCGGATTTCTGGGATCAGATTGAACTCTGTCACTGGCAAGCGATTCTAAAGAATGAGAAGGTGTGGAAAAACGAAAGACGCGAGGGTTAAAGGTTAGGCCTACATGCAATTTTCCATGAGAATCTATAGCTGTAAGACAAGGAGACTTAAGAGGCGTAGAATCACCAGTCTGTTCTAAAGAACCCAAAAACTGTCCAAATGGAGAAAATATTTGAACGCGATTATTGTTTAAATCACTTATATAGAGAAGGTCATTTTCTCCAATGGAGACGCAAAGAGGGTATTGAAATTGTCCAATTCCTTCTCCACGTTCACCAAATGTAAGTATTCTTTGCCAATTTTTATTGAACTTGACGATACGATGATTACCGCTATCAGTAATAAAGTAATT
>JYMV01043246.1_pt1 | contig 10086 bp, 12 predicted proteins | sample 338911 | NCBI WGS metagenome assembly JYMV01 (sample SAMN03354496, study PRJNA234377) | hydrothermal vent metagenome | biome: Deep sea; feature: Hydrothermal plumes at the Eastern Lau Spreading Center, Western Pacific Ocean; material: Seawater | place: Tonga | collected 2009 | depth 2000 m m
TCCTCCCCTTGCCGAAGATGAGGTACATAAAGGGGAAAGGTTAACGCCCCAACCCCCTCTGGCGGAGGCGGGTTAAAATTCTCTGAACGCTCTCTTTGGGCGTTTCGGTCGGCTGGGAAGGGGGTTCGGTGGGCTTAGGCTGGGGTGAAGGCTCCACCTTTGCCGCCGGTTTAGCCGTGGGCTTGTAGCTGGAAGGTTCAAAGCCCGTTGCTATGATGGTAACCTCGAATTTGTCCGTTTCGGGTAACAGGGTGGCACCGAAGACGACGAGGTTGTCGGCGGCGAGTTCGTCCTCGATTTTCTGCATAGCCTTGTCCAAGTCGGCGAGAGTGATATTTTCGTCAGCCCAGAAGGTAACGATAAGCTTGGACGCGCCGCTGATGCTTTCCCCTTCGAGGAGAGGTGAGCGGATAGCCTGGTCTATAGCCTCCTCTATGCGGTTTTCGCCGGAGGCGCTACCCAACCCTATAAGGGACAAACCTCCTCCCCTAAGCACGGTTTGAACGTCGGCAAAGTCTATGTTGATAAGGGCGGGTTCCACCACCACCTTAGTTATACCCCTTACCGCCTTCGACAGAACTTCGTCCACCATTTTGAAGGCTTCGGAGAGCTTTAGGCTGGTGGTGTCCATTTCCAGTAGACGCTGGTTGTGAACCACGATATAGGCGTCGGTGGTCTCCTTTATCCTTTCGAGACCTTGACGGGCTATCTCCATACGCTGTTTGCCCTCGAAACGGAAGGGAAGCGTTACGACCGCCACCGTCAGCTTACCCATATCCTTGGCGACTTGGGCGATTACCGGCGCGGCGCCCGTTCCCGTTCCGCCCCCCAAACCGGCGGCTATAAAGACCATATCGGCGTCTTGAATAATTTCCTTTATCTTCTCTATATCTTCGAGCGCCGCCTGCTCCCCTATTTCCGGTTTGGAACCCGCCCCGAGACCGCGGGTAATCTTCTCGCCTATCTGTATCTTATTGGGGACGTCGAGGAGGGCGAGGTGTTGAACGTCCGTATTTATAGCGTAAACCTCCACCCCCTCGATACCGTCCTGAACCATGCGGTTGACGGCGTTGCAACCGGCGCCACCAACCCCTATAACCTTTATTACGGTAGGGTTGACAAGGTTATCCATATCAGTCCCCCGAAATTATATTCCTGAAGAAGCCTATTATTTTGCCAAAGAAGCCCTTTTTGGGCTTTTCCTCCTCCTCCAGGGGAGGGAGCGTTAAGTCCGCCTCGGTATAGCTTTGGTCGGTTTCCCTCTTCTCCAGGGCAAAGGGAAATTGGTTATCGGGGTCTTCCAGCAATCCCCTAACCGAGAGCTCCCTCAAAAATGCCACCGCTCCCCTCACCGGTGCGAAATCCCCGTTGAGGAATTCCTCCTCTTCGACCTCTTCCTCCCCGTAGGAGGTTATGCCCTTTCTCTTTCCTATGCGGACGCGGCAGTTTAAATCCTCCTCGATGAGTTCCTCGACCAACTCTTTGATATTTTTGAGGTTCGAGCCGCCCCCTATTAGGACGATTTCGTCCAGCTCGTTGACTATATCTATACCCTCTTCGGAGAGACGGTTCAATACGTCCACCAGCAGTTGGGATATTATCTCCCTAAGGGCTACCGCAATTTCCGTTTTGTGTATTGTGAGAACCCCGCCGTCCTCCAATTCAACTTCGACCGTTTCCTCCTCTTCCCCACCGTTGTAGGAGGTTCGGCGGTAGTAACCCACCTCCTTTAGGAGTTCGAAGACCTTCTTTACCGGGATTTTAAAGCTCAAAGCCAGGGCTTCGGCTATATCCTGAAAACCCCAGTCCAGAGCCCCGCTCAGATAGGGGCTTCCCTCCGTAAAGTAGGAAAAACCGGTGGTGGTGTGTCCCAAATCGAGAATCAATGTGTGTTTTTTGGTGTCGTCCTCCCCCAATATGTCGAAGGAGGCGACATACGCCGGGAACATTATTTTGTTAACCCTGTATTGGAGCGATTCGACGAGATTTTTCAGGTTGAGGTAAACCTGCTTTTTCAGTTTGATAACGTGATAGTGCCCCTCTATTTTGGAGGCGTGTAGCCCAAGGGGTTCGTAGTTTTTTTCCCCGTCCAGTATAAAGTAGCGAGGAACGATATGGATGATTTCGTAACCGGGTTCCGCAGCCTGCTGCCGCACCAATTCCTTTAGATTCTTTAGGTGTTCCTCGGTAATCTGAACGAGAACGTCCCCCTCTTCTTCCAAAAGCTGGTTTTCCTCGCGGAGGTTTAACTCCACCTTCACGTTGTGAGATTTGACGCGGGGGTGGGTGAGGAGGAGGTAGAGGTCGGTTATATGGGTATTTTCCGAATCGGCTAGAAGCTTCAGAAATTCCCTTATAACACCTTTTGCCTGCGAAGCCTTAATTATGGAGCCCCTCTCGATACCTTTGGAAGGTTTTTTCAGCGGTGTGGTCGTAAGCGTGGGTGGTTCTTCCGGCTCCTCAAAGGGTGATGCCTCTATGCGGGATACCAATCCTTTCAGGTAACCGCTACCTATATCGACTATACCGACATACTCACTCATTGGAGCTCTCCTTAATTATTTTGACGTAAACTATCCTTTTTCCAAACAGCTCGACCTTTCGGAAGTGCCCGTCACCCCTTTTAAAATCGCTCAAAATCCTCTCGAGTTTGGGAAGGTTTTTCTCCGAAAGCATTTCCCTTCGAACGGCGACGGCGAAGTTTTTTCCCTTTAGGGTGACAACCGAACCTTTTACCACCGCGAGGTTGAGGTCGAACTTCTCCGCCAATTGACGTAAGAAGGGGAAATCCAACCCCCTGTAGGTATCGCCGTAATACCACTTTCCGGTTTTGTCCTCTATCTTAAAGAACGCTTTGGGGGGGAGGTAACCGAACACCACACCCTTTGGAGATAGGAGGTATTTGCCGTTTAAAACCGCCGCCACCTTTCTCGTCCAGACCTTTACCCTTAAAACCCCACCTTTGGGCGAAAAGGAGGATATCCGAAAATCCCGAACGTAGTAGTCGGTTAAGCCCTCAAGGCGTTGGCGGTAAAAGTCCCCTTTGAAAACCATTTTGAGGTAGAGGAGGGGAAGGCTGTCGGATATGCCGTTGGCGATAAATTTTTCCACCTCCCTTTCCAACCTGGGGTTTGCCTCCGACCCGTCGGGGAGGCGGACTTCCACCCTCTTTATGTGAAGGGGCAATACCGCCCACAGAAATGCGCCCAAATAGAGGGTTGCCGCCGTTGCGGAAACCAGCAGTGCAACCCTTCTCAATTGGGTAATAAAATCGGAAAGTTTTAAGGTTGCCATGGTTCAAAAAATTGATGATAACTAGCCGCCAGTGGCTTTTGCAGAAATAAGTAGCTCCACCAAGCGGTCGAAAGAAATACCTTCCAATCCCGCCATGGTGGGGAGGAGACTCGTTTCCGTCATACCGGGAATGGTATTTACCTCCAAAACGTAGAGCCTATCCGCGTGGGGGTCGTATCGGAAATCGACCCTGCAGAGGTGTTGTATTTCCAAACTTCGAACCACCTTGAGGGTTAAATCCTTTATCCTCTCCCCAAGTTTGCCCCTTACGGGAAGGAATTCGGCCGCCCCTTTGGTGTATTTCGTTTCGAAGTCGTAAATTCCACTTTTGGGTTTTATCTCCAGAGGTGTTAGCACCCGCCCCTCCAGAAAGCCGCAGGTGTATTCCCTCTCACCGACGACCTTTTCGACGAGCACCTTTTTTTCGAACTTTAGCAACGCCTCCACCGCTTCGAGAAGCTCGCCTTTATCCCGTGCTACCTTTAAACCGATACTGGAACCGCCTTCGGCGGGTTTCACCACGGCGGGGAATTTATTCCAACCCTCCAAAACGGGGTCTTTTGAACTTCTAACGGCAACCCCCTCGGGAACCTCTACACCCCCCTCCGATAGGAGTCGTTTGGTCCAATCCTTGTCCATACAGAGGGAGGAAACCTTTACACCTTCACCCACGTAGGGAATTCCCATTATTTCCAGGAGTCCCTGAAGGGTGCCGTCCTCTCCCGGTTTCCCGTGGAGGAGGGGAAAAACCAAATCGGGCTTTAGCTCCAAAAGGCGGACGGCTATATCGGGTGTCAATTCCAAAAGGTGTGTTTCGAAACCGAGCCTCTTGAGGGCGGCGGCTACCGCTTTCGCCCCTTTTCTCGAAATTTCCGCCTCGGGAGACCAGCCGCCGCAAACGACCGCTATCCGTTTCATAAAGGAGCTATTTAAAGGGTTAGGGAAGCGATAGGGTGGTGGTGAAATTTCCGGTTTCGGAGCCGTAAGCCCAGCAGATGGTTACCTTGTAGGTGTTTGCCGTTAGGTTGTCGGAGACGAAACCGTAAAAGAGTTTCCTCCCGTTGTAGGGGTCGGTGTAACAGACAACGCAGGTGTTGTTGTCGTCGCAAACGGAGGTATCGCCGCAGGATAGGGAACTGTTGCACGCGGCTAGAAGCTCGGCGCAGGGGTCAGATTTTCCGAGACAGGCGTTTAACTTTGCGGGATAGCCCCTCAAAACCTCCGCGGCGTCGGCGGCGTGCATAGCCACCGTCTCCCTATTTTTCTTGGTCAGCATAGCCGCTATACCGTTGAAGAGGGCGATACCTACAAGGGCTATAACCGTCATCGCTATCAGAAATTCCAAAAGAGAAAAACCCCTTTTCTCAATACTTGCAAACGCACGAACCATCTTCCACCTTCCCTTCGCATATGCGGAATGCCGATACGGTGATGCAGTCGAAAACTAAATTGTATTCCTCACGGGTGGCGTTATCCAAAACAACGCTACCGCGGGTGGTGAAAACCCCAAACGGGTTTACCTTTAGGGTAGTTGTTTCAAAGGCGGCGTTTGGCAGGTAAAGGCTTTTATCGGCGCAGGGACCGCTGTCGACGGTGGCGTTAACGGTGTGGTTGTCGACCACAATTGTAAAGGAACACCCCTTTCTCTTTGCCTCCGCCTGGATTTCGTTTAAGAAAAAGTAAACCCTCTGAAGGTCTGCCGACACCTTCTGTCTCCCGCTGTAGTTGAAATACCAAAAGAGGGCGACATTTAAGAGGATTGCTATAATCGCCAAGGCAATCAACAGATTGAAGGCGGTAAAACCTTTACGCATCAAGGTTGTAATGTAGGGAATGGAAGGGGAAATTTGAAGGAGGGTTTTACGCGTTAAGTTGATTCCACTGCTCAACGCCACCCTTTAGAACCTTAACGTTGTCGAATCCGGCGAGGTCGAGCGCCATTTTAGCCATGGTAGCCCTAATGGCGAAGTTGCACACGGTTATAACCGGTCTGTCCTTGGGGATTTCGTTCAATCTGTCCATCAATTCCCTAATGGGGATAACCTTTACCTCGACCCCCTCCGCTTTAAAGGGCATCTTTTCCGCTTCGCACTCCTCCCTTACGTCGAGAATGAAAAGGTTTTCCCCCTTTTCTATCATCTCCTTAAGCCCTTCGGGGAAAACGAAACCGACGACGGCGGGTATTTTTACATCCCCACCGCAGGGAACGGAGTTTCTCAAATCCATTTTTTGGAAGTATTGCTTTACGAGTTCCACGCTCATGGTTTTTAAATCTATTACCCCTTTTCCGGTTTTTGCTTATGAGTTTGCTCCTTTAGGAGGTAGTAGAGCATACCGAAATACTCGTGGAGAGCCAGCGAAGAGACATTTAACCAATAGGGGGTTGGAAGCAATTGATACCACGTAAAGGGTGCGTGGGATGCCTTGTAGTCGACCGGAACGGGAACAACCTTTTTCGGGTCGAAACCGGTTTTGGATAGGAGATACAGGGCTCTCTCCATGTGGTAGGCGGAGGTTACCAGGCACACCGTGCGGTTGTCTATTAAATACTTCAAGAATAGGGCGTTTTCGTAGGTATCCCTACTCTTACCCTCGGTAAGGATATCGGAGGCATTTACCCCGAAGTAAACGAGGGTATCCTTCATCACCTCCGCTTCCGAAATTTGGTTCGCAACGGAATATCCGCTGACGATAATCGGGCGCCTCTTCTCCTCGTAGAGTTTGTAAGCCCCCATAACCCTTTCGAAGGTTTGTTCGTTGGGGCTGTTCTTCAAATCCAGGTAAGGCGCCCCCACCTTTACACCGCCCCCCAAGACGGCTATCACCTCGCACCTATCCCTTACCCCTTTGGGGGGAGGTTGAAACCTATCCTCAAGGGGTGAAATGAGCAGGGAGGCAACCAATTGGGTGGAGAGTAGGTACAAAACTCCCGCAACCAGTAGGGAGAGATTTCCCAGCCGCCGCGAGCCTTTAAATTTCAGAAACAACCCCAAGAGGATTAAAAGGAGGATTACGTTTCCCGGGGGTAGCAAAACCCAGTAGGTCAGCAGTTTCTTCGTCTCGAACATGAAAACAAAATTTTTAAACCTATGGCTGTGGAGTTTGTTAAAAGCGTTTACCGTTTGGAGGATTTACCCAAAACAAACGAACCGCGAAAGGACATAGTATTTGTAGGGCGTTCCAACGTCGGGAAGTCTTCCCTTTTGAACTTCCTCACCGGGAGGGATATAGCGAAGGTGGGAAAAACCCCCGGAAGGACTAGGGCTATCAACTACTTTAGGTGGGACTTTGAGGGGGTAAAGGCTTTCCTCGTCGACCTGCCCGGTTACGGATTTGCGAGGGGAGACCGCAAGGAGGTCGACAATTGGAAGAGACTCATCGAGGGCTACTTTAGACATAGGGCTTCCGATATAGGTTTGGTTCTCGTTCTGGTGGACGCAAAGGTGGGACCCACAAGGGACGACGTAGCCATGCTGGAGTGGTTGGATTATCTGGGTATACCCCACGCGGTGGTTTTAACCAAAACCGATAAAGCCAATCAGAGGGAAATCTCCCAAACCCTTAAGAGGTTGAAGGAATTGGGGGTTGGGGAGGTAATCCAAACCTCGGCGAAGGAGAGAAGGGGGAAGGATAAACTGCTGAAGGCGATTTTATCCCGCCTAAAGGGGTGAGGTTTAGCGGGAAAGGAATTTGTAATACTTCCGCATGGTTATGTGACCCTCTATGCGGTGGAGGGTATCCAGCGCAACGCCGACGGTGATGAGCGCCGTTGTTCCGCCGAAATAGAACGGTATATGGGTCTTTATCTGTATTAATACGGGAATAATCGCTATTACCGCGAGGAATATCGCACCCACAAACAGAAGGCGGTTTATAACGGTTGCCAGGTATTCCTCCGTCTCCTTACCGGGGCGCACTCCGGGAATATAAGCCCCCGCCTTCCTCAAATTTTCCGCTATATCGTGGGGGTTGACTATAACGGAGGCGTATACGTAGGTAAATACGATTATCAGCAGGATATATATGGCGTTGTAAACGGGGGAATCGAAGCGGAGCCAATCCTGGAGGAACGCCAACTTCTCGATGTGGAACATCTGTATAAAGGTCGCCGGAGTTACCAAAATGGCTTGGGCGAAGATTATCGGCATCACGCTGACGGGGTTTAGCTTTATCGGCAGGTAGGACATAGCCGGAGCGCCAAACCCCACATTCCTACGGGGATACTGAATGGGAATTCTCCTTTCCGCCTCCTGAATGATAACGATACCGACGATAATAGCCAATACGGAGATTATCACGATAGCCAGGTCTATGACCGAAATCTCACCCGTTTTAAAGGTCTCAACTACTTGGGCTACCATCGATGGGAAGCGGGAAACTATCCCGGCAAAGATTATCATCGAGGGACCGTTCCCTATTCCGTGCTTGGTTATCCTCTCACCCAACCAGGTGACGAACATCGCGCCCGCCACCAAAATGAGAACCGCCGTTACCGTAAAGGTTATTCCCCCGTTGTAGACAAGGGGTGTTCCGTCGGGGGTGGTCTGATTTTGCAGCCATACGGTGAGAAAGAGCGCCTGCACGGTGGCTATTACGAGGGTCAGGTATTTGGTGTACTCCTGAATTTTGTAACGACCGTAGTCCCCCTCCTCCGTTTGGAGCTGTTTGAGGTAGGGAATGGAGGCGCATGAGGATTGAGGCTGTGATGTAGGGGAGGATACCCAGGGCGAAAACGGTCATCTTGGTGAGGGCGCCGCCGGAAAAGATGTTGTAGAGCATAAAGACACTCTTGTTGAATTGGGTGAAGAACTCTTCCAAGGCGGAGGTGTTTATACCCGGCAGGGGTATGTGGGTTCCCGCCGCGTATATCAGCAAAACGCCGAGGGTGTATAGAAACCGCTTTCGGAGCTCTTCAATCTCCCAAATGTCCAGTAGCCAGCGAAACATAAGTTAAAACATGATAAGGAAGGGGGATTGTCAACCCCTCCTAAGGGATATCTCCCCGTAGGGAAACTCCTTCAGCTCCCCGTAGCAGGTTTTGACAACCGCAAAACCCTTCGGGTTTACCCCTAAGAGTTTTCCGCACTCCCTTCGGTCTACGACTACCCTCTTTCCCCTCCACAGGAGCTTTCGATTAATCTTCTCCACAAAGGGTGCAAATCCTTCCGACCTAAAGAGTAGGAGGTCTGCCGACAGGTTTTCCAAAAGCAGGTGTAGAAATTCGTTGAAATCGACCCTATTTTGGGTTTCCAAATATATGGATGTAGCCACCTTTTGGAGTTCCACGGGAAAGGAGACCGTGTTGAGGTTTACCCCTATCCCCACAACTATATCGCTCGGTGTGGCTTCGACCAGAATACCGGCAACCTTTTTTCCTCCGATGTAGACGTCGTTCGGCCACTTTATTCTCGAAAGGGCATAGCTGTCCACCGTTTCCGACACCGCCAGCCCGCAGACCAGGGAGATACAGGATAATTCCCCGTTTTGCGCGAAGTAATCCTTCGGTAACTTGAACGAAAGGTATAAGCCCGCCTTCGGCGGGGAAAACCATTTGTTACCCCTTCTACCCCTTCCCGCCGTTTGGGATGCGGCAACCAGAGGTTTGAAGTGGGGGAATTTGGCGTCCTTTACCGCATCCTGGGTGCTGCTAACCCGCTCCAAAACCACAGGTTCGGTAAAAAGGGAGGTAAAAGTGCCCCTCACGGTGGAAATAAAAATAAAACCTTTTTACCCTTTGGCGGAATTGCAAAGGATATCAACCAATGGGGGATTAATCGATAACCACCTTACCCTTTCCCTCTTTCTTAGCCTTGTATAAACGCCTGTCGGCTATGCGGAGAGCCTCGTCCAAATCTTCGGTTTCCGTCGGTATCTTAGCAACACCGCAGGAGACTCCCAGCGGCACGCCGTAGCGCTCCCCCAGTTTCTTTATATCCTTAACAACCGCCTCGTAGAAGGGGCAATGCTTGCAGACGTCGGGCTGGTCGAAATACTCGCAGTTAACTATGCCGACTATGAACTCGTCCCCGCCCCATCTGCCGGCTATATCGTATATGCGTATATGTCTCCTCAAAATTAGGGCGAAGTCCTTTAAAACCCTATCCCCCTCTTGATGCCCGAATCGGTCGTTTATCTGCTTGAAGTTGTCCATATCCATGAAGCAGATGCACAGGTTGTCGCGGTGACTCCCCTTTATTCTCTCTATTTCCTTCTTGAGGGCGTGGAGCAGAGCCCGGCGGTTTAGCAGACCGGTTAGGTGGTCTGTGGTAGCCTCCCTGTGGAGTTCCTTGAGCAACTCCCTATTTTCCTCCAAAATTTCGTCGTATCTTTCCGAAATCTCCTCCAGGAGGTTTAAGAGCAATTTGAGTTTCAAATCCGGAGAAATCATAATTCCCTAACCCCCACCACTACCGACGTTTGATTGTAATATTTGAGTTTCTTCATAGTTCGGTCGGGACCTATCTCGCCGAGCGTGAAGAAACCGAAAAGAGGAGCGTTAAATATGGAAGAATAACGTTTGGCTTCCTCCTCGTGGAGGTCTTCGAGAACAAACTGACGGGCTACGCAGGAAAAGTTAAATCCCAACTCGACGTCCCCAAGGGCTTTTTGAACCTTTATAGCCTCCTCCGTATCGGCTCTTAAAAGCTCCTCCTTCAACCCAAAGGAGAACCTAAACTTCCACCCCTCCTTTATGGGTCCGTAAAACTCTATATAACTCTTGTCGGGAGGAATATGTTTGAAGCTCCTCAAAATGGAAACCCACCCCTCCTTTTCGTCCAGAATAACTATTGG
>JYMV01009959.1_pt1 | contig 10085 bp, 5 predicted proteins | sample 338911 | NCBI WGS metagenome assembly JYMV01 (sample SAMN03354496, study PRJNA234377) | hydrothermal vent metagenome | biome: Deep sea; feature: Hydrothermal plumes at the Eastern Lau Spreading Center, Western Pacific Ocean; material: Seawater | place: Tonga | collected 2009 | depth 2000 m m
AGGGAAGGGGTCTTCGGGTACCAGTCCACCTGAAAATAGATACGAGAGTAAGAAGATGGCGTCTGCAATGTCGATCTGGTCATCGTTGTTGGCGTCGGCAGAGGCTTCGCAAGCAACACCGCCACCGCCGAACAAGTAGTCGAGACTGGATACCGCATCGCTGATGTCATGCATCCCGTCAGCATTGACATCGCCACGCACCCAATCCTGAACAAAGCACTCATCCGGTTCTCCGTCACCGTTATTGTCGGTGCTAGTACCGTTTGCGATGTCGCAGGAATCAGGAACCGCATTGGCATTGCAGTCGTCAGCAGTCCCCTCAGCAACATCGCAAACATCGAGCGTTCCGCTCGTATCGCAATCGCTGGAAGGATCATCATTGATCTGGCAGATATCGAGTTGACCATCGAGATCACAGTCATCTGCTCCAGCGAGGAGATCACAAGCGTCGTCTTGCCCGTTGCCATCGCAATCAGCAGCCGCTGTCTGGTCCACATCGCAATCGTTGGGAATGCCATCTCCGTCGATATCGTCATCGCAATCATCGATGGTGCCATCGGCATCGGTGTCGGTCTCACAGGAATCAGGGATCGTATCCCGGTCACAATCGGCGGCTCCGGCGTCGACATCGCAAATGTCTGGAATGCCATTCGCGTTGCAATCCGCCACGGAACCATCGCCAGTGGAGCACTCATCGGGGATTCCATCGATATCGCAATCAACACTGGTTCCGTTTGCGATGTCCTCTGCATCCGGGATTCCGTTGGTATTGCAATCCTCAACTCCTGAACAATCGACTTCCTCGATACGGAAATCATCGATAGCAGCCTCGATAATCGAACCGCCTCCCAGATCGCTTGCAATGAAGCGCACCTGGACGCTACTCGAAAGCAACACGAAGTCAGAGACGAGGAAACTGTGTTCGATCCAGCCTCCAGAGGTTCCTGCACCGGCCGGTCCGATCGTCTCTACATCCACCCACGATGAACCGTCATCAGAGATTTCTATTTCAAAGATGTCCGCATTGATCGTAGCTCCAATCGAAGCTCCCGTATCGTTGGAATACCAGCGGAAGTAACTGATCTCTGGATGGGAAGAACCGGACAGGTCCATCACGAATGAATAGAGTGTCGTGGATCCCCCATCGACATCATTCTCACCGATACTTCCGCCGACACTTCCCTGACCGGTGAACCAGCACTGGCTACCGGCCGCGGTGTTGTCATCTTCTGGCTGAGCCGCTGTCCCGAGTGGATCTCCACGAACCCAGTTACCGGTGTTTGCATTGTTGGGGCTTGCCACGGTCCAACCGGCAGACTGTTCGAAATCGGTGTCCTCGGTATTGACTCCGAAGGCACTCAATCCCGGTGCCGGTCCGGCTTCGGGGTAAGAAACCAGTTGCCCGGAAGAACTCTGAGCCTCGATCCACCAGACGAATTCACTGTCACAGGAAACGGGAGGGAAAGTCATCTCGTAATTGACACCACCGAGGAAGCTCAGCGCAATCGACTCGATACCGGTACCCGTATCGACCATGAGCAGCTCGGTTCCGGCCTGAACGCTCGAACCAGCAATCGGGGTAATGGTGACATCGAAGGAATCGCCACCGAGCGGGTTGAAGATCGTTGGATCTCCCCCGGGAACCGCAATGATCAGAGCAGCGGTTACGGAGATGTTACAAATGACCGGGCCGGAGGGCACACCGGCTTGAGTCCCATTGACTGTGTAAGTATGCGCACCCGGGGCAGGACTTGTATCGGTCCAGGATGTAGAAGAACCGGCGATGGTCGCAACCATGGAGCCGTCACGAGTGATTTCGATGGCGTCGTAGACTTCGCCATTGGTCCAACCCAGATCGACCTGCTCCCCTACCTGAGCGCACGAAAGATCCGAAACGCCCGGGAGAAAATCACCACTCGGTGCCATGACGGGGAAAGTGACCGAATCAGGCTGACCGGCGACCGGCTTGAACAGTCCGAGCGTGGCGGTGTTCGGATCGGGGGGTGCATTACAGGTGAAGTAGAAGTTGTACATCGTCGACCAGCGAAGTGCGTTGGCATCCGGATCTTCGGCATAGGAATCGGTCGACCAGGTGATTCCCACTCCCGGATTCTCGGTGACTTGCCAATCGATTCCGGAATGTGGCTCACCACTGTGCCAGGTGATGTCATGGAAACCATGACTGAGGATGGTGGCACCGCCAGGAAAAGGCACCATGAAACTGCTGGCGGAACGGTCCGAATACATGTTGTAGACCGCATACTCGTAGTTCCAGGTACCATCACCATTGGCGGTCACATCGTAACCTGCGATGAACAGCCCCTCGTTCGGTACCTGGACATCTACGAGGGTGACGGTCGGTTGGTTGTCCTGCCACGCCTGGATTCCAGGCTCCATCATCTGCGTGCCCCCGACAAAACTGAGGTTGTGCGACCCGGTCTGGGAGACGTTGACACGGCGATAGGAGGCGTTGTTGGCTTGATTTCCGAAGGATGCATCATCCTGAGCGACGTACTGCCCACTGACAAAGTAAAGGGCTCCCGGAAAGTTTGCGGAGAGAAGATCGGATTCCTTGACCTGCATGCGCCGACCGATGTTTCCCTGGCCAGAGGGAACAGGAGGTGCCGAATAAGGAAACGGGAATACTCCGGTCCAGGCATCCACCTGTGACCGAGGTCCGAGGTTGCCCTGACTGCCATTGAGTCCAGCAGAATATGGATCGGCACAGCCAGGGGTGAGGTAGCTGAGACAACCTCCTCCACCGTTGCAACCAGAGCAGAGGCCCGTATTCTGCAGCGCGCAGAAGCCATGCTTGAGCCACGACGAACCGATCTGGGTAAAACGTCCGTCATGCAATCGGAACATATCCTGGGCGATCACCGGATGCTGGTTGTTAGTGTCGATCCACGACAGATTCGCATTACCTATATTGCATGAGGTTGTAGCAACGGAGTAAGCGTAGATGACTTCTCCATTGACGGTGTTGGAGCCGTATGAATTGGTATTTGGCAAGTCACCGACGATCACATCGGGTCCCTGCGCTCCCAGATGAACGGAAAAGCCCAGGACCATCGAAAGAGCAACGACAAGATATGCAGGTCGCGGACCGTATGAAAAGTGCATCTACTTCCTCCTGGATAGGCGACATGCCTATCGATTGCCATCCACCAACCCAATTACGATATGGCGAACATATGGTCACAGAACCCGGTGAAACTTCCCGTTGATGCGGATCACCCGACCTCCGGAAATACCGGAAGCGCTGCTTCGTGCATCCTGGTCACTTTATCTGGCTACTCCATCAGGGGCAACTACTGAAGGAGGCACAACCGAGTCCGCCGGGCACATCAGGCCCACAGCCAGGGAACGGCGCCGCCGGATCGGGGCCGGAAGCAAACAGATAACCGAGCAGGTACACGACATCGGAGATGTCGACCTGGAGATCGCCGTTGTTGTCGAGCGCTGCGAGGCAGCTGACGCTGGCTCCTCCGAACTGATATCCCAGTGAGCTCACCGCATCACTGATGTCGTGGCTGCCGTCGTTGTTGGTGTCGCCGCGCACATAGGTGGTGGGTCCGCCGCCAGTGCATTCATCCGGGACTCCATCGCCATCGTTGTCGGTACTGGTGCCGGATGAGATGTCGCACTCGTCGAGGACGCCGTTTGCGTTGCAATCTCCCGCACTGACGATCTCACAGTCATCATGGATTCCGTTGCCATTGCAATCGGGCATACCAGCACCGCTGATGGAAACTTCCATTCCCCAGTTCAACAGCGATCCCGAGTCTCCACCTAGATTGTCGACGATGGTCAAGGTCCAGTCGCCGATCGCATTTTGATTGTCGAAGGCGGAGAGGGGTGATGTAGGTGCGGTTGTGCCGGCGCCACCATCGTCATCGTAGACGGTGTTGATGTCGTTGGAACTGCTTCCTCCCTGGTCGTGAAGAACCACATTGGTCGACATGGGATTGCTCAGCGAAATGGTGAGATCGCCGATGAATGTGTGCGTCAGGTTCAAGAGAACATCGACATCGTCCACTGCTCCGAACTGATCGACGGCGATGATCCTCACCACGGGAGGAAGGTTGTCGGCGATGGGAGCGGGCGGGTTGACGATGTCCTCGTAGGTGAAGATTCCCGCTGCTTCACAGATATCGAGCACGCCGTTGGCATCGCAATCGAGATCGGGATTGGCATCGATCTGGCAATTGTCGAGGACGCCATTGAAATCACAGTCAGGTGCTGTTCCCAGGTCGATCTGGCAACTGTCGAGCACCCCATCGAAATCGCAATCCGCAGCTCCAGAAGCGATCTGGCAGGTGTCAGGAACCTGGTTCCCGTCACAGTCCAGGGCGCCATTGATCAAATCACAGGCGTCAGCGATTCCATCTCCGTTGCAGTCCTCCTGGCACTCATCGAGCAGCCCGTTGCCATCGCAATCTGAAGCGCCGTTGGCGATCTCATCGGCATCGGGAATGCCGTTGTTGTTGCAGTCCAGATTGCCGACCATCGGTGCCAGCGTTGGCGCCAGCAAGGTGTCACCATTTCCCGGCTGGAAGAGGCCAAGCGTCGCGTTGGCAGCGACAGGTGGCGATGTGGTGACGAAGCGGAAGTTGTACATCGTTCCCCAGTGCAAAGCGTTCGCATCCGGATTCTGGGACAGCGTCTGTGTTTCCCAGCTGATCGCTCCGCCTGCAGTCGAGATTGTCCAGTCTGTACCATCGTAGACCTCGGTACTGTGGTACTCGACATCATGAAACCCGATGCTGCTGGCGACGACTCCGAGTAACGGCAGTGAAAAACTCCTCACCGAGCGTGTCGAGTCCATGTTGTACAGTGCGTACTCGTACTGCCATTGGTTGGCGCTCTGCTGCGTCACCTTGTAGCCGAGGATCAGCAGGCCATCGTCGCCATCGGGAATATCGACCAGCGTCACTGTTGGATCATTGTCCTGCCATGCCTGAATTCCAGGTTGCTGGCGCTGGGTCGACCCGAGGAAGTTGATGGCGTGATTCGAGGTGCTCGCAGACACCGAAACCTGGCGGTAACTGGTGTTGTTGTGGTGATTGCCGGCTGCCGCATCATCGGGAGTGATGTAATGGCCTTCGACGAAGTAGAGCGCACCGCTATTGAGTGAAGGATTCAGGTCGTCGCCATGGACCCGCAAGCGTCGCCAGGTCAGGTCACTGTTACCCGGATCGAGGATCTGGGGGTAGATGAAGCCACCGTGCGCCGGATCGATCACCTCCGAGCGGGCTCCCAGGCTGCCCTGAGAACCGTTGAGACTGGCTCCGTAAGGATCGGAGCAGCCGACGCCCAGACGCGAACCGGTTCCAGAAGATGTGCAGCCGCAGCCACAGGTGTTTCCCTGCAGGGCGGTGAAGCCGTGCTTGAGCCAGCTCATGCCGATCTGTTCAAAGGTGCCACCTCTGAGCCGAAACATGTTCTGGCCGATCACCGGGTGCTGGTTGGTGCTGGCGATCCAGTCCAGTTCTGCAGTGCCGATGTTGCAGGAAGTCGTGCCGACCGAATAGGCGTAGTAGCCGCCGGCACTGCCGTAGTTCTGGGTCCCTGTCAATTCTCCGACGATGACATCCGCGCCAGTACCGCCGAGACCTCCCCCAGGGTTGCACTGGGCAGCGAGCGTCATCGACGAAAATACGATGACGGTCGTGCAAAGGAAGATCCGTAAACTGCGGATTTGCTGATGATTCAGAGACATGAGTCCCCTTTCGAAATGTTGCGGAGCTGAGCACCTGTTCGAACGGGCATTGGTAACCGGGCGATCGTAGCCATGCTTCATCATGGGCATCGATTCACATCCTGTCGATGCGCTTTGCTGAGAGCGGGGGGGTAATAGTTTTGAGAACTCAAAACAGAGCAGCCACCGCGCTCGAAAAAGCGACACCCACTGGATTGTAAAGGCCACAGGAGTCAGAGCGAGGGGTGACTGATCGCATCTGGCACTGAAGCCTGGTGGTCGGTGCAGCCGATCGGTGCAGGAATGGCCCTGTGGACAGGCGAGTCCACAGGGCCTGATGTTTACTGGAGCTGGCGACGGGAGTCGAACCCATGACCTCAGCTTTACGAAAGCTGTGCTCTACCAACTGAGCTACGCCAGCCCGATTTGGTGTCGATGGGGCCGGAGGAAGAAGGATAGCGACATCGTCACCGGGCGGCAATCTCCCCCCCCTACTTCAGGGGGGAGGAGGGGTGGGGTACGCCCAGGGTGCTCGCTAGCGAGTCTGATCCACCTCGGGCAATTTGCTGTGAGGGTGGTCTGCCCTGTGCCGCTCCGAGATCTTCTCACTGCTGAGGTGGTTGTAGACCTGGGTCGTGGCGAGGTGCTTGTGTCCGAGCAACTCCTGCACCTGTCTCAGGTTGGCCCCCCTGTCGAGCAGGTGTGTCGCATACGAGTGTCGCAAGGTGTGGGGGCTGGTGCGGCTATCGAGTCCCGCCTTGCCGATGTAGCGGTCGAGGATCTTGCGGATCGATCGATCCGAGATGCGATCGCCAAATCGATTCAACAGCACAGGCAGTGGCTTCCAGATTCCATCTTCTGGTTGCCAGCGAGCGGGAATCGCATCCTGATAGGCAAACAAGGCTATCAAAGCGTGCTCTCCGATGGGAACGATGCGTTCCTTTCGGCCCTTTCCAAATGCTCTGACGAGTCGCGCATCCCCATCGATGTGTTCCCAGTCAAGGGCGACCAGTTCGCTGACGCGCAGTCCAGTGCTGTAGAGGATCTCGAGGATCGCTCGATCCCTGAGTCCGCGATAAGTATTGGTTTCGGGCTGGTCGAGAAGTCGTAACACTTCCTGGACACTCAGAAAGTGAGGCAAGGCTCTCGGAACTCGGGGTGTGCTCAGTTCGAGAAAAGCACAGCGTCCCTCGTGGCGGCCCTGGCTGGTGAGGAACCGGAAGAAGCCGCGGATCGATGCGAGTTTCCTCGCCACCGTGCTGCGTGAATACCCGACCTCTGCGAAGTGAGCCAACCAGCGGCGCACCTCGGTGGTATCTTTATTAGCGATCTCGGCGAGGTCAGAGACCTCGAAAAAATCGCGCAGTTGTTCGAGATCCTTGCGGTAGGCCCGGAGAGTTTCCGGACTCAGGTTCCGCTCGGACTCGAGGTGCTGCAGGAACGAGTCCATGTCGCTGCACCAACTTCCATCCAGCGGGGCGGCGTTTCCCCTGGGTGAATCCTACGAAGGCCGAAAAAAATGTGAAGGGGATCATTGCGTAAAGAAAAAAACTGTCGCCTTGAAATCGTGGATAAGTCGGCTGAAGAGAGCCTGGATGTGGATAACCTGGGCCGATGATCCTGCCCGGGGCCGGATGTGGCCCTTATTCAGGACCTGTTGCAGTGGCAAATCAGCACAGAGCGCCGTGGCTGCGACTCAGTAATTCCTTCACGATGGCACGGAAGTGCTCCTGAGTGAGTTCCTCTTCATCGAGGTGGGCTGCTTCGTCGAGGGTGGTGGGGGAGGAACTTCCCATCGTCAGCAGTTGTTCTAGCAGTGATGGAATATCGGTCCCATCGTAGAGGACGCAGTATTCCACATCCTTGCTGACCACCATCAGCGATCGTTCGTCGGGGTGGGTGAGCGGAGAATCGTGCATCATCGAGGTCTCTTTCAACTGTCCAGGATTTGTTCAGCAACGGTGACAGGTTCGCCAGCGAGCGAATCGGATCGGGCCTCGTTAGCCCCGGTCTCCTCCAGGGGGAGGTCGATTGCTGGTCGCTGCCTGTACCCATCTTCGGCTTTCTCGGCCCCTTTCTGCACCGGAAAACCACGATGAGTCGAGACCGATCCGGGAGCCCCTTCCACGGCCCACCCTCCTTCGAGGCGATCGATGCGTCGGACCCGGCAGAGTTCCTGGCGTCGATGGCACGGACCCAGCAAGGATTTCTGCTCGAGAGTGGCTTCGATGCCCGTGGCACCGGTCGCTGGCACATCTGCGGAGTGGATCCGATCGGATCCTTCGAGGCGACGGATGATCGCTGGCACAGCCGGCAGACGGGTCTTCCACCGCGCGAGGGCCGAGGCGATCCCTTCGCCGCACTCGATGGCTGGTGGCGCAGCTGGGCGATGCCAGCTGCGACGCCACCGCATGCATGCCCCTTCGTCGGCGGTGCGATCGGCTGGATCGGTTACGAGGCGGCCGATCGTTTCCACGGCCTACCACGGCGATCCCTGCCCGATGGCCCCGTTTCTTCCTTCCTCGAGGGGATCCCCGATCTGTGCTGGAGGTTGTACGACGAGGTGGTCGTGATCGATGCACTCGACGGGAGAGCCTGGTTCATTCATCACGGCAGAGATGGTTGGCAGCAGCGCCGGTGGTGGCTCGATCCTGAAAGATCCGCGCCACTCTCGCCTGTTCGATCGGCGGCGGGCTCTCGGATCATCGATGCGTCGCTTGACGACGGACAGTACCTGGATGCAGTGTCGCAGATCCGCGGAAGTATCGGGCGGGGGGACGTCTACGAGGTGAATCTTGCCCTGGGCATGATTCTCGATCCGGTTCCAGCAGCGAGGGATCTTCATGCCATCTGGCGCCAGGTGCAGCCGGTCCCGTATGCAGCGATGATCCAGGACGACCCCTTCTCGCTGGTGTCCGCATCTCCAGAGCAGTTCCTGACGCGACGGGGAGATCAGATCGGGACCCGGCCCATCAAGGGAACGGTGCCTCGATGCGGGGATCCTGCACAGGATCAGATGGCAGCAAAGCGACTGCTGGAAGATCCGAAGGAGCGTGCGGAGTTGGCGATGATCGTCGACCTGGAGAGAAACGATCTCGGTCGAATCTGTGTGCCGGGCAGTGTCGAGGTGGTCGCAGCTGCCGATGTAGAGGAATACGCATCGGTGATGCACACGGTGGCGACGGTGAAGGGGACCCTGCGGGGAAATCCCGGCCCGGGTGAGATCCTGCGAGCGACCTTTCCAGGGGGTTCCATCACCGGAGCACCGAAACTGGCAGCGATGGAGCAGATCCGGCAACTGGAGCCGTGGCCCCGTTCGGTCTACACCGGCTCGATCGGCTGGCTGGCTCCCTCCGGAGACATGGAACTGAACATCGCGATCCGTACCGCATTGATCCGGGGCCAGCGGGCTCTGGTCCCCTTCGGCGGTGCCGTGACGTGGGATTCTGATCCGGATGCGGAGCGCGATGAACTGGCTCACAAGGCGCGCACATTGCTGGCTGCGCTCGGCATCGACGCGGTCGAGATGGGCGAAACTCGAGATCTGGCAGACTAACCCTCGAGTTGCCGCGCCAACGCTCTCAACATCTGAGCGATCGGCTGCTGGCCGCGAGCGATGCTGTCGATACAGAACCAGACACCGATCAGGCTCACCAGGATGGCGGAGACGACGGGGGCCAGGCGAAGGAACCTGGATCTCAGCGACACGCCGACGCGATCGAGCCACCGCTCCTTGCCGACCACCAGCACACAGCCGATGCCGATCAGCATCAATCCGAGTCCAAAGCTGAAGAAACTGAGCACGACAAGGCCCAGCAACAACGCCTGAAAGTGGGCCGCCACCAGCACGATGGTGAATCCCGCCGGACAGGGAACGATACCGCCGCTGAATCCGAGCGCCACGAGGTCCCGAAAGCGCACCTCGTCCTTTCCACCCCAGTCTGCAGGAACATGAGAGTGGTCGTGGGAGTGCGGATGCGAATGTCGATGTGAATGATCATGAGGATGCGAATCATCGTGCGAGTGACCATCGGCTCGCTTCTGAGCGCCGATCGCCCGCCAGCGGCGACGCGCGAGAAATACACCGAACATCGTCAGCAGCGCCCCCGAGCCAAAACTGAAGATGGTGGTGAGCCAGTTCTGGTAGGTGGCCGAGGAACTCTTGTCAGTACTGGCCTCGATCAGACCCAGCAGCAACAGACCGAGCAGGAAGATACTGGCGGTGTGGGCAAAGGTGACGACCATCCCCAGTGTCACGGCATCGCGAATCCTGCCGCGCGTACCGACCAGGTAGGCGGCCACCATCGTCTTGCCATGACCGGGACCGAGAGCGTGCCCTGCGCCGTAGATGACGGCGAGCAACAGCGCCATCAGAACTTCCCAC
>JYMV01044228.1_pt1 | contig 10084 bp, 12 predicted proteins | sample 338911 | NCBI WGS metagenome assembly JYMV01 (sample SAMN03354496, study PRJNA234377) | hydrothermal vent metagenome | biome: Deep sea; feature: Hydrothermal plumes at the Eastern Lau Spreading Center, Western Pacific Ocean; material: Seawater | place: Tonga | collected 2009 | depth 2000 m m
TCTCTTGCTCGATCAGGTCGTGGAGCATGTCGCAGTAAATATCGCTGTGGCTGCTGACAAAATGCCAGGTGACTTCGGTGTAGGTGATGCCGAGGTTCTTCTTTTTCTTGAACTCGAGCTTTCCAAATTTGACGGTGTAGGTGTCGCTGGGATCGAGGATGATTTGGATGACATTGATTTTGGAACAGCCGCGGATGCGGAACTGGAGACCGTCTTCGAGATCTACGAGGGTGTGGGCACCGAGAAGGGCCAGGGTGGGGACGCCGAGCTGCTGGGCGATGGTTTGGGCAATCATTGTTTGAATTCTCCTTTTGATTGATTGGGATGAGATGAAAAAGGGGGTTACCCCCCGAGAGCGCGATAGTGATGATGCCTGGACTCTGATGAACCAGCGCCGAGATAACGTTCGGTAGTTTTGAGACGACGATGACCGAGACCAGCCTGGACAACCCTGACGGGGGCACCGGATTCATGGAGAGCCGTGGCATGACTGTGGCGTAGAGTGTGAGGAGTGGCGGCAATTTCGAGACCCGCATCCCTGCGATATTTTTGGATGAGTAGCTGGATGGAGCGGACGGAGAGGGGGCAGTGTTTGCTGTTTTGGAACAACGGAGCGGCGGGAGCAGTGGAGAGACCACGAGATTTATTGAACTGGAGCAGTTTTTCGATGCAAGCCCGGGCCGTGGCGTTTAACGGAACAACCCGGCCACGAGGACCTTTGCAGAACATAGCGGGGAGATCGAGGGATTCGAAAACCTGACCGCCACGAGATACGAGATTCACGAGAAGACGGGAACATTCACCGACCCGCAGACCGGTGTGGTAGAGGAACATGATGAGGAGATAGTCCCGGCGACCGAAAGGCGACCTGAGATCGACCACGGAGAGAAGCCGGCGGATTTCTGAGTTTGATAAATGACGACGCATAATGCGTACCTCCTGATTGTGATGATGCTGCCCGAAGAGCGAAAGGGCTCGGGCGTGTCAAGAAAGACCCCCTGATCAGGGGGCGTGGAGTGTGGCGGGCGTCGCGGAGATAGAATCTGGGACTGCCCAGGCAGAGAACGCAGTGTTGATGGCCGGGGCCGGAGGCCCCCAGACCAACGCCGCTCTGGCAGAACAGAGTCGGGAACTGATCGGACCGCTTCATTGAGGAAGCGGGTCGAGGCTTGTACGGCCGGGGTCTAGCGAAGCGGTTCTTGACTCGTCCGAGACCTTTCGCTACCCATTGGCATCATCACAATCAGGAGGTACGCATTGTGTGGCGGAAATCAAACTCAGAAATCCGCCGGCTTCTCTTCGTTCTTTGGGTGGGGAGCCTTTCGGTCGCCGGGACTATCTTCTCATCACGCGGATGTTACTTGGGCGGGTGCCAAACTTCAAAGTCGAGAATCGTCAGAAATGAACAATGAACACAGTGCGGATCAGAAGTGGTTCAAGATATTCTTCAGGGTTAAAGGCACTGAGTGGGCTATCCGGCAACGTGTAGACTTGGAAATCAAGAAGCCGGTAAAAAAGAAGGTTGGAGGCATTAAATTCGAGTTTTTGATGACAGGAAACGCGCTTGAAGTTTCTGCGGAAGGCTGGGACCACGATTATCATCTTCTCTCCGGACGTGCTGCAGGTTTGCTTCGTGGTTTCTTTGCGCTGGAACTCGGGACAAATGTACAGGTAGAGTACCTTAACCACCAGGACGCTAGGTCGGCCAAAGATGGCAAGAAAATTATTGTGGCCAGCCGGTGCTTTGGAGTCTCAACAGGACCCTCACCTTCCAAGCTCCATATTGATGCAATTACTGATGACCTGGTCATGACACTCGATGAAATTTGGAGAGATCGCGTACTGCTCGATAGCTACAATTTCTTCCTATTGGGCCTTACCTACAGGGGGCGACCGCATCCAGTAGGTACTCGCGGGGTTTTGCAACAGTTCGGCTTAGCAATCGATGCACTCGCCTATCGGCTGAGAGGTCATGCCATTGATGACTGGGGGAGCGTTTCCTGGAAAGCCATACTGTCTATAGTGAAAGACAATCTCGCGCTTTCTGGCAAAAAGAAACGCCTTGTAAAGATAGGTGAGGCAAGGCATTATGCTGCTCATTATCGTGCAAAGCCACCCGAGAACTTGACCGGTGTGATTGAGGAGGCCATTGACTTCCTCACCCGAGCATTTCGACGAGCTGGCTTAAAGGCTGCCGAGGGAAGCTTACCACCGATGCCTCCATTGGACTGATGGTGTAAGGAAAAGCTTTAAGAAGGAAATAACTTCACCATGGTCCGAAAGGCCGCTTATGAGTAACCTGGATAAGCTGGCATCGAGCCTGGAAAGACTGATCGAACTTAAGATCGAGACAAAAAGATTTGTGGATGCCCTGGACGGGATCAATGAAATCTACGCTGACGACATCGTCACCGACGAGGAAAGCGAAAGGCTTCGAGAACTGCACGTTATCCTCCGCGACGCGAAGAGCAAGCTCGATAAGTTTATCGAGCAGGCGGATAGCAAGAAGAGTTCCTGACGTAACGCAGGCTTGAAGGCCACTTTATCCTCGGATTTTTCGAAGGTGCGATTTTTTTGAGGTCTTGAAACGGCCTGAAGACGCCATTTTTTTGCCACCTTCAAAAAAGCGCGTTTTTGGCTCGTGTAACTCAAGCTTCATGGCGCAATTGCGACAGGGGAGCGAGAGGCGCCGATTTTTTCGGCCATTTTGACGTATCACGGCCTTGAAGCTGGATTTGCGTCGAAAATTCGCGTTTCAATCCCAACTAGAAATGCCGGTGGCAAGTAGCTTGGTTTCGGTTGAAGTCGAGGCAGAGTCTGGTGGGCCAAAAGGTCCGTCTTTAGGCGATTTTTCGATTTTGGGCCCGGGCTTACGAAAAATCGGTATCTTGGCTAAGAATTGGCCTCCTGGGCCTGTTTGAGAGCCCGAATGCCGATGTGTCGCTGGAGGGCTCGCGTGAGAGCTTTGAGGCTGGAACTGAGGCCAACTTCCTCGGAGGGCACCGTAAGAAGCGGGGTGATCTTCTCCTCTAGGTGAGCAGTGACATAAGGAAGAAACTGTTCGGCCGAGATCGCGTACTTTGTATTTCGTCCTGTACCGGTCACGCCTCCGGTGATTTTCGCCCACTTAACTGTAGAGTAGTCGTCACGTTGCTCAGGCTTGATAGCGTGGCGCATTCGTTCTCTGGTCTCCGGCTCAAATTCGAGGGGGTTCACGATGTCGAGACAAGAGCGACGCTGGTAAACCTTCTCGTAGACCTTGCGGCCCTTCCTTTTCTTACCCGTGTCCAGATAATATTCTTCGGTGCCGTATTGCTCGAACTGGGTGACGTTGTGAAAGCCGAGCTTCCTGAGATGTTTTGTAAAGTGATATGGGATGCTTGAGCCGACTGGATCAAAGTCACAGAAGCTGAGGATAGTGAGGTCCTTGGAGAAATCGTATCCCAGATCAAACATCTCAGTTAGCATGGTGTCGGCCATGAGATATGTGCTGCGGCCAGTGGTGATCTGGGCCATGACCCCATATTTGCTGGCGTAGGCCAGAAAACGACCGAGATAAGCCTTCTTCTCAGCGAGCAGGATAATATGAGTGTTGAAGCGGGACGGGGGGAGAAAACGAAACGGCTTCCGATCGTCCAGGATAAAAAGATCGCGATAAGATATGAGGCCCTGCAGCACCAAAGCTTGAACGGCGTTAGTGAAGTTGCCGTAGAAAGAATCGATGTCGGCCGCATCCTTCTCCTTTTCTTTCTTCGTTTTCTCCGTATTGTCGGTAAAAATCTTGTTGGCCGTCAGGGTTGGCTTCATTAGATAGAAGATCGTCCGCATATTGCAGCCCTTGGCCATAAACTCGGGAGGTTCTCCGTCCCTGGCTAATAGATAAAGTTGCCAGACGATGTTTCGCGCGAAAAGGTTCTTGTCGAGCTTCTTGGCGTTGTTCTTTTTGGCAAAAAGCTCGAGCACTTGCTCTGCTGTCAGATGGAAAGAGAAAAACACCTCGTCCTTCTTTTGGACGATAGTAATGGGCGGCTTGCTGAAATCAAGGATGCCCAGCTTCTTCTTGGTTTTCTCAACGTATTCTTTGGACGTCTTCTTCTCGTGCTTGACGTATTTGCGCCGGCGACGGGGCGGGATGGGCTCGATCGCTCTCCAGAGGCCGGCAGAGCGCGTAGACTGGGCGTGATGGTGGGCATTCGAGTAGAACTGGGCCGTTAAGCTTGCTGGTAAATTGGCGGCGAGAGTCCGAGCTCTATCGAGAAGTTCTTGGACAGAATCGTACTTGTAGATCTCCGCGGACGTGTTCAGTGCTTCGTGCTCGGTGACTTCGACCAGCTCGCTCGACCCTTCTGGCTCGATCGCGCCCTGGTCGTTTTTGATCAGACCGAATCGCTCTAGATTCACTCGAAAGACTCCAGGTCTGGGGCGAACTTAGCCAGAGAGTCTTCAAGGGCTCGCTGGGCGCGCTCTGGATCGTAGTCGTCAGGGTCGAGGCCCACCGATAGGAGCCAGTTGTTAAGAAAGAAGCGTTCGGCCACCTCGGCCAGGGCCTTTTGAAGGCTTGGATGAGGTCTGACGGTGTTCTCGCCGAGCCAGTGATCGATGTCTTTCTTCCGAAATCGCAGCAGATTCCCGATCCGCGCGTGGGGGATCTCCATATCGCGGACTTTGTCATAGATGGTGGAAGGAGCGAGGCCCAGATACTCCGCGACCCCGCCGACGTTCATGACATCGCCGCGAAGGATGTTGGACGGCTCTTCCTCTTCGAGCTCGGGGGTGTTGTCGCTCATTTCTTAGCTTTGCTCCGCTTTTTCTTCGTCGTCTTAGCCTTTTTCTTGCGCTTGGCCTTGGCTTTCTTCTTCTGGGCCGCTTTGAGCCGGTCTTTGTAGCTCTTTGCCGTGGTGAAATCCACTGTATAGGTCTCAGGGACCTTGAGTTTCTTTGGCTTCTTGCCCTCTGGGACCTCAATTCCCGGATTGATGGTGGTATGAGCCTTTATCGTGTTGAGGTTGAAAGTGCCGAAGCCGCGGATGGAGACCCGACCTTCGTCTGAGATCTTCTCCGATAGAATCTGCACAAAGTCTTGAATCCAGGAGTCATGAGCCGTGATTGTTCCGCCGTGGCGCTCTTTGAGGGCTTTGGCCAGATCGCGACGGGTTACGCTCACTTTCTGCCCCCTGTCCACTTGGCGTCTTCGGCGTTATTCCACTCGACCAGAAGGCGGAGAACCTCGCCTAACTGCCCGAAAGGGATGCGCTGGAGAGCCTCTATGTATCGAGCGGGCTCCAAGGGGACCTCGGACTGACCCAAGACGTGCTGATAGCCGAACTCGACATCTTCGGCGGCAACCTTGGTGCGTTCATCGTTCTTGAGAGACTCTGCGGCCGCGGTGGCGACCTTGATCAGGAATTCCTGGAAGAGTTCATCGATGCGGTCGAGAGCATCGCCTCCGACTTGGGAGGCTCCGGAGTGCTTCTGCAAGACGTCCTTTACATAGGAGTTCTTTACGAGTTTTGTGGCCACTTGAAGCCGTTAGGCGTGGAGAGAGCTTGGTCCTTTTGGGGAGTTCTCATCCGTGGCCGCCTGACGCAATCTACGGCATCCCGGCCAGAGGCTTTATTAATGCCCCTGAAATGAGGACCGGGCTCGTAGACGGTTCCAGGTGACCTATGGTGAGATTTCCAGGACGAAAACCTCGCAGAACATCCCCGTTAGGGATAATATCCGTTCGAAGACCAAGAGTTGGAGCTTTTGGAGACTGCTCGGGCAATTCGAGCGGGCTATATTGTCTTTAGAGGCGAGCACGGAACGACACCGGCGCCTTAAACGAAGAAAACAGTTCAGAGCGCTACGGCGCTCGCAAGCTTTTAAATATTCCGGCCTGACAATGGCCGGCTAGAAAGAGGTCTCGGGCCAGATCCCCGTGGGCCTCTTTTGTCTGTATCTTCCTCAAGAATGTCTGGACAACCTGAATCAAAGTAATTACAATGTAATTACGAAAGGTCGTATTATGGTCAAGACTCTGAGAAAAGTAGGGAATAGTTACGCTCTTCCCATAGACAAGGCGCTCATGGAAGCTCTCAACGTAACGCCAGAGACTCCGTTGATGATAACTGTTCAAGACGGAAAGCTTACTGTTGTCGCGGCTGATATAGGTTTCTCTAATGACGAGATCGATGAGTTCTTCGATGACATTCGTCCAGAGTACAACGGGATGCTTGAAAACCTCGCTAAGTAACAATGCCTCTCCGGTTTCTTTCTGTCGATAATGTTATCGAGTTGCATCGCCGAACTCTTGAGAAAGAAGGAGGAGCGTCTGGAATTCGAGACCGCGGCCTCCTCGAGTCGGCAGTGACGGCACCTAGACAGACGTTCGGTGGAGAATATCTCCATTCGGACGTCTCTTCCATGGCGGCTGCCTATCTCTACCATTTGGTCAAGAATCATCCGTTCTTCGACGGGAATAAAAGGGCCGGCGCTTTGAGCTTTCTCTTCTTTCTCAAGAAAAACTCCCCCGAAAAAGTCCCTGGTCCAGAGGAGCTGGAGCGAGTCACCCTTTTAGTAGCTTCCGGAGCGATGAGTAAAGAAGAGCTCATCGCATGGGTGAAGTCACTCGGCTAGCTTGGTCAACCAATAACGGATTTGGCGAACCAGAGAGACCACTAGATCAACTCGGGTTTCGCAACATGAAGTTCCTAACCCCATCGATCAGAAGCTTAACCTGCTTGTTGTCATAACTGGAGTAGTGACCGTGTGCTGCGTCGTTGCGAATACCAAGCCAGGCAGTGACACTCTTCTGTTCAGACTTTCCGTAAGTTTGTGCTTTCGCCAATTCTTGGTTCAACGTAGATGCTGGCTCCGGTCTTCCACTAGGCTTGCTGACTGGGATTGAACGATTTCCGCACAAAACTCGAAGATGCTGTTCAAGGACGCTCCCCGCCAAAACTGCGGCAGGGTCCTTGAACGAACTGTCCAGAAGATGGTCTGCCATTTCTAGAAAATCTTCGAACGCATCGGCAATAACAAGCTGTTCGAGTGTGAGAAGACGATTGTTAGCAAAATCTGACCGAAGACTTTTGAGAACGCCAGTCAAGTGGTCGACGTAACCGTAACCAACGTTGGGGTTTGTACAGATTTCGTCGGCGATTTCTCGATACTTGTCACCTTGTCTGGTGAGCCTCCAGATTGTAGTCCGCGTTCGAGCCACCACTTCCATTACGGAATCCCCTGGCAAATTGGAATGATCGCGATATTTCGAATCTTTACGAAGATTCTTCCACAGAGATAGCGCGTCATCTATTTGAGAGAGAATTTGAGCGTTTAGAGCCATCCTTGGCTGCGTTCGGTGGCGATATAGAACCGCCTCTCCAAAGAATTTCTTTCAGCGTGGCCTTCCCCGGTACCGTAAACTGGACTATCGCCATACTTGTGAATGGCAACTCGAAGGCAATAGCGAAAGGGATATCGGTGAGACGGGTACCTCTGCGAAAGTCGCCTTATAGAATAGTCCGTAAGTTCGCTCGTGGGATGAGAAGACGAGAAAGAGCCGAGGACGGTAGTTGCCTCGGGTGCATGGGCTTTATTCTCTTTGTGTGCTTCTTCGCTAGCCTCCCTAGTGAGTTTCTATTTTCCCTACCGATGCTCATAGCTTCACTTCCTGGTCTTTTTTTTGCCTGGGTGGCCTGCATAATTCTAGTGAACCGGGACGAGAATGACTCTGAGAGTCCATCTCTATCAGCAATTCTCACCTTCTTGTTTATTCTGATTATTTATGGCGGCTTCGTGTACGTTGTTTGGGCGCTAAGCACAAGGTAATGAATTAGCTCGCCCACTCTATCTGGTGCCCAAGCAAGTATAGGCTAGCCTGACATCCGCAACGCCGGCGTTTTCTGTCAAGATAGGGTCCGTTGTACGAAGTTGGACACGCTCTCAGTCGGCTTCTAGTCCATCTTGGACGCCGCGCGCAAGAAGATCTCTGCGACACTAGCGGCGTCTTGGGCAGCGATCGCTTGCTCGTCGGGGTCGGTTGGCTCCACGAATCGTGCATATTGAACCGGGCCCTCTTTTTCGACACCGGGAACCTCTTCATCATCCAAGAAGCTATCCTTGAGAACGGTTACTGCCTCTGGGTACAAGGGCTCGTTGGGATTGTCCGACATCTTTCCGCCGAAAGCCTGGCCGAGCTTTTCCGGACCAGCTCTCATCAGAACATAGATGAGGTCATAGGCATCCTTGGACTCGCCCCGCTCTTTGAAGGCAAGTGCTTTAAGGACTACGTACGCCACCAAACCCACGATCCTGACCTTGACTCGCGTTTTGCCCTGGCCGCCAAGGAGTTCTCCGCGCAGTTCGATCTCTTGGTAGTCGTCGAAGACGAGACGAGCGCCCGGGATTCCGATCGCTGACAGCCTTTTCTCGCCGAAATCCTTGAGAGCCAATACTTTGCCTGCTTCACCTTCGGATGAGGGACAAAGAAGGTCGAGGGACGCCGTCTCCCTGCCCTCATGGTCAGAAATGGTCCAGCGGAAGTGCTGAGCCTGGCCCTCCAAGCTGATACCACGGCGCAAGCCTATCTTCCTGAAGTTCTGCTCGAGTGTTCGGTAGCTTTCGACATCTTCGACATCGGTTGGATTGATAACCAGATCGATATCGGTGGTTCCGGCGTGGTCACCGTCCTCGAATAGAAGATAGGGCACCAGGCCGCCTACAAGTATGAGTTTGTTCCTCCAGGGCCCGAGCTTTCGAACTAGCGTAATCAGGAGCTGCCGGCAAGTCTGGGTTCGCTCGCTTTCATAGCCGAGACGGCTCTCTGGCTTATCCATTAGAACTTGATCCTCTCTTTGCGAAGGTGCTCGGCTTGTTCTTTGCCACGACGAGGCCATGAGTGGAGGTCCAAATAGAGCTGGATCGGACTAGCTACCCAGATGCTGTCGAATTTCCGACGTCCGAGGAAAGGGCTTCTTTCATTGGTGGTCAGAATTCTGAGGTTCTCACCGCTTGGCACCTCCCGAAATCCAGACTCCTGGGCAGCCTGGCGTAAGTGGTAAGCTAATTCCTCGGGAACGACCACAGTTAGGACTGAAGGGAGCTTGGTTAGAAGAGGGGCGTAAGCTTCTGCACCATGCTCGAGTGTGACCGCCCAGGATGAGTCATCGATGTTTGACATGAAACTCGCTAACTGGACTTTCTGAGCCTCGATGTTGGGGGCGAATTGATGGAATCGAAGGCTTTGGTTCTCCATTTCGTAATCTTTTGCCCAGGCATCAAGGATCGCTCCGGGCTTTTTGACGTGGCGGACGGTGTGTGGCCCACGCCCGGTCTTGGAGACCCAGAGCTGCTTTTCGAGATAGTCCAGAGTTTTCTGGGATGTGAAAGCTGAAACGTCCGCTTCCTCTGCTAATCTGGTTACCTTCCACTCTCTCGCAGGGTCGAGGAGCAAGGTATGAATGACCTGGGCGGTGCTTCCTTTGAAGATATGGCGGGGCTCTCTACCCTCTCTAGGCTGAGGCAAGGGTGGACGTTCTACAGAGTAAAGAGCGTTTGGCAGCTCGAGATAGAGGCTCCCACTGGTATCCCAGAACCCGAAACCGTGTTGGCGCAAGAGCTCCCGGGACGATTTTGAAAGTGATGGAGCGATCAGCATTGTACAGTTGTCGACATCGACTCCCAGCATCTCCCGGACAATTCTCAAGGTCTGCTTGGGATGAACAGGACCCGTCTTTACAGCCACAGAGATCTTAAAAGGAGTCTCCCGACTAAGAACTTCGAGCACAAAACTTATCACGCGATCGCCGGGGAAAGATTCTTCGGGCCAATGAGCGACCACCTGAAGATTAGGAAGCTCTTCAAGCTCGCTAATGAACTGTTCACATAAGCTTTGTAAAGAGCCGGGCATATTTGCCAAAAACGTCATATTTGCACTTTAGCAAATATGGGATATTTAGCAAATATGAAAATCCGATCAAGTTCTTGGCATGGCCCGGCTTTATGTTGCATAAACGAGCGTTTGTGCAACTCTATCTTTGATGGCGCAACGGAAGTCTCGCTGCTTGCAAAAACGTATTGCAAAATCAGCCTAAGGAGAAGA
>JYMV01013060.1_pt1 | contig 10078 bp, 10 predicted proteins | sample 338911 | NCBI WGS metagenome assembly JYMV01 (sample SAMN03354496, study PRJNA234377) | hydrothermal vent metagenome | biome: Deep sea; feature: Hydrothermal plumes at the Eastern Lau Spreading Center, Western Pacific Ocean; material: Seawater | place: Tonga | collected 2009 | depth 2000 m m
ATGAAATCAACTAACCGACTCCTCTCTCTGGATGCCTTCCGTGGGATTACAATCGCCGCCATGATATTAGTAAACACACCGGGAAGCTGGGGGTATGTTTATGCACCTCTAAGGCATGCTGATTGGCATGGATGGACTCCAACTGACCTCATATTCCCATTCTTCCTATTTATAATGGGTGTAGCAATATCCTTCGCCGTTCAGCCTCGTATAGGCGTTGATGCCAAATCTGTCATTCATATTAAAATCATCAAACGGTCAGCAATTCTATTCATCCTCGGTTTACTCCTACACTCCTATCCATTTGGGATACCGTTTACGTCCGAGGGTTGGAGTGATTTTTCTATCTCATCTGTTCTGGATTCATTCCTGAATGTACGCATCATGGGAGTCCTCCAGCGGATTTCACTTTGTTACCTTTTTTCCACATTGATCGTCATCCATCTTACACGGCGAGAACAGTATTACACTGCTGCTGGTTTGTTGATAATTTACGCTATTGCTATGTTACTGTATGGTGATCTTACCCTGGAGAGAAATCTTGCTCGTTCCATAGATTTAGCGATCTTTTCTCCTGACAATATGTACTCAGTGAAAAATATTCCATTCGATCCTGAAGGTCTGTTCAGTACCATACCGGCTATTGCGACTACTCTTTCAGGCGTTTTCGTAGGGAATTTGCTTAGAGGACATTTGAGCCCGAGAGAAAAAGCAGCTCAACTGGTCTTGTGGGGACTGGTAGGTATTGTTCTCGGGAAAGCACTTAGTTTTATCATTCCTATCAACAAACAAATATGGACTCCCACTTATGTTCTGTTATCGTCTGGATTGGCTTCTCTGATGCTGGCTTTTTACTACTGGCTGATGGACATAAAAAACATAAAGCAGTGGGCTAAACCGTTCATTGTTTTTGGCAGCAACTCCCTATTCCTGTACGTAGCGTCAGGATTTATGGTCAGAACTTTAATTGAAATAAAAGTCGTTTACGGTGATTCTCTTTATAGCTGGCTTTACAAAGAAATGTTCGTTCCGTGGGCAGGAGATCTCAACGGATCACTATTCTTCGCCATTACGTGGATTCTGCTGTGGCTGGGAGTTCTTTGGCTGTTTTACGTCAAGAAGATATTTATTAAGATATAAAAATGTGAGAAATAACAGAGAACTAATTAGGATATAGATATAGTTACTGATAGTGTGGTGAATGATTTGTCGGATTGGGTGATACGGTTAGAATTGGAGGTGGGGGAGATAGTGGGTTAGTATTCTATTACTTCTCTTACTGAACCATTTTCATTCCATTCAACCCATTTTCCGTCTTTATTTCCTTTCTTGATAATTCCTTCAGACAACTTCTGTCCATTCTCATACCACATGGGTTACGGGAGGATTATAAAAAGGTTAAAAAGCAGAAAAATGCTAAAAATTGTCTGAATCGCCTGCCTGCTTCCTTCGTAGAAGGTCGGTCAGGATGATTAATGTGATTATCCAAGATCCTGAGGACGCTGATGTCGCTGATTTTTTCTACAACGCTTGGCTAAAGTCAGATCCAGTTACCGCAATCCAGAACCTCCATCAGTTCAGGATCGCCGTAGTAGAGGATATTCCGTCCCTTCTGGACCCAGCGGATGGTCATATCGGGGTTGAGGATGAGGATGGCAGGCCGGATTTCGGAAGCGGTCATCTGCAGGCCTAGGGAGCGGGCGATGGTGAGATTCTTGTCCTCGATGAAGGGATAGGGAAAACCGGTCGATTCCTGCATCTTTAGAATCCCATCCCGCGGGCCGGGACTCAGTACGAGGAACGTCACGTTGCAGCGGCGGAATTCATCGAGTTGGTCCTTGATGCGGCGGAGCTGATTCTGGCAGGCAGGACACCATGTCGCCTTTACAGCTACCACCACAATTGTCATTTTCTCCGCGAGGGCTGGGAGTTCGATGCTCTCACCGACCACAGAGACCACTTGAGAGGGGAAGACTTCTCCTTCATTCCTTCCCTGCCCCAGCAAGAGAGCGAGAACAAGCGGGATTGCTGAAAGTACCTTCAAGGTGAACAAATTGTTTTTTCGCCTGCCGTCCGTCATCCTTCCGATTCGTTCGTCGAGCTGAAGTCATTGACAAGAATCACAGGTGCGTCGACGGTGAGTAGCAGGGTGCTTACTCTTCCTTCCCGTCTTCCGGCTTCCTAACCCAGGAGCGTCTGTCATTAAAGGCTTCTTTTTTCAGGTCACCCCACTCCTTCACGATCTCCTTCAGCAATTCCGCTCGATGCGGATGAGTTGGGACTATCTCTTCCTCAATAAGTTTGAATAGACCCTGCAACTTCTCCTCCACCTGTTCAGGACTCATAATAGATTCGTGATCCCAAGATTGACGTTTCTCTAAAGTGTCAGACCGCTCGGACTTGGCGCTGTCTATTTGTCGGCTCCGTCCTGACAGCAAAATAACTGCCAGAACAAGTACTACAATGATGACTATGAGCAATTCCGTCATATTAACCTCCCGTCATGGCTCCATAGCCCAGAACTCCAATCCAATAAACGACGACCATAAGTATCATTATCACCAACGCTATGGGCCAGGTAATGGTCGCCATCCGAATGAAATCCTTGGCGTCCAGCTGACCGCTAGCATAAACGATGGAACTTGCCGGAGTTCCGATGACAAGCCAGAAAGCCATGGAAGTGGCAATCGCCAGTCCTACGCCAACGAGCAGCGGATTCGTCCCTGATGATTGAGCCATCTCAAGAACCACAGGACCAATAACGGCCACAGTAGCCCCGGCGCTCATTAAGTTGGTTAACATTGCGCCGATGACCACCACCAAGAGGATTAGAGGTATTCCGTTCTCTATCCCAAATGGTGACACCAGGCCAATCAGACTGTCAGCCAGCCATTTAGCGGCACCGCTGGCCTTAAAGACAGATCCGAGAGATATGGCTCCTGCATAAAGAATAATCACACCCCAGCTGACGTTGGTTTCATAATCCTTCCAGGAAGTAAGTCCAAGGAGCATGTAGAGTACAGCGCCGGTAATGGCAACTCCACCCAATCCAAGAGAAAATCCCAATATACTTCGGGTGACAGTTTTGTCTGTGATCCACATAAAAATCATGAGCAGCATGATGCCGCCCACCAGCCACTGTTTCGCTGTCATTTTACCGTGTTTCTCAAGATCTTCCTTAAGTGTAGCCACGGCACCGGAAAGATCCTTCACTTCCGGTTTGAAAATCATTGGCAATAGGAACGTCATTACCGCAGACATGGCCACCATGTAAAATACACCCATAATCATCCACTGGAAAAAATCTACCTCAACGCCGATATTTGACAAAAAGCCAATCATGATTGCATTTCGTGCTCCTCCGGTGGGACTCATGGGAGCACCCACCATACAGCCGATGGCGATGGAGATCATCAAAAGTTTACCCAAACGAGGTGCAGAGGTCGTTTTGTTGGTCAACGTATAAAGTGCCAAGGCGATTGGAATGAACATGGGAGCGATGGACGCCTCATTTATAAATGCCGATGGAATGGCAGTCCCTAATATCAATCCCAAAACTATATTCCGCGTCTTGGTTCCAGACAGTTTTACCACGAGCATGCCGATGCGCTTATCCAATCCGTGTTTCACCAATGTGGCTCCGATAGCAAGCGATCCGGCGATGAACCATACGGCATCATGAGCATACGTACCGACAATATCGGCAGCTTTGGTAACTCCGAAAAATAGCTGTACCAGTCCGATAAGTAGAGCAACAGCGGGCATTGGAATTGCTTCGGTAGCGAAGAAAATAGTGCACATGGCTAAAAGAGCGATGATAATTTTCATGTTGAGCGCTTTCTCGGCTATTTCTGATTGAGATTCGCCTTGAAAGATTTCATTCGCCTTCTGAATCATGGAGTCCGGAGTAGGCATTAAAGCGAAAAGGATAAAAACTGCTATCCCGATAGCAAGCCACTTGAAATCAGTGGTCTTGGCAAAACCGCCTTGATCGTTTTTCTCTTTGTTATTCGAGCTCATTCTTTAGACAATTCCTAACTCTTCTGAATTCGCAGCTTTTTCAAAGTGAAAGGCAAAAGTACAATGATAAAGTGAATAAGTGCTACAATTTCAGCAGATAAAATATACCAAGGGTGCGGACCCATATAATCGAGAATACTGGGTGTAACGGGTTTTTCACAAATCCAAAAGTAATTGGCATCAAGTAACAGATTTACAGGAATGGTAATTAGGAAGAATAAGTTTAGACCGACAAACGCTCTCCATAAACTTCTCCAGGTAGGTCTCATGTCGAAAACAACCACTGCGTAAATTAACGTGACAATCATGAATTGATGGGCAAACCAATATCTGAAAAAGTGATAATGGGGAAATCCTTGAGTTATGTCTGGAGTTAATACCCCTTGAAATGTACCCGATAAAGCCCAGAAGAAAATGATCTCAAAAACACGGTAATTTTTTCTGATCATTATAATGGGCATGGCAAGATTAGCAAATCGACAAAGATGGAAAGGGAGATGTTCTTTTATGGAAAATGTACCGCCAATGATTTCAAGGATCACCCATGAGAGATAGGCTGACATGACTATCCATCCCATGGTTTCGCCAAGGAGGTTTTGTTGACGACTGTTTAGATTTTTTTTTGCATGGATTGGCAGCCAAATCGCAAGAACCAAAAACAGAATAAGAGAAATGGAATGAGGAGTGTCAAACGCATGAAAGGAATCCGGTGCGTAAAGATAATCGGCTACTGATTGTCGAAATTCGTTCAATGTGCTACCGAATTATACTGTTCTTTACCACTCACAACAGTTCGTAGAACGTTTACATCTCTAATGTTAACAGGATCGATATCAAGTAGATCCTGAGACAATACCACAAAATCGGCAAGTTTCCCCTGTTCTATAGTTCCCAGACTATCTTCTGAAAAAACACCCCAGGCATTGTTGGCGGTATAACACCTAAGAGCTTCCTCAACTGAAATCTTCTGCTCCAGCAACCAACCGTCAGGATGCTTATTGTCCAGAGTCCGGCGAGTTGCAGCAGCGTAGATGCCGAAAAGTGGAGCAATTGGCGCTACCGTCCAATCGGAACCGAAAGTGACTCTCGCTCCTGAATCTAGTAGTGTGCGTATTGCGTATGTCCCAGCCAGGACATCGTTACCGATCCGTTTCTCAGCCCAGCGGCCATCGTCGATAAGATGTGGCGGCTGCATTGATGCTATCACACCAAGTTCTGCAAATCGGTTCAAGGCATTTTGAGTTAGATGTTGAGCGTGCTCAATTCTGAATCGCCGATCGCGGTTGCCGTACTTTTTCACCACATCAGCATACGCATCTAGCGCCCAGTCGTTGGCTCGGTCGCCAATGGCGTGAATCGCCATTTGCAATCCGGCCTCCTCCACCTCGAAGATAATCTGCCGAGTGTAAGCTGTATCTGTCACCATCAAGCCGCTGGTTGAGGGTTCATCGAGATACGGATCGTAAAACCACGCCGTGGAAGAGCCGAGACTGCCGTCCACGAACAGCTTCACCCCCGCAATGGAGAGCCAATCATCTCCTTTGATGATTGCATCATTTTGAGACTTCAGCAATTCCCAATCCCAATCATAAATAAAAGTGTGGATTCTGGCTCGTAATGCTCCACGTTTTTGAGCTCGGAGATACGTCTCAAAATCACTCCACGAACACATGTCCTGAACGTGTGTGACTCCAAGAGCAAGAATATGCTCCATTGCTCGATCGAATGCTTCATCTGACTCTTCGACGGACGGCTCGGGGATTAAATCGAAAACGAGAGTCATCGCTTCATCTTTCAAAATTCCGGTGGGCTCGCCGGTGAGGTCATCCTTAATAATAGTGCCTCCATCAGGATCAGGTGTCTCGGAAGAGATTCCTGCCATCTTCAAGGCGATGGAATTGGCGAGTCCCATGTGACCATCAAGCCGAGAGACAAAAACGGGATGATCTCCCACTGCGTTGTCAATCCACTCTTTACGCGGGAGTTCTCCGCCCCAATTTTCATGATCCCACCTCCCGCCGGTAATCCATCTGCCTGACGGTACTTTTTCCGCAAACTGTTTCAGTGTTTCCACAAACTGATCTCTGTCTTGAGCGTAACGGAGTTTTACCTGAACGAGTTGAAATCCGCCAGCCATCAAGTGGGTATGATTGTCGATGAATCCGGGGACAACAAACGCACCTTTTAGATCAATAATCTCAGCTTCAGATTTATTGAAGTTTGACAGTAATTCTTCTCCGCCGACAGCAGCTATTTTATCTCCGTTCAGGATAAGGACAGAATGAAGAGGGTGACCTTCAACACCAGTCCAGATATTGGCATTGGTATAGATTATAATTGAGTTAGGATTCATAGCGTAAAGTGTAGAGACAAGGATTAAGTAGAGGAGTCTGTTCAACTCTGTTCAGTCACCTCCGCTTTGATATGAGTTTCCACGCAGAACTGGGAACCTTATCTAGGTCGTTGAATTGACCGGCTCCTTTCAGCCACTCTCCCCCGTCAATTGTCACCACTTCTCCGTTGATATAACCGGCGCCATCGCTTATTAAGAATGTGGCCAAATCTGCCAATTCTCTCTGCTCTCCAAACCTCTTAAGCGGAATTCGTTTTTTCATTTTCTTCTCGATGCCAAGTCCCGGTACGACCAGTCGCTTCCAAGCACCTTCCGTAGGAAAAGGTCCCGGTGCTATGGCGTTGGTCCTGATGCCGTACTTGGCCCACTCCACAGCTAGCGAGCGCGTCATGGCCAGAACTCCTGCCTTGGCGCAAGCGGACGGAACCACGTAACCTGAGCCAGTCCAAGCGTACGTGGTGATGATATTCAGGATTACACCTCCGTCGTTTTTAATCATCTCCTTACCTGCAGACAGCGTACAGTTGAAGGTGCCGTTTAGTACGATATCGACAATTACCTTAAACCCTCCGGGAGATAGCCTTTCTGTAGGTGAGATGAAGTTACCGGCGGCATTGTTCACCAACACATCTACAGCGCCGAACTCTCCAACAGCACGACTAATCATTTCTTCTACTTCGTCCGGTTTGCGTACATCACATTGAAGCGGCAAAACGTTGGCTCCGGATGTTCTCAATTCCTCGGCGGTTTCTTCCAGCACTTCGAGTTTACGACTGGTAATGACGAGGTTGGCGCCCAGCTCTCCAAATCGCTGTGCCATGGATTTTCCCAATCCAGTTCCGCCGCCAGTGATTATTATGATCTTCTTTTTTAGTAACTCTTTTGTAAACATGTTTTCTCCTCGAATTGAAGTGATAGATTAAAGGGAAGATACTGCATCAAACAGTCAAAGTCCAGAAGGGAAATGTTAGTAATGGAAGAAGATTGATGGAAAATGAAGTATGAAAATAATCAATTATAATTTTTAAATAATCGTCAATAAATAATGGTTAAATTAATGGTAGCTTAAAAGGAATTCTTACAGTGCTCTCATTCATGATGAATATCTTAGCAATAATAAGCTGTCTATTGATTTTTAAAATGGCTAAATGGGCAGGGAAAAATCCACTACCGTGGTGCATCCTCAGTTTTCTATTCTTCCCCATTGGCTTTATCATCTCGTTCTACAAATTAAATAAAGATAGCACTGTACCGTTTATTAGAATTGTACGTGACGGCCAATAAACTGATTATTCGTCTTCACCGAAAGTTTCAATGTTCAATCCTTCGATAGATATCTGCTTATCCTCAACTTCGTCAGCCAACTTTAGTAACTCACCGTAACTTACTTCTTTCCCGCTTTTTCTCAGCTTTTGCCATTCACTAAAGGGAGATATACCTTTGAACGGCATCCAGCTCTTCATCTCTTCCGAAAGTTCTCTTTCATCTCCCAACTGAATTGCTATAAGTTTTTCTAATGATGAGTCAACTTCCCAAATCGCAGCAAGACGAATGGCTTTTTCCTCTTCGCTAAGAGAGTCGAAACTTTGAATAAGTTCCTCTTTCTCTTTGGATTTTGTTCTGAATTGATCTGCAGGAATCATTTTATCATAGACGTAATTATTATTAGTACCGGAGCCCGGACTCGAACCGGGACGGGCGAATACGCCCTTCAGATTTTAAGTCTGATGTGTCTACCAATTCCACCACTCCGGCAATTGTGATAATCTACAATGAGGCTAGAACTCATTAACAAAAAGATTTGAGGCGTCGGTCGGATTCGAACCGACGAAAGACGGTTTTGCAAACCGTTCCCTTAGACCGCTTGGGTACGACGCCAATCAACTTTGAATTTAGCAGTATTAACTTTCCTATTCAAAACTGATTCTTACTATTATTTATTGTTGTCCTGCTCATTGCATAATTCTAACTTTAACTTAATATGAAAACTATCACATCCATTTTTCTGCTAACTATTTTTGTCTTAGCTCAAAGTATCACTCCTGATGAACGCGGCTTTATAGTAAAAGTCGGCGACTCAGTACCAGATTTTGAATTGAATTACATCGATGGTAGTTCAGCTAAAATATCAGATTACCTGGGATCTCCCGTAATGCTGCAGTTTACTGCATCTTGGTGTTCAGTATGCCGCCAGGAAACACCGCATATAGAAAAAGAAATATGGAATCGTTTTCGAGACAAAGGACTCACTGTTATCGGCTTAGACAGAGATGAACCACTGGAAGTAGTAAAACAATTTGTGGAAGAGATGAAAACGAGCTATCCCATGGCATTGGATCCTGGAGCTGAGATATTCGGATTGTTTGCTGATAAAAAAAGTGGAGTGACAAGGAATGTCTTGATTGACAGCGACGGAAAGATTGTTTTCCTTACTCGACTTTTTGAGAAAGAGGAGTTTAACTTATTGATAAAACAGATAGAACAATTGGTAAAATCTCCCTGAATTAAATTCAATTACCTCTATTCTTCTAAGTCCAGGAGTCGAACTATTTTATTCCATGCAGATTGACGATTTGTATCGTAATCGCTCAAGTATTTATATTCTCCAGATAGCACGAATTTGTTAAGCGCGTCAGCTTCAGCAAGAATATCATCGAAAGCAGAGATCATATCTCTTACAAAAATTCGATCTTCAAGTGTTAAATCGCCATTCACAAGCAACTCTTGTAGATATTCACGATTTACCTGGCCTAATGCTATAAATTCTTCTACCATGGCATAAGTCATGTCACCATCGTAAACATCACCTACATATCCATCTGCTAAGAGACCTATAGTGGCAAAGGTAAGATATAGATTAGTTCCACCTATTGCTCCTATAGTCTCGAGGTAGAGGTCAGTTTGAGCGCTTAACCCACCGGTTAAAAGTAAAACGATGATAAAAATAAGCAATTTCTTTTTCATTCATCTATCCTCCTTATAGATAATAAGATTTAAGTAATAATAATGCACCTTACTACTTTATTAAATAAATAATACTTCAAATGGTGTTTTCTGAGCGAGAGACGAGATTCGAACTCGCGACAGCCACGTTGGCAACGTGGGGCTCTACCAGCTGAGCTACTCTCGCATTAGTTATTATTTTCAAAAAGCGTGGCGAATTTACACTTTCACTTACGGTCTGTCAAACGGATTTGGGATAGAATTTGAATAGGTGGTTGTCACTTCTCCATACAACGAAAGCCATAAACAAAAACAAGGTATTTTCCAGAACCTTAGTCCAACTCAGTAGATCCGCACCAGGAGTACCACAACCGCAATCTCCGGTTATTCCTCTAAGTACAGCCTGTAGTACAGCTACAAAAAAGATAGTCATAAGTCCAAAAGCGAGAAAGACTGCACCGTCCAGGAAAATTCCCATAACCAAACACGCTCCTACAAACAGTTCAAACCATGGCATTACCAAAGCCATAAAATTCGAAAAAAAGTCCAAGAAAGGAATATCATAAAGACGTATTGCTTTAGCAAAACTCGCTGGATCTTTAATTTTGTCAAAACTGGTATATAATAGCAAAAAACCGAGAACAATACGAAAACTGAGTATTACCCATTTGTTATTTAATAATGCCATGTTCTAATGGGTTGGATATCCTTTCGCTTTCCATTCTGGCCATCCGCCCAAATAGACAAATATTCTTTCGTATT
>JYMV01024990.1_pt1 | contig 10078 bp, 7 predicted proteins | sample 338911 | NCBI WGS metagenome assembly JYMV01 (sample SAMN03354496, study PRJNA234377) | hydrothermal vent metagenome | biome: Deep sea; feature: Hydrothermal plumes at the Eastern Lau Spreading Center, Western Pacific Ocean; material: Seawater | place: Tonga | collected 2009 | depth 2000 m m
CTCCTACGAGACGTTGCCGTGACAAGATTTACAAATTAATAAGTGTGGGCTCTTCAGCCATGCGATGAATATCATCAGCTTCAATCGTATCGAGATTGTGAACGGCATCATCCACTCTCTCAGCAGTTTGACCACCGAGGCTCTCTGCCATTCTTGCAGCAGTTGTGCCGAAGAATTTACGCATCAACTCTGAAAATATTTCATTGCTAATTCCAGCCCGTGTTACTGGATGGCCAGTCATTGTTGCAATTTCATCAGCAGCTTCAATGTCTTGGGGTTGAAGCATGACAACGATGAGTTGCCCACCTTCAATCATTATTGGAATGGCCCTTAATCGTACAGCGAGTTCAGCGTCAACAAGGGCGGGGATGGCACTGTCAATTTCTGGCAATTCAATGATCCACTGTAAGCCTAATTCTTTACACCTCTGCTGACCATCTTGCATGACTTCAGGGTCCATGCTAGTAGGATCAGGTAAGTCAGGTGATGTAGAGATTCCTTGGTCCATAATGTATTAGGATCCGCCTGTAAGCCCTGAGCCTCGACCATCACCACCTAAGCCCGAGGGACTGGGTCTTGAGGGTTTTGCAGGTGCACCCTTCCCCTTATCCTTTCCTTTGGTGTTTCCCTTCGAGGGAGACTGTTGTAATGTCAGTGCACCGTCTGGACCAGTAGGGATTGTGCTTGGTTTCACTTGGTTATAGGTTTGTTCATCACGCGGCACCCATCGACGAGCACCTTCCAATTCCATAAATTGATCGGGGGTTAGAATGTCACGAAGCATTTCAATGTACCTGCGGCCGAGAGCTTCACGGTCTTTAAATACTGGTCGAGTTGGATCTTCTAGTTTTATAGGCGTACGACCACTATTTCTCACTTGACCAGCAAGGGCTCTGTTTCGTTGCACTTCAGGATCATGTGCACGAGTGAGCCTAAGCAAGTGGTGATTGATGATTTCTAATTCGCCAAGATATGCAAATTCCAATTGCATGATTAGGGCATGGATATCTGCTTCATATGCTTCGTTTTCTGCAGCTTGCCGAATGATTCGTTGGGCAGGTGTACGACGATAAATACGTGGATACCCACGATTTAATGCTCTATTGCGGAATTCTTCACTATCTTCAAGATTTAGAGAACTGCTAATGACATCAATGTATCTGTCATTCATGTCTCGAACATTGATCCGTGCTTTTACGAGGGCTTCGATATGTTCAGGCGATTGTGCAGTATTACCGCTTAAAATGTTCTCAAATAATTTCTTTGGGTTCCCTCGAAGGATTGCATCTCGTGTTCTCATCGCCGCATCGAGTGCAATGGCATACTCATCGAGATGAGGAGTAATAATAGACTCAGCGGTACCTGAAAGATTTGTATCACGAGAAACTTGGAAGAGGTCAGTGGATTCACCGCTAAGTCTTCCTCTATTGATGTGCTTTTCTCTATATAACCTTTGAGCAAATGAAGGCCAAAGTTCGAGTTGTTCCTCGATCAGAATCGTCTTCACATTCTCAAGCAAGCCTTGGTCAAGTGCGCGTTTTTCTTCAAGCCAGGTGCCAAGTGTGTCAAGGACAGGCTTGAGGGTATCTCGTTCACTTGCAGGTTTATCTTCTTTAATTTTGTCTGCAACAGCGTTCAACCTTTCGGTAGTTGCTGCCCAGCCCGCTTCAAAATCATCTGTGTATGAATCAAACATCGCTTCAATGATGACTTCTTGCGTATCATCAAGGTTGAGTCCTTCTGAAAATACGACAAGGTCACGAGAAAAGAATTCCGGATGCATGGCCTCGGCCATGAACTCCATTTGGGCGTGCGATGTTTGAGTAAAGGTTGCAACTGTCACAAACAAATAGATTGTGATTGATAGTGCTCGAATAATGTGTTTTTGATTCATAACCCTAGTTCTTCTCCATGATGATGTTGTGATCTCTCAATTCGACTATTTCCCACAACGAGTTAAACGTAGCAGGGCAGGGAATATGGCTTGTTTTACTGCAATAACGCAAGATACTACTATCGGACTGCATGACGACTCTTTTATACCATTTATGGTGATATTGTTCGCTGTTCAATGCGTTTTTCAGAGGTTGTGACAACGATTCTGTTGACATAAATGCCGGGTGTTTCGATCGATTCGGGATCGAGATCGCCCACAGGGACAAGTTCTTCTACTTCAGCAACGGTGACTTTTCCGCATGTTGCGATCATTGGGTTAAAGTTGCGAGCGGTCTTTCGAAAGATAAGGTTCCCCGTTTCATCTGCTTTCCACGCTTTGACAAGCGAGAGGTCGCTCACAATACCACGCTCTAGAACGTACATATCTCCATCAAAATCGCGAGTTTCTTTACCTTCTGCAACAACTGTTCCAACTCCAGTTTTTGTGTAGAAGCCTGGGATTCCAGCACCGCCAGCACGAAGTCTCTCTGCAAGTGTGCCTTGTGGGCAAAATTCGATCTCTAGTTCATCTGCCATAAATTGACGTTCAAACTCAGCATTTTCACCGACGTAGGAACTGAGCATTCTTTTGATTTGGCGAGTTTGGAGCAGAAGGCCGAGTCCCCATTCGTCAATACCCGCATTGTTAGAGACGCATGTGAGCCCTGAGACGCCACTGTCACGGAGTGCGATGATGAGATTTTCAGGTATTCCGCAGAGACCGAATCCTCCAACAGCCACCATCATTTCATCATGTAGTAGACCATTGAGGGCTTCTTCTGGTGAGTTGTACACTTTGTTTGCCATATTGACATCATAGGGCAACAGAAACTATTCCGCGGATAGTTTTTCATTACTCGGATGTGATGTTACCCTTGCTTGATCCATCGAAGGAGTTGTAAAAAACTCGGTGGTTTGCCTTGCATGAGCACGCCAATTCGGAAAATACGAGCACACGCCCAAACCATACCAAGAACTGCTCCAAAACCGACGACTATACTTGTCACGATCTGCCACAAAGCGACTGTCTCGGTTGAAGCAGTAATTCGAAGGATCATGACGAACGGTATCAGTGGGGGAGTAAAACTTGTAATTGTTGCCACAAGTCCGTTGGGATGTTCTGAGAGAATAGGCCACAGTGCCAGAGGGATAATCAGGATGATCATGATTGGACCGATGAGAGATTGGGCATCACGTAACTCAGTAACCGCGCTGCCAACAGCAGCCATGATTGATGCAATCATAAAGTACGCCATCGTAAAATATACTGTGAGATATACAAGGTGAGAAATTGGAATCAAGTCCAGTAAAGCGAATGTTATAAGTCCTGCCATTGCTGCGCCTCCATACATCAATAACATGATGAGGCTCACGCCCGCTTGCCCTAAAATTTTCCCGCCTAGAAGTTGTAATGGGCTTACTGCACTGAGCAAGACTTCCATGACCTTGTTTCCTTTTTCTTCGATCGTTGTTGTCAAGAGGTAATTTCCACTTGTGAACGTTGCGATCCACAATAACATCATGAATGCCATTGGGATAATTCGTCTTGCCGCTTCATTATCTGCTTTTTCACCACCATCATGCGTAAGTCTCGTTGCGTTTACTCTTGGCCTTTTGACCATCGCATGCATGTCAGCAGGCACATGACCCAACCTTCTAAGTCGTACATCAACTACAGTTCTTGCGGCAGCAGATGATAAAAGGTCAGTGTGATTTGGCGAGAAACTGCTAGGAATCAGTACTTCAAGACGTTCATTCGTTTCTTGATATGTGGTACTCAACAATGATTCTGGAACGACAATCAAAGCGGACAACGCTCCATCTCGTACATTTTCCTTTAACGTTTCTAGTTCATTGGGCAAAGATTTTTGCAAGACAATATCGGTGTTATTTATCGAACCATTTGTCAACATTGCGGAAGCAAGTGGGTCGTGTTTCACGATATCGGGGAGTGATTCAATCAACTCAGCGTTGGGGTTCTCGTTACTGCTTAACCTGTCCTGCAAATCGAGGAACACATCGTCTGCTGCTATTACTGCAACAGTTCCAGTCAATGGAGTTGTGTTTGCTCCCATCATTAATGGCATCACGACGATGAAGAGTCCCATCATCAACAAAGGCATGACGAGAGCTCCAATTAAAAACGCTTTTGTCATTGCCGTATGTCTAAATTCTCTCCAAGCAACAACGAGTGTCTTAGACATGTGACATCTCCTCACGTACTTGGATTGCAGCTTCGTGTCCTCGGCTTCGAGTAACTTGTTCAATGAAGATTTCGTCGAGTGTAGGTTTGACGATTTCTATTCCTCGGACAGGCGTTGATTGAACAATTTGAGCGAGTACGCCTGTGGCATCGATCTCATCATCAAGTCGCATGAGTAAATGTTCTTTGCTCTCGCTATTTGGAATGAGCGAAGCACCGGAAATATTTGAGAGATCACAATTGATGTCAACAGGCTCAATCCTGATGACTCTTGGGTCAAATTGGGATTGTATGGAAGCGACCGTGCCATCAAGTACCTTACGTCCTTGATCGATCATCACAATGCGATCGCAAATGCGTTCTGCTTGTGGAAGAACATGCGTAGAAAATAAAATTGTTCTGCCTTGTTGATGTAATTCATTAATAATTTCACCAATGACCCTCGCATTGACAGGATCAAGCCCAGAAAATGGTTCATCTAGGATGATCAATTCAGGTTCATGAATAATAGCAGCAAGAAACTGCACTTTTTGCTGCATTCCCTTGGAAAGTTCTTCGCAACGTCGATTCCGAATGTCCGGCAGTTCAACGCGTTCAAGCCATTCATCAATCCGTTTTCGTAACACATTACCTTTGACTCCTTTGAGTCGCCCAATATATCCGACGAATCCTCCAACTTTCATTTTGCGGTAGACACCTCTTTCTTCTGGGAGATATCCAATTCTGTCCTTCGCTTTCAATGCCGATGTGCCTAGGACCTGAACAGTTCCTTCGTCTGCATGAATGATTGACATCAGCATGCGAATTGTCGTACTTTTGCCAGCACCATTTGGTCCAAGGAATCCACAAAGTGAACCGGTTGGGACGTCAAGATCAAGTTGGACAACAGCTTTGGTATCTCCAAATGATTTTGAAACACCACTGATCTCGAGTGCTGAACTCATTGATTATCTCTCATGTGGATTACTGGTGTGGGCAACTCAAAAATGCGTTCGTCAACTGTATTTAATTCAATCGTATCAAATACCATCACTACTTCTACGCCTCCACGATCAAAAACTACAGCATGAAATAATTGAAGATCACCTACTTTTTGCCAATCACGAAAATATACATTGACAATAACATCACCTTCATTTGTGGGTTCAATTGTTCGTCTTCCAATAAGGCGGTTTGTTGATTTCGAAAAGAAAACCTGTTCTTTTTTAGCAGAGGTGCTTTCTGGAGCAATTTGCAACATCCAACATGATTCTCCATCAAACGTTGTTTCTTCAAGTACTTCCATCCGCTCAATTTGGAGGGGCAAACTTGTAAGCCACTCAACCCAATTAAGTTGTCTTACTTTTTGTGAGAGGACTGTATGATCGATCAATGTGTAGGCTTGCGACCCAGAAGCACTGGGATTTTCTTCCCATGAAGTTGTGCCATCGCTACCAAATCTTGTTTGACCAATTCCTATAAAAGTCTGCACAGCAAGTACTTTTCCTCCCAGAGCAGTCGCAAGGTCTATTTCAATGATAGCTCGCCCATCTGGCAATCGAATCATGCCATGGAGTTTGAATGATTCAAGAGATTCAATGGCATCTTCTCCGCCAATTGCATGAATTGCACCTTCAAGAAGATCCTCGGGTGTTGGGTTCATGGTTTGAACAGCCGGTTCAAGAAATAAACCGAAAAAGATTGGTACAAGTATGCGAATCACGTGAAGCGTATTCTACTCTGAAGAACTTTGTTTGAGGGATTCATTTCTCTTGTCAGTGTACACTTCCACATGCATGGCACCAATACTTGTTGACATTGTAAATCAAAGATCACTCGTTCTTGACGGCGCAATGGGTTCTCGGCTTCAACAAGAAGATTTATCTATTGAGGGTGATTATCTTGGTTATGAGAATTGTGTAGATCTTCTAGTTCGTTCAAGACCAGAATTGATTCGATCGATTCATGAATCATTTCTCGAAGTTGGGGCTGATGCTGTTGAAACGAATACATTTGGTGCGAACCCGTTGGTTTTGTCAGAGTTTAGTGAGGAGGCAGCATCGTGGGCTAGGTCACTCTGCTGCGAAGCAGCCGAAGTTGCAAGAGAAGCCTGCAATACACATGCTTCTAAGGATCATCCCCGATTTGTACTAGGCTCCATGGGTCCTGGCACAAAGTTAATCACGCTCGACCAAGTCTCTTGGGAGACGATGCTTGCAAGTTACACCGAAGCTGCTAGAGGGTTACTTGATGGTGGAGTTGATGCATTTCTCATTGAAACATGCCAAGATCTCCTGCAGGTGAAATGCGCAATCAATGCATGCCTCAAAGCACTCGACGAGAACAAACGAACACATCAAGAAATTCCAATTATGGTAAGCGTCACCATCGAAACTTCTGGAACGATGCTTGTCGGAAGTGAGATTGCAGCAGTTGTGAATGCGTTGCGGTCCTATCCAATTTTCTCTCTGGGTTTGAATTGCGCTACTGGTCCAAGAGAGATGACCTCACACATTGACTATCTCGCACAAAATTGGCCACACAAAATATCGTGTGTTCCAAACGCTGGCTTGCCAGTCCTCGTAGAGGGCAGAGCAGAGTTCCCATTGCAACCTGCTCCGCTTGCCGAAACTGTGGAGGAATTTGTTAAAAATTATGGAGTCGATATCATCGGAGGTTGTTGTGGGACAACGACCGAGCACATTGCCCTGCTTGTAAAAACATCACGAAGCACGCAACGAAAACGGCGAGATTTTTCCGGATGGGAAGCTGGTTGTTCAAGTTTATATTCACCAACAAATTACCGTCAAGAACAATCGTTTTTTATCATTGGCGAGCGAATGAATGCCTCTGGATCGAGAAAATTCAAACGATTGCTCGGTGACAACAACCTTGATGAAATGATATCGCTTGCAAAACAGCAAATAAGAGAAGGCTCTAACTGTTTAGACATCAATGTTGATGCAACTGGAAGCGACAACGCCAAGGATATGGCAGAGATCGTGCAACAAACTGTGAAGCAAGTTGACTCCCCAATCATGCTTGATTCAACACAGTTTTCAACAATTGAAGCTGGGTTAAAACATGCAGGTGGTAAGTGCATCATTAACTCAACCAACTTTGAAGATGGCGAGGAAAAGTTCGACTCGTTCTGCGAACTGGCAAAAACATTCGGCGCTGCAATTGTGATTGGAACAATTGACGAAGATGATAAAGAAGCAATGGCAAGAACTGCTGATCGTAAATTCGAAATTGCTTCTCGGGCAATCGATCGTGCAACGAACAAACATGGTATTCCCTTAGAAGATATTTTCATCGACCCACTTGTACTACCTATTTCTACAGGCATGGATAATGATCGACGTAGTTCGTTAGAACTTATCGAAGGCGTGCGAAGAATTTCGAATGCTTGGCCTCTCATTCAAATAACGTGTGGCTTATCCAACTGTTCCTTTGGGTTGAAACCCGCATCACGTCAAGTGTTGAATTCTGTGTTGTTATGGGAATTGATGGATGCAGGTCTAACTTCTTCGATTATGCATTCTTCCAAAATTCAGCCCATGAATCGAATACACCCAGATAGAAAGCAAGCTGCGTTGGATTTGATTTATGATCGAAGAGCATTATCTCGTGGTGGCACTGGTTTGCCAAACAATATTGATGATGAGACATTTGATCCTTTGCAGTTTTTTATTGGTCTCTTTGATGATCTAGATGAAGTACATGAGAAGGAAACGGTTCGCAATTTGTCAATCGAAGAATGGTTGCAAACGCATGTGGTCGACGGGGAAAAGGAACAACTTGTTGAGCACATCGACGAAGCGTTGAAAAAATATGAGGCAATTGACATCATCAATGATCATTTACTTGCAGGCATGAAAACCGTTGGCGAGTTATTTGGGTCAGGACAAATGCAATTGCCGTTTGTTTTGCAATCTGCAGAAGTCATGAAAATGGCTGTGAAACACCTCGAGCCACACATGAAAAAAGAAGAGGGTCACACTCGTGGTCGAATTGTACTTGCGACTGTGAAAGGGGACGTCCATGACATTGGCAAGAATTTAGTCGACATCATTCTTAGTAATAATGGTTGGACAGTCCATAACATCGGGATCAAGCAAACGATCGAAGAGATTGTTCAAGCATGGAGAGAAACTGGCAGTGATGCCATTGGCATGTCTGGATTGCTTGTCAAGAGCGTGATGGTGATGGAAGAAAATCTGAAAGTGCTAAATGAAATGAAAATAGATGTACCGATTTTGCTTGGCGGTGCACCTCTGTCTAGGCATTACGCAGAATCACATTTACGATCTATCTATCACGGACAACTGTATTACGGCAAAGATGCGTTTGATGGACTTCGAATTTGCAATACGCTTGCAGATGGAAAGGGCGAAGCGTTAGCAACTGAAATAGACCTTCGTTTAGCAAAAAGGGCAGCAGTTGAAACGCGTGTCCGTGCAATGGAAACGAGTGAAACTGACACTGTGTCCACTACAGAGACAATCGAGGGAGATCGCAGCGATGTTGCTCAGGATATAGAAGTGCCTACGCCTCCATTTTGGGGTGATAGAGTCGTTGACACAATTTCACTTGATGATATTTATCCTTACGTCAATAAAGTTGCACTCTTTCGCGGACAGTGGGGTTTCAAAAAGGGTAACCGTTCGAAAGGTGATTATGAACATTACCTCGACGAAGAAGTTCGACCAATTTTTGAACGACTCAAAACATCGCTCCGTGATGATGGTGTGTTACAACCGAAAGTTGTCTACGGTTGGTATCCAGTCGCTAGCGATGGGGAGGAACTTGTCGTGTTTGATCCTGATGATCACTCCCTTGAACTTGAGCGGTTTGGATTCCCAAGACAAACAAAAAGACGCAAACTTTGTATCTGCGATTTTTTCAAATCAATCGACACGGGTGAGCGTGATGTACTTGGTGTCTCCTGTGTCACGATGGGTTCGGAGGTAAGTAAAGTAACTGGGAAACTTTTCGCAGATGATGCCTACCAAGAATATTTATTTGTGCACGGGATGGGCGTCGAATGCGCGGAGGCACTTGCAGAACTGTGGCATAAACGCATGCGAGATGAACTTGGGATTAGTGGAGGTGATAGCCCGCACATCAAGGAATTATTCACACAGAAATATCGCGGTAGCCGCTATTCATTTGGATATCCTGCGTGCCCAGACATGAGCCACCAAGAAAAATTGTTTAGGCTTCTAAAGCCTGAACGCATCGGATGTGAACTCACTGAAAATTGGCAAATCGATCCTGAACAATCAACCTCAGCCATCATCGTCCACCACGACGAAGCCAAATACTTCAACGCAAATTAATTAACTCGGAGTCAATTTATATACAACTCAACTGTTTGCATTTCATTATAGTTCAGAGGAATGGAATACTTGAAGCATAAGATTGAAGTGATTCGAGGGTGGAGTTCAAAGAAAAATGCGATAGTGTCATTAGCGCTTATTTTGCCAGCGCCACTAATAGGTGTTTCAAGTTCATTCCACATGCCATCGATACGGGCGCCTTTTACAGATGAAATTGAAATAGGGAAAATTATCTGGGCACTTGCGAAAGTGTGGTTGATGGTATTGCCTGTTGTTTGGTTGCTGTATATCGACCAAGGAAAACTAAGTTGGTCGCCAACAAATCGAAAAGGCGTCCTAGCAGGGCTAGTGTGGTCAGTGCTATTTGCAATTATTATTTTTGTGTTATATGGACTCTTCAGAGGAACTTTAATACCTCCTTCAGCAAAGCATCAAATACTTGAATTAGGAATTACATCACCAGCATATTTCTTTATCTTTGCTTCGGGAATGTCGCTAGGTAATTCATTGATGGAAGAATACGTGTGGCGATGGTTTGTTTTCTCAAAATTCAAACTACTTCTTGGTGTATGGCCCGCAATCATCTTGAGTGCATTCTTTTTTACCGTCCATCACATTG
>JYMV01009740.1_pt1 | contig 10077 bp, 6 predicted proteins | sample 338911 | NCBI WGS metagenome assembly JYMV01 (sample SAMN03354496, study PRJNA234377) | hydrothermal vent metagenome | biome: Deep sea; feature: Hydrothermal plumes at the Eastern Lau Spreading Center, Western Pacific Ocean; material: Seawater | place: Tonga | collected 2009 | depth 2000 m m
AGGAGGTCAGCCTAACATTCCCCAAAGCCTAGCTTGGGCGGGTGGCCCTCTCGCTGCAATGACGGCGATCTATACTGCTTATCTCTTTGCGCAGGCCAAGGCACGTGATCTTTGGCAGAGTCCTTTGCTTCCTGCCCACCTTCTCGTCCAGGCATTACTGGCCGGCTCTGCTGCCCTAATCCTGCTGAATCCGGATGGGCTAACGGTCGGCGCTAGGTGGATTCTCCAAGCTTCCCTGGCGCTTCACCTCATTCTGGCTCTGGGTGAGGTGAGTATGGCCCACCCGACTGCTCACGCAACTCTCGCAGCTAGGAATATGACCAGGGGGGCATACGCTGCTTTCTATTGGGCTGGGATAGGGTTAACTGCTGCCTCTCTCCTGTTGGTAGGTACCAGTATTGGTATTGGAGCTCTAGCTGGAGCTCTAGCCGGTTTGGTGGGCCTCCTTCTGTACGAGCATGCCTACGTTCAGGCTGGCCAATCAGTGCCGTTAGCATGAGCGACTCCACCCACCTGAATGAACTGAATCACAGGGTTTCGGCCGCTAGGGCAGAGGTCGAGGATCGGGGCGAAACATTCTATCCTGGGGCGAGCCGGATTCACCTTGCCTCGTACCCCCCGCGGGAACGTTGGAATGATTGGGTGGAATTGGACTCAAAGTCATGGCCGGAGCGAGTCGAGAAACGGTACATGCTGGTACCGACCACTTGCTTCAATTGTGAGTCGGCCTGTGGGCTTCTTGCGTACGTGGATAGGGACACTCTTCAGGTGCGGAAATTCGAAGGAAATCCTGAACACCCGGGCTCTAGAGGCAGGAACTGTGCTAAGGGGCCTGCTACACTGAACCAGATCACGGATCCAGACCGTATCCTCTACCCGTTGAAGCGTAGTGGGCGGCGTGGTGAAGGGAAGTGGGAGCAGGTTTCCTGGGATGAGGCACTCGATGAGATTGCGGACCGGATCCGAACCGCAATGGAGGAGGACCGGCATGAAGAGGTGATCTACCATGTGGGACGCCCCGGTGAGGACGGATACACCGAACGGATGCTCGAGGCGTGGGGTGTCGACGGCCACAACTCGCATACGAATGTATGCTCGAGCGGCGCACGATCCGGATATCATTGGTGGATGGGTATGGACCGACCCAGTCCCGACTACGCCAATGCGAAAGTCATCGTGCTCGTCAGCAGCCATCTAGAAACTGGTCACTACTTCAATCCTCACGCACAGAGGATTATCGAGGGCAAGAAGAACGGGGCAAAGCTCATAGTCTTTGACACCCGCCTGTCCAATACGGCGACCCACGCTGACCACTGGCTGTCTCCCTACCCGGGCTCGGAGCCGGTGATCTTTCTTGCGATTGCCAACTGGATGATCCGAGAAGGGAAATACGACCGAGAATTTGTGCGACGCTGGTGGAACTGGCAGGAATATATGGAGGTGGTGAATGGGGAGCCCGGTGCCTCTTTCGAGCGCTTCGAGGAACTACTTCGCGAGGTATACTCTGAATTCACCTTCGAGTATGCGGCGGAAGAGTCCGGTATTGATGCTGTGACACTGCGAGAGGTGGCTGAGGTCGTCTCGACAGCGGGTACCCGTCTGGCGACTCATAACTGGAGGAGTGCTGGCTCAGGGAACCTAGGTGGGTGGCAGGTTGCTAGGTCGCTGACCTTGCTCAATGCACTGCTAGGAGCGTTGGCCACCGAGGGTGGGACCTTCCCTAACTCGTGGAACAAGTTCACTCCCAGACCCCCTCGTCTCCCACACCAGCGTCCAAAGAAATGGAACGAAGTGACATGGCCGCGCGAATACCCCTTAGCGCTCATGGAGATGTCCTTCCTCATGCCCCATCTAATGAGGGATCAGGGCGCCCATGTCGAGGTCTACTTTACTCGTGTCTACAACCCGGTGTGGACGAACCCAGACGGGTTCAGTTGGATCGAGATGCTCAGTGATGAGAACCAGATTGGGCTGCATGTTGCCATGACGCCGACCTGGAATGAGACCGCCTACTTCGCCGACTACATCCTCCCGATGGGACACGCTTCGGAACGCCACGACCTGACTTCTTATGAGCAGTACAACGGCCAGTGGATCGCTTTCCGGCAGCCGGTGCTGCGTGCGGCTCGTGAGCGCTTGGGTGAGGAAATCACTGACACAAGGCAGGTGAACCCCGGCGAAGTTTGGGAAGAGAACGAGTTCTGGATTGACCTCACGTGGCGAATCGATCCGGACGGATCGCTCGGAATTCGAGAGTTTTTCGAATCCAAGAAGATCCCCGGTGAAAAAATGACGGTCGACGAGTATTACGGTTGGATTTTCGATAACTCGGTTCCGGGTCTTCCAGAGGCTTCAGCTGCAGAGGGTTTAACCCCCCTCGAATATATGCGCCGTTATGGGGCATTCGAGATTTCGAATAAAGTTGGTAAGGTTTATGAGCAGTCGGTTCCTGACAGTGAACTAGAAGATGTCCGGGTGGATGAAATGGGTCGGGTGTACAGCCGGGCGCCGACACCTCCCAGCCCCAGGGCTCCTGGAGGAGGAACCGAGATTGACCCAGATGAGGACGGACGGCGCCGAGTCGGGGTCAGGGTAGATGGAGAGATCCTTAAGGGGTGGCCCACCCCGACAGGGAAACTCGAATTTTGGTCACGGACACTGCATGACTGGGGTTGGCCCGAACTTGCAATACCCACGTACGTAAAGAGCCATATTCACCCCGAGAATCTTGAGACTGATCAGATGCCTCTGATCACGACATTCCGAGTGCCCGTGCAGATTCACACCCGGAGCACGAACTCGAAATGGCTCGACGAGATTGCTCACACGAACCCGCTCTGGATCCATCCGATAGATGCCAATAGAGTGGGGGTGTCCAAGACAGGTGATCTCGTGAGAGTCGTGACGGAACTGGGTTACTTTGTTCTCAAGTCTTGGATTACAGAAGGCATCCGACCCGGTGTTGCCGCGTGTAGCCATCACATGGGTCGGTGGAAACCGGAGGGGCATAAAGGGCCGCGACTGGGTATAACAACGGTCGCACTGAACCAAGAAGGGGACGAGTGGTCGATTACCCCCCGAAAGGGTGGTGAGCCGTTTGCTTCGTCGGATCCCGATACAATGCGCATTTGGTGGACGGACCTGGGTGTGCACCAGAACCTCACTCACGCAGTACATCCCGACCCGATCTCGGGTATGCACTGTTGGCACCAAGCGGTGAGGATCTGCCCGGCTGAAGCAGGGGATCGGGCTGGCGATGTCTCAGTGGACACCGGTAAATCTCAAGCGGCATACAGGAAGTGGCTCGCGATGACGCGCTCAGCGGAGCGTTATTCTCCAGACGGAACGCGGCGGCCGTACTGGATGCTCCGACCGGTTCGCCCTGAGCGTGACGCGTACCGCCTTCCTCCAAAGCCTGAGCCTGTCGAAGTATGACAATCACGTGAGGGATCAGGGATTAGACCTACTTTCTAACCCTGGTTTCACAGGGGAGTCAGGTCAGGCTCCTGTGGACCTAATCCGCACCCTAGCAGTTTTCGCGGAAGCTCCTAGTTCGGAGCACATTCACCTATGGCAAGCGCTGGGGATTGAAGACTCACCGAGCGCTTCAGAATACGCCGATATTTTTCTTTTTCAGCTTTATCCTTATGCATCTGTGCACCTCGGCCCGGAAGGTATGCTGGGCGGGGAAGCACAGAACCGTGTGGCCGGATTCTGGAGAGCTTTAGGGAAGAACCCACCACCGGAACCGGATCACCTTGCGGCCCTACTGGGACTATATGCGACACTGTCCGAGCAGGTTAGGCCAGAACAAAAGGTTTCAAACGAACTTTCTGGTTTCTCTGAGGCGGAGGCTGTGCTGATCACTCAAGGACGGGACGCACTTCTGCAGGAGCATATAGCTCCTTGGGTTCCGGCCTATCTTGAGCGCGTTATCGAGATTGCCTCGGGACCCTACCGTGGTTGGGCGGTTCTCCTTGACAAGGTTTTGCAGGTTGAGTTGGTGCGGGTTGGGCACCCAGAACGATTACCGCTACACCTCCGTGAGTCACCACCACTTGCTGACCCGCAGACTGACGGAGCGGATGCGTTCATCTCCGGACTTCTTGCTCCGGTGCGAGCCGGAATCATCCTGACTAGGGCTGATCTCGCACGCCTTGCCTCGGAGCTCGACCTAGGATTGCGTGCCGGTGAGCGTCGGTACGCACTAGAACATCTCCTCGGGCAGGACTCATCTGGGTTCCTGCGGTCGCTTGCCGTCGAGGCGGCTCGTCAGGCGCTGGGTCATGAGCATCGCCGGGAGCTACTCGGTGTTACCGCTGACTTTTTTCGGGATCGAGCTTGGGCAACATCAGAATTACTAAGAAAACTTTCAGATGGAGGAGCAGAAATAACCGCTAAAATTATGTCTTGACCAACTTCATTTTCGCTGAGCCTTCTCACCAGTTCTCGTTCAGAGATATCGTGGCGGGACTCGGGGTCGCGCTCATGTTAATCCCAGGGTCGATGGCATATGCTGAGTTAGCTGGGCTTTCTAGTCATCATGGCTTATACGCCGCCGCCGCCGCGCCGATCGCTGCAGCATTGTGTGCCTCGTCTCCCTACCTTCAAACCGGGCCCGTTACGATCACTGCCTTGCTGACGCTTGGCGCGCTGCTCCCCCTGGCTGAACCGGGTACAGTTGAATTTGCCAGTTTAGCTGCGTTACTGGCTGTGGTGTGTGGGCTGGTACGGATCGGTGTAGGATTGATGAAAGCTGGATGGGTCAGCTATCTGATGTCACGCGCGGTGATGACCGGATTTGTTTCCGCTGCTGCCATCCTGATTGTGTGTTCGCAGCTTCCTTCAGCACTCGGTGTTAATGTATCCGAAGGCGGTGTACTTAGGCGGGCGCTCTTTGCCTTAACCGATCCGGGTTCATGGGAAATTCTAGCCTTAATACTCACGGCGGCATCTGTAATTGTCATTGTAGGTGGGAGAGCTATGCACCCTTTGGTGCCGGGTGTCTTAGTTGCTGCCTTAGGAGGTCTGCTATTTTCAATCGTCTCTGGATACGAAGGCTCCACAGTTGGTGAGATACCGGTAGGGTTGCCCCCACTTTCAATAGATCTGCCATGGAGCAGTCTACCGGCGCTCTTTCTTCCAGGGGCAGTAATTGCGGTCGTAGGTTTCGCGGATTCTGCGTCGATTGCTCGAGTTTTCGCTAACGAGGACCGCCAGCGCTGGAATCCTAGTCGGGAGTTCCTGAGTCAAGGTATGGCGAACGTTGCTGCGGGGCTTGCCGGAGGATTACCAGTCGGAGGTTCCTTTGCGCGTAGCAGCGTCAATAGGCTTTCAGGTGCTAGGAGCCGTTGGAGTGGTCTCGTTGCAGGTTTCGCTGTATTGGCTTTTCTACCGTTCACAGAAGTTTTAGCTCCGCTTCCGCGAGCGGTTCTGTCAGGGATCGTGATCGCTGCGGTTTGGCCACTTTTCCGTGTGAAGGAGTTGGCAGGTTTGTGGGCAATGTCGGGACCGCAAGCAGTGGTGGGGTGGGGCACCTTCGGCCTTACTCTGGCCCTCGCTCCGCGAGTTGAGCAAGCTGTGGTCCTCGGTGTAGTCATGGCAACAGCAGCGCATATGTGGCGCGAACTCTCCCCAGGCGTCGAGACTCGAATTGAAGGAGAGGAGCTTCATTTTGAGCCGAAGGGGGTGCTCTGGTTTGGGTCGGCCCCAGCTCTTGAGGACGCACTGTTATCGAGTTTGGCTGAAAAGCCTGATGTGCAGCGTATCATCGTACACTGTGATGGGTTGGGAAGAATCGACCTGACCGCAGCACAGGGTATTGCTCGAATTGCTGAACAAGCCAAGATGGCTGGGCTCAAGATGGAAATCAGGGGAGTTCCAGAGCATGCATATCGGGTGCTCGAAGCTGTCGGCCTCGAGCCAATGTAGATTCGAGACCCGAATGGGGATTGAAAAAGAAATCACCTTCCGGGGAAGATCGTGTTTGGATTAATGGGAGCTGGCATCTTAGGAGCGGCCCCTGCTGGAAGATTGAGCATGAATATCACAAGGTTTATAGGGTGTATTCTGGCGTGACTTCCACCCTCTCACACAGGTGAGCGCGTTGTCCGAGAATGGCCCCAGGGGTTTACAGCGAGCAATTGGCCCTAAACACGCAACCGCCATGGTGGTTGGCACGATCATCGGCGCGTCGATTTTCGTTCAACCGTCTGAGATCACAGGACAGGTTCCGACTGTAGTCGGCATCTATGCCGTTTGGCTCGTATGTGGTGTCCTCACTCTTTTCGGAGCTCTGGTATGTGCTGAATTGGCGAGCGCATTCCCGCAGGCTGGGGGTGTGTACGTGTACCTGCGGGAGGCGTTCTCACCGGCCGTTGGATTCCTCTGGGGCTGGGCGATGTTTTGGACTATGCACTCCGGAATCGTCGCGGTGATTGCCGTAGTTTGTGCGAGATATCTCGGCTTCTTTGTCGAGCTTAGCGATTTGGGCCAGCGGGTGGTGGCTGTTGGTACAATTTTGCTGCTTAGCGCCGTCAACTACGTAGGAGTGAAGCATGGCAGTATCCTTCAGACTGCGATCACCGCTGGTAAACTTTTGGCGATTGGGACAATCGTTATTCTCTGCTTCCTGTTTGGTGGCAGTGCAAACGAAGTCGTGGTGGAAGCCTCTCGCACTGCAGCACCGGGGAGTTACACGGCTCAGGATTTCGGACTCGCTTTAGTTGCTGGCCTCTTCGCTTTCGGTGGCTGGCATATGGTCACGTATAACGCTGAGGAGACTAAAGAGCCGCGTACTACGATTCCCAAAGCTCTCGTCCTCGGCACGCTGGTGGTTACGGCCTGCTACATCCTCCTGAATGCAGTCTATTTATATGTACTACCGATGGAGACGGTCGCTTCATCAGATCGTGTAGCAGCGGATGCAGCGGATGCAGTCTTTGGGAGGGGTGGGGGTGCTGCGATGTCAGCTCTAGTTGTCTTTTCAGCATTCGGAGCACTCTCTGGTATTGTTCTCGCGGGCCCTCGGGTCTACTTCGCGATGGCGCGAGACGGTTTGGTCTTCAATTGGTTCGGGGCAGTTCACCAAAAATATGGAACCCCCCACCGAGCAATTGTCCTCCAGGCCATCTGGGCTAGTGTGCTCGCTTTAACTGGCACATACCGTTCCCTGTTCACCAGAGTGATCTACACGGAGTGGATTTTTTTTGGGATGATGGCCTTGGGTCTTATTGTGCTCCGCAAGCGCCCGGGAGTAACGCGTGACTACGAAATTTGGGGATACCCTTGGGTACCAATCATTTTTGCAATATCTGCTTTTGGTATCGTTGGAAACCAACTTCTGACTGAGCCGTTGGTAGAGAGCCTTACGGGTCTCGGGTTGGTTCTTGTCGGTTGGCCGGTATACATGCTGTGGGCACGTAAAACCGTGGATCAGTAGCAGATTGACTTTCGCACTTAGTCAGCGTTCACGCGATCTCGAAGGTTCTGCCGCCTAAGTCACCACCGCATTCGCAACGTGTACTACTACCCGAATGCCCGCTTGAGAAGAGATCGTATACGACCCTCATAGCGGCGGAGCACAAGAACAGAGGCGGGAGAGTAACGGGCAACCTTCTCTGGTATTTCCCCGAACATGACCTGCCTTATGAAGCGATCGCGGGTTGAGCCTAAGACGACTAAGTCGTATTCGAGACTCTCCAGCGTTTTACCAAGCCGTATTTCTGCTTCTACAAGCTCTGCTCTGGAGGCGTTGGGTGGCACGACATAGCATGCCGTGACAGACATGCCGAGTGCTGGTGCGAGCACATTCAGAACCTCAGTTGCCAGTCGGTTGTGGGGGCCACCGGTGGTCGGGAACAAACACCGCTTAGGACGTTCAGGTTTTTCGATCTTCAACATTACAAGGTCACAGGGGGAGTTTCTGATGACTTGATCGGCAACCTCCCCGAAGATCCCTGCGCCAATCATCGCCCCGACACCGATCATTGTGGCGTCGAAAATCCCAAGATTTCGGACGAACGAGGGTTCGCTTACCGGTGAACCTGCAGCTTTGGGAGTCACAGGGCCGGAGGATGCGGTCTCTTCCTTTGAACTGCAAGCCGGCACTGCTTGAAATCAGTTCTGACCTCTGGCCTGAGAAGCTGGCTGGCCTTATTGCTTCGTGCGCCTCTGAGCGATGTCGCATGGAAAAACAGATGATCATCGACTTCCATAACCACTACTTTCCGCCCGAGTACCTCGATGCCCTCAGCGAAGGGGGCAGTCACTTCAGGGTAACGACCGACAGTGCCGGAAACCCGGTTCTGCACTCGCCTGGAGACTACAATGTGATCGTTTCTGGCCACCGGGACCTCAACGTTCGTGAGCGTGTCCTCGACGAGGCAGGAATCCAGATGCAGGTGATCACATTCACAGCCCCGGGAACGAGTATCGAGACTCCAGAGCGTGCTGTCGAACTCTGCCAGATCGTCAACAGCGCCTTCGCATCTGCACTTCGCACTCGGACGGACCGCTTTACCTCGCTGGGCACCTTACCGATGAATGCACCTGAGGCTGCCGCCGAAGAGGTAGAGCGTGTGGTTGGAGAGTTGGGCCTTCCCGGCGTAATGCTCCTCTCCAACGCAAGTGGTGTCCCACTCTATGAGGAACGTTTCTGGCCAGTCTACGAGCGCCTCAACGAAGCAGGGGCCGTGATCTACATACACCCGACTTATCCCGTCGGGGTCGAGGTCATGAAGCGCTTCATGCTTATGCCGATGGTCGGTTTTCTGATGGACACCACACTTGCGGCGGCAGGGCTGATTTACTCCGGTATCATAGAGCGATTTCCGGGGATTACTTGGGTACTTGCCCACCTCGGCGGTGCCGTACCATACCTGGCCGAACGGTTCGATCGAGGATTTGAGGCATATCCTGAATGTCGAGAGCGGTGCACCGTACTTCCTAGTGAGCAGCTAAGGAGCTTCTACTACGACACCGTGAACTTCGATGATGCCTGCCTGCGGCTTGCGATCGAATTCGCAGGCGTTGACCACCTAGTTGCGGGCTCGGACTATCCTCACATGATCGGAAGTCTAGGCAAGATGACGTCTAGCATAGCCAGCCTGGATTTATCTGAGGCCGAGAGAGAGAAGATTCTTGGCGAGAATGCAGCCCGGATTCTTGGTCTGTTTTGATTGCCTTGGAAACTTTCCCGGGAAAGGCCACCACCTATCGCTGAGGTGCTGGACTAACTTGCGTTCTGTCCGTGATTGCTGAGTAGATCAAGGTCCGTAGATTGGAGTGATCGTCGAGTCCAGCCGCGGGGATTACCTGAGTCAAGTAAACAACGACGAGCTGTTCCACGGGATCCACCCAGTAGGTGGAGTGGTAAGCCCCCCCCCATCCGAACTCTCCTATGGAGCCGGACGCCCCGGACGCGGTGACATCTTCCCGAATCGAAAAGCCCAGCCCAAATCCCATCCCGGGTGCTCGATACAAGTCTCCCACGTGATTCACTGTCATGAGGTGGACCGAAGCCGTGGACAACAGCTTGACGCCATTAAGCTCTCCTCCATTGAGCAGCATTTGTAGGAAGCGCGTGTAATCTCGAGTGGTCGAGAGGAGGCCTGCGCCCCCTGAGAAGCTTTGGCGAGGACCGTCCACGTACTGACCTTGAGTCTCCATACCGGGCCCTTCGGGTGCCCTCAGCAGCGTCTCTCGAGATCGGAGGTTGTAGACGGTTGCCAGACGGTGACGCTTTGACTCTGGCAGATAGAAATGGGTGTCGTGCATTCCCAGGGGGTCTGTAATCCAATCCCTGATGAACTGGTCTAGCGGGATACCGGAAACCGCTTCGATGAGTGCACCTAGGATGTCGGTGCTATAGCCGTAAACCCAGGCTTGTCCAGGTTGGGCTGTGAAGGGTAGCTCAGCCATCCGGTCGACCGTGAGACGGATCGATTCCGCACGGTGTGCGAAGTACCAACCGGTGATCTCTGCTACTCTCCAGGCATCACCCGCGGGCCCGATTCCATAGGAGATGCCCGAAGTGTGTGTGAGCAGGTCCCGAATCGTGATTGGTCGATTGGCCTC
>JYMV01018491.1_pt1 | contig 10077 bp, 5 predicted proteins | sample 338911 | NCBI WGS metagenome assembly JYMV01 (sample SAMN03354496, study PRJNA234377) | hydrothermal vent metagenome | biome: Deep sea; feature: Hydrothermal plumes at the Eastern Lau Spreading Center, Western Pacific Ocean; material: Seawater | place: Tonga | collected 2009 | depth 2000 m m
CATCAGTCAGTTTATAATACGCACTTCAGGATTACAATGTGAGAAATATAAAACACGGGTTACTTGAAGGATGAATTCAGCAACATTTGTTATATAAAGCTAATATTGTTTTAATGTTTTGTCGATGTACAAGTTTTACTGCTGATGATTCACGTATGATTTTAGAATCAAATCTGAAATTGTACTATACAGTGCTTGTGGTTGGAGAATTGGACCATCTTTAGACACAGAAGACATCATACAGTTTCCAATGAACAACAGCTAGTTAGAAGATGACCTGTTGAAACCGTCCCGTTGAAACCTTTTATTTCCAAAAATCAACAACAAATGCAACACTGTAGGAACATTTCCAAATCCAATAGACAAATGTTGCAAAGAGGCACACTCGATACCCTTAGCACACATATAACATAACCACTCACTTTCCTGGCTTAGAATATACACTTCAATAAAAACGGCGGGGTTAAGCTAGTTTTATGGGCCCAAATCTCCCCTTTACATGAAAATAAATGCGGTCATGTAAGTATTTTCCACATGTGAAGAACATTCCTACCTTCACAAATAATAGGGTGAAAGAGGTTCTTGCATTAAAAAAATTTAATAATAATAAAAATAAAAAACTACGTGTTTGTTTAGATTTTATCCAGAACAGGGAGAACACTACTGACCTGCCACATGTCACTGACACACTTTATCACATAATTGTATATCAAGTACACGAATACACGAGTATACCTCGCCGTGAGCATGATTCTAATTTCAAATTTAGTGTTGATAGGCACTAATCTCACATGTAGTTGTTGATCACGACCATTACGGCTCACTTAGCATTTTAAGTTTAATCAGAGGTAGTTTATGTCTGAACATTCATTTTTAATATCAAATTTAGAGTAGGAGATTTGTGCATCATTTTGTACTAATTGACCATCAGTCATTTTATAATACGCACTTGAGGATTACATTCTGAGAAATAGAAAACACGGGTTACTTGAAGGATGAATTTAGCAACATTTGCTATAAAAACCTAATATTATTTTAATGTTAAGTTGATCAATATTGTCTGATGCTATCTATATTATATATAGGATAGCAACATTTGTTATAAAAACCTAATATTGTTTTAATGTTTTGTCGATGACATGTACAAGTTTTCACTTTTGATGATTCATAATGAAAACCTAGAATTTTAGAATAAAATCAAAATGTACAAACAATCTATTGTACTATACAATGCATGAAGTTGGAGATTTGCACCATCATTAGACACAGAAGACGTCATACAGTTTATAATGCGCAACAGTTTGTTAGAAGATGTCGTTAATGACCAGATGCTAATTGGCAAAATCATCCGTCCCTACCCATCACCTTTCCTTGTTTGGAGTCCCGTGGCGTTTAAATTGTTAAATGTTCTCGTCCTGAATATAGCTGAAAAATTGCTCGCTGGACGTTAAACACTAATCAATCAATCAATCTGACGCTATCCATTATATAGAGGTCGTTATAAACTGCTGTATGGTGTCTTTTACGTGTAGTTTTCCAAACACATACATTGTATGATATAGAAGACCTTTTGCCCATTCCCGATCTGATTCTAATATATACGTTTTTATATCTTTTTCATGCGAGTTATTTCCCTTGCAACCGAAAAAATGGTATCCGGTCTATCCAGGATAACGGAAAGAACAACGAATTTGAGTATATTTTCTCATAATTTGTAGATATTTGTAGAAACAAATTTAATCAGAGGATAATTTTATAGCAAACAGATCATTCACAAGTTGATACAACATTAACAGTTTGAAACAAATTATGGGGAAATATATGTTAATTTCATTGAATTTTAATTTGCATGAAAGGTGACTATTTTGCACGCCTTACATGAAAGTAAATCCTGTAAAACGTATAGTTTTAGAATCAAAGTCGGCAATGTGCAAATGGTTTATTTTAAAGAGGTTGTTTCCTATACATTTCTGCTCTGAGTGATTCCAGTATGAAGAACAATATGCGCTCTATTATGCAAATTAATTGTAATTTTATGTTTTCAATCATTTTAGAAAGTTTATATTCATTTAAATCTTCAAATTTGTTAGAAGCAAATAGACTGACAAATACACAGGTATCCAAAACGGTGATTGACCGTATAAGCAGTACGTGCGTGAACTCAACCTGAAAATAATTATCAAGTTTTTATAGTGCATGTTGCTTTCCCGATTTTTTGTTTTTGTCATTCAAATGACATTTTTTAAACTACTTTGTTATGCTGACTACCTTGTTAGGTACAATATTTATATGTAAATGTAAAACAGATGATGCTACTAGGTGTAAACATTAAAATAAATATTGTTACACTGGATTGATTTGTGAGTATTATTATATTCTTGATCGTCGAACATGAAATTAAGTTAATTACTATACCAAATCATCTATCTGCTTATGATTAAGCTTAGGTATATCTCCCTTAGGTTTACATAACCTTAGACAATGTTGACGGGGATGTCATGGTCGTGATCGTATGGTGATTGATTTACAGCTACACATGCAATCAGTGCATATCACCACTAAGGTTGTGAGTTCGATTCCTGCCAATGGCAAGGTGTATCAGATGCAACATTATGTGATAAACTTTGTCCGTGACTTGCGGCAGGTCGATAGCTTTCTCCGGGTCCTCCGGTTTTCTCCACCAATAAATCATCCCGCCACATTATTACTGAAATATTGTCGAAGGTGGCGTGAAACGTAATAACCCAAAACCAACTCCAATTTTAGAAATGCTGTTTAGACCCATTGGTTTTCCTGCTCCCATAAATTGCTTAGGTTTCCAATACTTTTACTAGAGCGTACCCGATGAAGATTTGTCTGTCAGAAGCACGTTAATATCTATTATATATCTAACAAAGAATGACAGGAATGGTACACCATACAACAGAGAGAAACCCTCATTAATTATACATTAATATATTTTTTTTTCCAAACTTGTTCATCCTCGTAGCTCTTAGACCATATAATTATGCTTATGCTAAGATGCATATCATTACATTCTAGACCATAACTAAGCAATACATTAAATATACATTGGACATTTAATTGGAAAATTAGTTTTGTATCTTGTATCTGTTGTTTCCATATTCCATATACAAATGTAAATGAGTATAAATATTTTACAGCTAATCTGTTGATGATGGAGTTTTCAAATGAACATCTTAGGAAAACCATTGTAAGCCTTAGGTTATTGTGTAAATAATGCCGTGGTTTACTTTTGTTTTTTGTTTTGTTGTTGATTTTTTATTGAAAAATATAATTTTAGAATCAAATCTTTTGTATGGTGTCTTTCACGTGCAGATTTTCAAACACATACATTGTATAGCATAATAAACCTTTTTACACATTCCCGATCTGATTCTAAAATTATACGTTTGTATATCTTTTTCATACGAGTTATTCCCCCTACAACGGACACAATGGTGACCGGTCTAGCAAGAATAATGGAAAAGACAACTAATTTGGGTATATCTTCTCACAATTTGGGAATATTTGAAACATGTTAAAAATCAGAGGATAATTTTATAGGAAATAGATTATTCACAAGTTGATACAACATTAAGAGTTTGAAGTAAATTATGGAGGAAATATATGTTAATTTCATTGAAATTTTACATGAAAGGGGACTATTTTACACGCCTTACAGGAAAGAAAATCATGTGAAGCGTATAATTTTATAATCAAAGTCGGAAATGTGCAAATGGCTTATTTTTAAGAGGTTGTTTCCTACACATTGCTGCTCTTGACGATTCCAATATGAAGAACAATATGTGCTTTATTGTGTAAATTAATTGTAATTTTATATTTTCAATCATTTTAGAAAGTTTAAATTCATTTACATCTTCAAATTAGTTATAAGTAAATAAACTGACAAATACACTGATATCCAAAGAGGTGACTGAACGTATTAGCAGTACGTGCGTGAACTCAACTTCAAAATAATTATCATGTTTTATAGCACATGTTCCTTTTTTCAGATTTGTTGTTTTTCTCATTCAAATGACATCTTAAAACTACTTTTTATGCTGACAAACCTGTTAGGTACAATATTTATATGTAAATGTAAAACAGATCATGCTACTAGATGTATACATTAAAATAAATATTGTTACACCAAATCACCTATCTATTTATTGTTAAAACTTAGGTCAATCTCCCTTGAGTAAAGGCAATCGACCTTATCTAATTTTGGCGGGGTCGTCGTGGTCGTGATCACGTGGTTGTAGGAATTACAACTACCAGTGCAATCAGTGCCTATCACCACTAAGGTTGTCAGTTCGTATCCTGCTCATTGCGAGGTGTCCTAGATACAACATTATGTGATAAAGTTTGTTTGTGATTTGAGGAAGGTCCGTGGTTTTCTCTGGGTACTCCAGTTTCCTCCACCAATAAATCTGATCGCCACATTATTACTGACATATTGTTGAAAGAAAACCCCAATTTTGGCAATGCCGTGCATGCCCTTTGGTTTCCCTGGTCCCAAAAATATTTAGCGTTCCAATATTTGTATTATGAGCGTACCTTTTTCTTCCAGAAACACATTAATATCTAGTATACCTCTGAAAAGGAATGACAGAAATGGTACACCATAAAACGGAGAGAAACGCTCATTAATTAGACATTGATATATGTTCATTTATTTTAATTTTTTCCAAACTTGTTCATCCTCGTAGCTCTTATAATTATGTCTATATTAATATTAATATCATTACAGTCTAGACCATAACTAAACAGTACATTGAAGATGCATTGGGCATTTAATTGGAAAATTTATTTTGTTTCCTGTAGCTCTTATTGAACCTACCTGGCAAAGTTTTGTGACAACAGGTTTTTTCATTAAATGTACTTGTGCTTCGAATTACTAATAAGTTTTTTTCATTAAATTTACTTGTGATAATGACTGCTGTTGCTGATTATCGGTCTTGGAATATTAGATATTAAATATTGCATAATATTTTTTATTAAGATAAGATAGATATGTTTATTACCCATAGTGGACCCGCAAAGCGAAAAATCAATACAGTGATTCAATAAAACTATATTTTTGAAAATAAAGAATGGCAATAATTTTGGAATAATTTTAGATATTACATTAACACGTAATCATTTTTTTTCGAAGGTTGTTCATCCTCGTAGCTCTTAGACCATATAATTATGTTTATGCTAAGATGCATATCATTACAATCTACACCATAACTAAGCAATATATTAAAGATACATTGAACATTTAATTAGAAAATTAACTTTGTCTCCTCTAGCTCTTATTGAACCTACCTGGCAAAGGGTTTTTCATTAAATATACTTGTGCTTCGAATTACTAATAGGTTTATTTCATTAAATGTACTTGTGATTATGGCCGCTGTTGCTGATTATTGGTCTTGGAATATTAGATGTTAGATATTGCATAATAATTCTTATAAAGATAAGATCACAAATGAATTCAGTGCTTCAATAAAACTATTTTTTTCTTTTTAAAAATGGCAATAATTTTGGATTAATTTTAGATATTACATTGTGCCTATAAACACATAATACATGTGATCATATTAGAGTGTACCAGATATTAACCTTTTCATGTGTCAATACTGTAAAGATATATTTTGGGAAAACCCGATCACATGACAGTAATAAGGGTATTTAGGGGAGAGTACTTAACCTTCCTGTCGAAACTGAAAGTACTTCCTTATATTTAAAGTTTATCAAGAATTGTCGTGGTATGCATTAGGTACGTTCATAATCAAAAGTTAAATATTTTAAAAGTATTATGGTGCAAGCATATGAAAGGGTCTAAACAGAATAGTTAAAATAACTGTCATTTTCTTTATTTAATTTGAATATATGATTGTTGTTTAACTCGTAATAAACAAATTTTCAAAACTACCAAGGAAAGAACAAGTAATATTTTGCTTCTCATTTTGCTATGTTGACCCAGATGTTTCGTTTCCTTGAAATTGTTTTATCTACCTAGATTGTAATCTTCCTTGTCTTCCTTTTATATAAAGATTTTTTGTGTTGTTTTGTCTACCAAAATGGGGTGCTTTTTTCGTGAACTCATATTGTGTGCTTTCTTCGTATACTCATATTTTGTGTTTTCTTGGCGATGTTTCGTGTACCCAGCTTATGAGTTTCCCTGTTGCCATATTGGCAATCCGGATTATCAGTTTTTTATTCTATTATTGTGTGCTTCACTGGTGTTGTTTTGTTAGCCAGGATCTACTTCGTTGTATTGTTATTTACATGTATCTGTATCTTACAACATATCATTGACACAAAAACAAGGCTCATCAATAATTCAATTAATTCTCATATTGAATATCACTTAACATTTAATTACTAAGAAATTGACAATTGAATAAAATAATACTGTATTGTTGTCGAAAAAGAAAAAAAAAGCTATTGACAAATATAACACATTTAAAGATTTGCTAATTTGTGACATGTTTTCTAAATAAAATTTTTGCTTGAAATAGACTATTAAAGGGCGCCAAAACAACTGATATGTGGTATGCATGTAGTTTTTCTTTTACGTGGTCTTATGTTGTAAATTTATGCTTCAGCTTTATCTGTAATATTTGTTTGCACAACAGTATGATATTTTTATTCAAAATGCTTGTTGCATTCTTACTTCAAAAGCCCAAGCTACCTATGAAGTATTTCATTTTGATATTTTCTTATATAATTAGAATAAGTTCAAATAATATAATACAATTGATAATAATGAGACATTAATTGCATTGTATGTGTGTGTATATCTATGCATGTATATGTATGTGTGTATATGTACATATGTATGTATTTATGTATGTGTATGTGTGTCGATATAGGTACAGTGGAACCTGAGTTTTCCGACATCCTGTACAATCTGCCGCAATTTCCTTGTCCCTTGGTGTGTCGGATTAGACAGGTTCCATTGTATATATTTATAGGCAAATGATTTTCCTATAAATATATATCTTTATTTTTGTTAACAGTTTACTATCTTGAAGTTTTTGCACCTGACTTATTCTAGTAATATATTCTCTCACAAATGAAGAATATATGCTGACTTGTTTAGTCTGTTGTTCAGATACATAATATACTTTGCATATAGAAAGTCCTAAAATTGTTAAAAGAAAATAGTTGCAATCAAAATAATCTATATCAAATATCTTATACCCAAAGACAATATGTTTTAATGTAACAAAATTGTCTATGTTAATTTTTTTAAATATTTGTTGTACATTTTTGTATTTTCACCCCAAATTCTTTCAGATAGGAACAAGAAATAGAGCAATGAAGATAGTCTTGATCTTGACCACAGACATTACATTGGCTATTATAAGTAATGAAGACAGTCTTCATCTTGACCACAGACATTACATTGGCTATTATAAGTAATGAAGATAGTCTTCATCTTGACCACAGACATTACATTGGCTATTATAAGTAATTCTCCATTTCATTAATAACTTCTTTGTAGGAATAATATATTGTAATAATTTCCATTTGAATATTTTAAGCTTATTGAAATTTATGAAAGAGTAAAGCTGACTCTTGTTTGAATTTTCATTTATAGATAAGTACATTAACCATGTATTTATAGCTATGGCTTCAATACAAATTACTTTAATATATTCATTATAAAAATAGTTGTTGGACAATTCTGACGGATCTATACATTTTCCATTTCCTATAAATTTTTCTTTTTTAAAATTTACCAAGCTTGAAAACAAGTGGACATGGAGATGAACAGAGGCAACATCGACCCCCTTCCCTAACACATACACATGGAAATGAACAGAGGCAACATTTACCCCTCTTCCCAACCCATCCACCTGGACATGAACAGAGGCAACATTGACCCCCCAATACATACACATGGACATGAACAGAAGTAACAATAACCCACCCCCAACTCCTTACACATTGACATGAGCATCGGTAGCATTGCCTCCCCCATACACATTGACATGGACAGATCCACTATTGACTCTTCTAGCACATTGACACACCAACACATACACATGTACATAAACAGAGGCAACATTGCCCCCTACACATGAAAATGAACAGAGGCAACATTGACCCCCTCCCCATAACACATACACATGTTCAAGAACAGAGGCAACATTGACCCCGCTAACACACACAGATGGACATGAACAGAGGCAACATTGATTATCTTAACACGTGGACATGAACACGAGCAACATTGACTCCCCCTCAACATATCACATGGAGATGAACAGAGCCAACATTGACCCCCCTTCCCTTACACATGGAGATGAACAGAGGCAACATTGACAACCTTTTCCTAACACATACACATACACATGGAAATGAACAGAGGCAACATTGACCCCCCTAATAACATACACATCTACATGTTCGGAGACAACATTGACCCCCCAATGCATACACATGGACATGGACAGCCGCAACATTGCCCCCCCCAAAAAACCAACACATACACATTGACATTGACAGAGGCAACATTGACCTCCAACACATGTATATTAACAGAGGAAAAATTATCCCCCCTTTACACATGGCCATGAACAGAGGCAACATTGATCCGCCATAAGCACATGCGCATTGACATGGACAGAGGCGACATGAACAGCGACAATATTTCCCTCCCCCAAACATACACATGGAGATGACCAGAGGCAACATTGATCGTCCTAACGCATGGACATGAACACGGGCAACATTGAACATCCCGTAACACATGGAAATGAACAGAGGCAACAATTACCCCCCGCTCCCTCAACGCATACACATAAACATGAACAGAGGCAACATTGACTCCCAATACATGGACATGAACAGAGGCAACATTGCCCCCCTAACACATATACATTGACATGAACAGAGGAAACAATGACCCACCACATCCCCCTAACACTTACACATACAGAGGCAACATTAACCATTCTAACACATGGACAAGAACAGAGGTAGCATTGACTCCTCCTAACACGTGGACTTGAACAGAGGCAACATTGACCCCCAATACATGGACATGAACAGAGGCAACATTGCCCCCTAACACATATACATTGACATGAACAGAGGTAACAATGACCCACCACCTCCCCCTAACACATACACATACAGAGGCAACATTAACCATTCTAACACATGGACAAGAACAGAGGCAACATTGACTCCTCCTAACACGTGGACTTGAACAGAGGCAACATTGATCGTCCTAACACATGGACATGAACACGGCAACATTGACCCCCCTACGAATTCAGCTGAACACGAACACAATGTGGATGTGATTAGGGGAGCAACATTGACCCTGCCCTAACACATATACATGGAGATGAACAGAGGCAACATTGGCCCCTCCCCTAAACACATTCACTTTTACATGGTCGAATGTAACATTGACCCCCAATACATACACATGGACATGAACAGCGGCAACATTGCCCTCCCCCTAACACATACACATGGACATAAACACGGGTAACTATGACCCACCCCCTAACACATACACGTTGACATGAACAGAGTTAACATCTATCGTCCTAACACATGAACATGAGCACAGGCAACATTGACCACCCCCCCACCACATTTTCACCTGGCATCATTGACCCTCCTCCCCCATATTCATGGACATGACCTGAGGCAATCTTGATCGTCCTAACACATGAACACGGTTAGCATTGACCCCCAAACATTAATACACATGGGCATGAACAAAGCCAACATTGACCCTCCCCTAACACATATATATTGAGATAAACAGAGGCAACATTGAGCCCTCCTTCCATAACACATGCACATGGAAATGAACAAAGGCAACATTTACCACTCCCAACATACACATTTACATGGTCGGAGGCAACATTGATCCCCCCCCAAATACATACACATGGACACCAACAGAGGCAACATTGTCCCCTCCTCTTCTAACACATACACATGGACATGAACATAGGCAACAATGACCCACCCCTACCACATACACATTGATATGAACAGCGACAACATTGCCCCTCAATACATACACATGGACATGAACACAGGTAATATTGATCC
>JYMV01018755.1_pt1 | contig 10076 bp, 10 predicted proteins | sample 338911 | NCBI WGS metagenome assembly JYMV01 (sample SAMN03354496, study PRJNA234377) | hydrothermal vent metagenome | biome: Deep sea; feature: Hydrothermal plumes at the Eastern Lau Spreading Center, Western Pacific Ocean; material: Seawater | place: Tonga | collected 2009 | depth 2000 m m
CATGCTAGTTCCTCAGAGGTTTGTGTTTAATTAACATATGCTCAATCCTATCCTGAGTTTTATCCTGTTTTAATAATTCAATAAAATGTTTTTTTTCTAAGTCCAGTAGGTACTGACTATCAACTTTGGTATTGGCATCTAACTCACTACCGCAAATTACATCTGCAATCTTTTTCGCAATTAAATCATCATACTCCGAGATAAATTCACCCGCTCTCATATTGGTTAATTGTGCCAAGATATTAGCTTTTGCACTTGCACCACCAATTCTAAAGCTTTGATTTGGGTCTTTTGCTCGATAATGTTGCGAAATCATCAATTGAGCTTGTTGTTTGGCAAAATAAAGCAGCTCTAGTCGTTGAGGAACGATAACATCGTTCTCATCTAAATACCCCATTTCAACAGCTAATTTAGCGCTTTCAGATACTTTTGCCAAACCGATTTGTTCAAAATATTGAGCCAATGTTGGGAAAATATCCTTATGTTTTGAGGCACGTCTTGCCATTTCCTTGCAACCACCACCAGCAGGTAATAAACCAACGCCTATTTCAACCAGGCCGATATAACTTTCGGTATGAGCCACTCGACGATTACAATGTAATAGCATTTCACAACCGCCACCAAGCGCCAAACCTTCAACAGCAGCAATGGTTGGCAACTTGCTATATTTAAGTGCCATCAGTACTTGTTGGAGTAATTCAATCACCTCGTTAATTGGCCGTAAATCTTCAATGCTTGGTAAATTAGGTTTAAGCAGTTGCCAAGCTGTTTTCTTAACTTTAGTGAATAAATTTTGATGCTCAATCATGCCTAATTTAGCACCTGCAACAATTTCATAAAGATTGGCGCCTGCACAAAATGGTGCGCTATTTTGCCAAAGAATCATAGCTTTAAAATCTTGTTCAGCAATATCAATGGCTTTTCTAAGTGAATTGATTACCTCTAAATTGAGCGTATGTAACTTTGTTTTTAAACTAAAGATTGCAATGCCATCATTCTCATGGAAAAATCTCACCGAATCATTTTCAAAAATGGTTTCACCTTGTTCAACGCTATTCTCACCCATTAAAGTAGGGCGGTAGAGCTGACGCTCATAAACTACATGATTAGAATAAGGAATCTGCACACTATCAGCTGGTGCGTATGCGCCTTCATTGGTATAGAAGGCTGGAACATCATTAATCCAACTTGGGGTTGATATATTTTGATCATCTTGCAAAAATAAATCTAGCAATTGCTTAACACCATTAGCTTGCCAAAATTCAAAAATACCAACTTCCCAGCCAAAACCCCAATGTAGAGCCCAGTCAATATCTCTGCATGAATGGGCAATCTTTTGTAGATGATAAGCACTATATAGGCAAGTGTCTTTAATGACTGAATAAAGAAACTGAGCATGAGGGTGTTTATTGGCTTTAAGTAGACTAATCTGTTTGGTTATGTCTTCTTTTAAGATCGATTTAACTGACGAGTCTATCTCATAATTTGCTTTAACATAACTTTGTGATTCGACGTGATAAGCTTTAATTTCGCCATTTTCTTTTTTATAAATACCACACTTAGTTTTTTCACCTAGAGCATGTTGTTCTACCAAAGTATCTAACCACTTAGGGGTTTTAAAGTAATGATGCCAAGGGTCATCAACTAGTGTTTGATCAAATTGATCAAGTACATGTTTGAGAATATCCAAACCAACCAAGTCAGCCGTTCTGAAGGTGGCACTTTTTGGACGTTTTAGCTTAGTACCTGTGAGTGCATCAACTGTATCAAAGCCTATGGATAAACGCTGTGCATGATAGATGCACGAGGCAATTGAAAACACTCCAATACGGTTAGCAACAAAACCAGGCTCATCTTTAGCATAAAGAATGTTTTTACCCAGTTCTGAGGTAAGAAAACCTTCTAGCTGATCTAATATTTTAGTATCAGTTTTTTTGGTTGGTATTAACTCAACCAGCGACATATAACGTGGTGGATTAAAGAAATGAATGCCGCAAAATCGTGATTGTAAATCACTTAAATTTTGTCCAATTTGGTTAACACTTAAACTTGAGGTGTTAGTGGCTAAAATGACATCACTGGATAGATAAGGAAGTATTTTGTTAAATAATGCTTTCTTTGCGTCAATGTCTTCAACTATTGCTTCAATTACCAAATCGCAATCTGATAATTGATCTAAATCATTTTCAAAAGATACTGGCGTAATCCAAGATTGCTGTTTAGGATGGGTTAGTGCCTTAGGTTTGAACTGCTTGATTGATTCTAGATTTTCCTCAATATGATTTTGATAGCCAAATAATAAGGTTTGGATATTAGCATTCGCGAATACACCTGCAATCTGCGTACCCATTACACCACTACCTAAAATACCAACTCGATTAATCTTCATAATCATCCACCGCTAAGACCTTTTGGCGTAATTCAGTTAAGTTTAATAAAAGTTGATGCTCTTGTTGATTGATTTGCTGCTGATCGAGTAATGCATCAATGGCATCAAGTGTATCAACATACTTAACTCTCTTATAAACTTTCTCAGCTTCTATTGCAAGTTTGTAAGCTTGTTCTAATTCATCAAGAGGGGAGTCTTTTATAAATAAAACATCTTTTGTTAAGGAGTCTTTGAGTTGTTCATCATTAATCAGTAGATTTATAACCTTATTCTGTAAGCTAATAGCGGGCTTAGTTTGATTAATACCCCAAGGCAGAACAATCCACTTAAAGAATATTGAAAATTTAAATTGATCACAAATTTCCTTAAGTAGGATTTGAGACTGATGAATACGTTGCTCAATTGTCCATTGAATTAAATTATCGACATTTGAACCTAGTTTTTCCGAATATTTTAGAAGGGTAGAAATACCATACATTTTAATAAGTAGATCAGTAAATAAGCCATTCATGCTTTCTTGGAACTTAATGCCTGGTCCATATTTCATTAATACCATTTCAACTAAAAAGGCATAACTGGCACTAATACTAGCAAGCTGTCGATAATAAGGTTTGGTAATACCCCTTACATTTTCAGGTGCCTTAGCAAGCAGACCACAACTAAGCGCAAAAACAAGACTTTTTACTTTGACACTTGCTTGGTGAGCAAGGTGACTACCTAGAATCTTATTAAATAAAGAATAATCTTTACGCTCTAAACTTTCCAATTCATCTTTTAAGAAAGGGTGGCAGCGCATTAAACCCTGACCAAAAATAATCATTGATCGAGTCAAGATATTTGCACCCTCAACAGTAATGGCAATTGGTATTACTTGATAAATATTAGACAAATAATTAGACTTTCCGAGCATTACTGCTTTTCCACCATGAATATCCATGGCACGATTCACATTCTTTCTTAGCGCTTCAGTATGATGGTATTTCAAAATAGAAGAACTGATTGATGGGTTAAGGCCTTGATCTAATAAATTCAAATGAAAGGTTTGCATTGCCTTCATTTCCAGCGCATCTGCCGCCATTGGTACAATCTTTTCTGCCACACCTTGAAAGCGATAAAGCGACTGTTTAAACTGTTTTCTAATTAGGGCATATTCGAGTGATGTCTTTAAACTAAGCTCTACACCAGCCATCGATAAAGAGGGAAGTGATACTCCCCGACCTAGTGAAAGTGATTCCATCAGCATCGACCACCCTTGGCCAATCATTCTCTGTCCGCCAATCACTGCTGACATTGGGATAAAAACATCCTTACCTTGGTGTGGTCCATTGGTAAATTCAGAGCCAATAGGGTGATGATGTCGACCAATGCTCACTCCATCTAAAGCACTATTAACCAAAGCACAAGTGATACCCAAGGAGGATGCATCTCCAATCAAGCCATCTGGATCATAAGTTTTAAAAGCTAGACCAATAAGTGTTGCCATCGGTGCAAGCGTAGTATAACGTTTATCCCAATTCAAGCGAATACCTAAGGTTTTTTTACCCTGGTAATCTTGCTGACAAACCACGCCAGAATCAATCATTGCACCAGCATCAGAACCGGCCTCGGTTGAGGTTAATGCAAAACATGGAATTTCTTCGCCTGTCGCCAATTTAGGCAATAAGTTTTGCTTTTGCTGATCTGTACCATAATGCAAAATCAACTCTGCTGGGCCTAGTGAATTTGGCACCATAACGGTGACTGCTAATGAAGTATTGTAGCTAGATAATTGCGTTAAAATTTTGGCATGGGCTTGTGCAGAAAAATTTAGGCCACCATATTCTTGAGGAATATTGAGTGACCAAAAACCTTCAGATTTGATTTGATTTAGAGTTTGATCCGACAGACCAAACTGATTAAAAGTATTACAAAGTTCAGGCACCTTGTTATCAATAAAGTCTTGCTCTATAGTACTTAAAGGCTTGGTTTCAACGCTTAATAATTTGTCCCAATTAAGTTGATTAGAAAACAGTTGTTTTTCCCAGTGAGTATCACCACACTCCATTGCTACTTTCTCGGTATCACTGATAGAAAGTTTTGCCTTACTTGCAAAACGAGAAACAATAGGTTTAACTATTAACAATCTAAAAAATGGAACGAACAACACTAGGTTGACTAGTGTCAAAATTAAAGCCAAAATCCAAACAATTAATTGGTGTGCATTTAAACCAATGAATAAATAAAGCGTGGCTAGAGAAAAAACAAAGACAAAAATAGGCAAGAACCGCTCTATTCGAATAAACAAAGTAGTTATAACAACAACGAATATTAAGTAATACAGTGCTATCATAGGCTCATCATAACCTATTTTTTAGTACTGTTATTGAAAAACCACTAAATTGGTGAGGCAATTAATTGGGATTCGTTTAGGCCATTTTCGAGCAATAATTCACCCAAATAAATCAATACCTCTGCTGGTGCAGAAATATAAACATCAGATTTGTTAACTATTTCTAAATCAAGTGAGTCAAAAATCTGTTTTGACACCTTGTGACAATCGTTTTGACTAGATCGATTAAACTCACAAGAAATAGGGATGTAAGTGTATTCATCCATAATTGTCTGCCATGATTTAGCATGATTATCTAAGTAGGGTAATTGTTCATCGGCAGGATAGGCCCAATAAAAATGTACAGGGTTAGACATCTCTAATGAAAAAGCGTGCTCAACTAAGCTTCTAATCGGTGCAAAACCGCTATCCCACGCAATAAATACCATTGGTCGGGTTGAGGTTTCCTTAAGTACAAAAATTCCTTTTGGACCTTCAATAGCAATTGAAACCTTTGATTTAAGGGTTTTATTAAAAATAGCCACTGCAATAGGGTCTGTGGCAATATTTCTAATGTGAAATTCAAGTTCCATGCCATGACAAGGACAAGAAGCAAGTGGATATCTAGAAGTTGACCCTTGAAAAGACAACTCTACATCTTGACCCGCCATAAATTGCAAAGTCTTTGATCTAGGTGTTTTGAGCGTGACAATGGCTAAATTCTCTGTTGTAAAGGTAATTTTTTTAACTTTAGTGTCAATAGTTTGAATTGGAATAGATTTCACATCGCCAATCAATGATAATTCTAGACCAATATCCGAAGCAGGTGCATTACAGCACATTAAAAACTCACTTTGGTCTTTTTGTTCGGCAGTTAAAACGAAGTCATGGTGTTTGATTTGTTTAATAGTGCCGCTGAGTAGTTTAGCTTTACAAGTACCGCAAGTACCATTACTACACTCGTAATGCATGGCAAGACCGTGACGTAATCCACCCTCAAGTACAGAATCGGCTGATGAGCATTCAAAATCACGATGGTGATTTTTAAGATGAACATTGAACAATGACTCAGACATAATAAGCATTGTAGACTAAAAGCAAAAATAAATTATCTGTAATGTTTTTCTACACTTGAATATTGGACGGTTTTTAGCTCAGAGTAGGGTGGTGATATTGAAAAATTTGCTAAATTTTTAAATCTATTTAAGAATACAATAGTAGCTAAATAGTGGGAGTTTGTATTGCACAATGATTATATTTAAGAAAACGCTAAAAATCTTATTACTAAGTCTATTGCTTGTCGGCTATTCATTAGCGCATGCGCAAGAGTATTCACACCCTAGTGTTACTCACTTAATTGAAGCGAATGATGAACCAGTGGGTGTGGTGTTTGAATTAATTGAGACCGATGATTAAAGATTTAAAAGGGCAATTAAAAGCAAAATACCCCAATATTGAAATCGCCGTGGTTTCACACGGTCGCGAGCAGTTTCAATTGATTAAGAAAAGAGCTGAGCTCCAAAAAGAGGCGATTTCAATATTAGATGATCTTGTTCGTAAAGAGAATGTAAATCTGCATGTTTGTGGCACACACTCATCATGGTTTGGTATAAAGCCAAGTAGTTATATTGATATTGTTGATGTCGCTGAGAGCGGACCAGCTAAGATTAACGATTATATTAACTTGGGCTATATATCCATCCAACTTTATTATATAAAGCCTAAAAAGGATTCAAATCAATAATTGATTAGCAGGGGGGCGTTAAATCGATAATAATTAGTTTGATAATACTATAATTTAACATAATATAAATTATGCGTAGTTATTAGAGCTGTTGGGAAATAATGCTTGAGAGTGCCTGTATATGGTCATCACGGTCGTTTAATGCAGGAATATAACTAAACTCCTTGCCACCAGCTTCCATAAAATACCCTCTATTCTCTTCATCGATCTCTTCTATGGTTTCCAAGCAATCAATATTCCAAACTACTCTTGGTTTGAGGTTTAAGCCATTCTTCGCGGCCGAATATTGACTGAAAACACAGTTGATACTCATCTTTTTGCAAATCAAGCGCCTCAGCGAGCAGTTGAGTCGTATTAACGCAGTGCTCGTAATAAACGTCGCCATTATCAACAAAACGTTGTGGAATGCCGTGAAATGAGATCATAAGCTTGTCAGGTCTACCGTATTGGGCTTGATGCTCATTCACTGAATTAACCAAAGACTGAATATAACCCTTATCTTGGTAATAATCATCAATAAACGTTAGTTCTGGTTTGTTTTCCCACGAATCAAGGGTTTTGTTGATAACATCAAGGGTTGAAAGGGTTGTTGTATCAGAATATTGTGGATAAAGTGGTAGAACGATAATTTTTTCACAGCTGCTTTCTTTTAACTTTTCAAGTGCCGAAGGAATCGATGGATTGCCATAACGCATACCCATTTCAAACACCAAATTATCATGCTGACTAAGTAGTGTTTTTTTAACACCTTGAAGCTGTAATTGAGTGATATTTAACAACGGCGAACCCTTGCCAAATTTATCCCAAATTTTTTCGTAATTTTTGGCAGATTTTGCTGGCCTTATATTCAAAATAACCACGTTTAATGCTAACCACCAAATCAGTTTGTTCGGTGGCTGAATAACCCGATCATCTGACAAAAATTGCTTTAAATATCGCTTTAAAGCAGGCTTTGTAGGCGCATCTGGCGTGCCAAGATTGGTGAGTAAAATACCGATTTTCATTAAAATTTTTCTAAGTTTTGATCAATAAAATTTCGCACAAAATCATGTGTTTGAGCTGAATGAAATCGGTCTACTTCTTCGCCTCTAATAAAGGCAATAACCGTTGGAAATCCACGCACTGAAAACTGCCCTGCAATTTTCATATTTTCATCCTCCCATCATTATACTCCGCTGTTACAACAGTGAGAATGGGCTCTAAAATCTTACACGGACTACACCAATTAGCAGAAATATCCAAAATAACGAGTTGTTTATGTGATCGTTCAATCACCAGGGAATGAAAAGTCTCGATCGAAACTTCAATAGGGGCAACACTAACCATATTAATCAATCAGTATGAACGACTAATAGTGTTTAAACTGTCACGTTTTTTTCGTGCCATGCGAGAAATAATTGCACTAACAATTAGGCCAGAAATTAGACCAAGAAATAGAATAATTAAGGTATTAATACTTGAGTCATTTGAGGATAAATCAAGGATATCTTTTGATTCAATATTTTGGCTAGAAAGGGTGTTATTTTCTTGCTCAAGCTTATTTATATCTAATTTAATATTGTCTTGAATTGCTTTCATATCAACGATTTTAGAAGATAACGTTTGATTTTCAAGTTGTAATTTATTAATAGTCTCTTTAAGTACTTGCACTTGTCCAGCATCACTATTATCAACAATTACAAGTGTAGATTTTGGAGCTATATGAGTTAAATGATTAGATAAAATCCAACCTGATAAATCATCCAATGAAACCTGCGACCAACCAGAATAATGCATGGTTAATAAACTTAACTTTGTATCTTTTGATAAGGTTCTAATAATGCTAGATGCGCTCGTTTTGTCAGATCGTAAAAACGTATCATCATGAGTTGTATAAATATTAGAGATGGAAAACACACTAAAAGACAAAAACAAGAGTGTGATAAATAAGCTATATTTTTTCATGGTAATTAAATTCGTAAAATTCACATATAGTATAAGCAAAAACAGGTGAAAAATCATAAAAACAGCATTAAATACTAAAAAATCATTAAAAATCAACTACTTACATTATAAATCTTGATGTTTAATTATTTAAACGATTCGGGTACTAGTCTATAGTCGATATTATTTTAATCAAAAAGTCGCTTAAATCGAAAATTTAAAGCTAATTCCTGAAAATAGGGGGAAAGTATGTATTTTTTTTAAGTTAACAATTAGGATCAAACTCTTTTACTTACAAATTTACCAGTAAGACGATATTTCTGTTTTGGGCTTTTTGGTTTGTCAGGAATAGTTAGCTCAAAAAACTTACAATCAATAAGAGGATCCAAAATAGTTTGTTTGAATTTTGTCTTATTTGTTCTTTGTAAAATTTTTATCAACTCGGCAGCGGTGTTTTCTTGCGCACAATTTTTTAAAATTTTAACTTGATCACTACTTAATTTTTCAATGTTAATACTTAGTCCCTTCTTAATCCCTGATATATCTTTTGACCCTATTGTATCAATGCTTTCTTGCAAATTTAATCCTTGTTGATTTACGCCAGTTTTGTTAATAATATTACGCTTAAGGTCTTTATTCCAGTCTGGATTTTCATCATCCTTTTTAGTGTTTTTACTCTTTTTGTTTCTGCTGAACAAACCCATAACGACTTAAATTTATATGATTCAATGTTTAAAGTTTAACAAAAACCCCACTTTTATGAAAAATATTTGCAAAATTGATAGCCTTATTGACTTAAAATTTGATTTAAGAATAGCTTTAGGCGATTAGATTCAGGGTTATTAAAGAATGCTTCAGGTTCATTCTCTTCAATAATTTGTCCTTCATCCATAAAAATTATTCTATCTGCCACCTTTTTGGCAAAACCCATCTCATGAGTTACACAAATCATTGTAATACCCCCTTTAGCCAGTTCTACCATTACATCTAGCACCTCTGAAATCATTTCTGGATCAAGTGCTGAAGTTGGTTCATCAAAAAGCATTATTTTTGGTGATGTGCATAACGCTCTAGCAATCGCAACACGCTGCTGCTGACCACCACTAAGCTGATTTGGATACTTATCAGCTTGGTCCCTAATACCAACTCTATCAAGTAATTTAAAGGCTCCTTCAATTGCCTGTTGTTTAGTTTGATTGTGTACCCAGATCGGGGCTAGTGTTAAATTGTCAACAATACTAAGATGTGGAAATAAGTTAAAGTGTTGGAATACCATAGATACCTCAGACCTAACTTGTCTAATTTTCTTAACGTCATCAGTCAGTTCAATACCGTCAACAACAACACTACCTTCTTGAAACTTTTCTAAAAAGTTAACACAGCGTATTAGAGTAGACTTACCACTGCCAGAAGGCCCACAAACAACGATAATTTCACCCTCTTTAACTTTTAAGTTTATATTGTTAAGCGCCTGGAACTCTCCAAACCATTTGCTTAAGTTACTGATTTCAATAATATCGTTACTAGGTCTTTCTTTTGTATTCATTTTTATGCCTTTTGGTGTTCTTCTTGTTCTGTACTAAAACGTTTTTCTAATGCTTTTGAATATCGTGACCATGAATATAGGATCACCCAAAAAACAATCATTACAAAAACATACCCTTCTGTTTCATTACCAAGCCAATTTTCATCATTAGAGCTTAGTCCCACAA
>JYMV01033755.1_pt1 | contig 10076 bp, 7 predicted proteins | sample 338911 | NCBI WGS metagenome assembly JYMV01 (sample SAMN03354496, study PRJNA234377) | hydrothermal vent metagenome | biome: Deep sea; feature: Hydrothermal plumes at the Eastern Lau Spreading Center, Western Pacific Ocean; material: Seawater | place: Tonga | collected 2009 | depth 2000 m m
GGCCTATTTCTCATTGGAATTGTCCGTAACCCAGGTGTCGCAGCGCATGATGTCCTCACTATCCGGCATTGAGACACGGCTCCTGCAGATCGGCAAGGTGACAAGCCAGCAATGGGACAAGCTGCACGATTCCATGGCCGGCCTCTCACAGTCACAACTGTTCATTGATGACACGCCCAACCTCTCCCTCTTCGAATTCAGAGAAAAGTGCCGGACGCTGAAAGCCAATGCCGATATCGATTTGGTACTGGTGGACCACATCCAGCTGATGAAGCATTCAGACAGGCGCATGCAGAACAGGGACCGTGAGCTGTCGGAAATATGCAAGGGGCTGAAGAGCATCGCCCGGGAGCTGGACATCGCCATCGTAGCGAGCTCCCAGCTGAGCAGGGCGGTAGAATCAAGGGGTGGTGACAAGAGGCCCATGCTTTCGGACCTCCGCGAGTCGGGCGCCCTGGAGCAGGATGCTGACATGGTACTGTTCCTCTACAGGCCCGAATATTATGGGATCACAGAGGATTGGTATGGAAAGGCCACGGACGGCATCGCCGAGGTGATCGTCTCGAAAAACAGGTTTGGCCCAACAGGGACCGCAGAGCTGAAATTCGACGGCCGCACAGCCAGCTTTTCTGAGCTGGAGGACAATGACGATGATTCAGCCTTCAATGGGGTGAGAGCAGAAGATTTTTTTTAGTGAGTGTAGAAGTAGCGGGGCTGCCTGCTGAAGGCAGCATGCGGAACATATTATGAGAATGTTGCCGTCTTATGGGCTGTTGTAACTGCAGCCTGGTATTGAATACCCTGGCATCATGTTTCGAAGTGCCTTCGAAACATGTTTGATTTTTTAGATAATATCCGCGCCCGCTGCTTTTATTGCACCTATATCAGGAACTATGAACATGATCACATACCAGCGGTTTTCCCGCCTGCGCAATGTTTCGGACCTCGCCGGCATGCTGGGCCATACAGCCACGGACCTATACGAATATGTGAAGGCTCCGCAGTACGCGTATTTCGAGATCCCCAAAGGAAAGGGAGGGAAGCGAAGCATCACGGCTCCCCATCAGGATCTCAAGGAAATACAGTCCCGCCTCAATGGAATACTGCAGGAGGTATATCGTGCGGATTGCCCGCCCTGCTCCCATGGCTTTGTCGGCGGCGCACGAAGCAGGCATGCAAGGACCATCATCACCAATGCAAGGGCCCACGTAAACAAGGCATTTGTACTCAATATGGATCTGAAGGACTTCTTCGACAGCATCTCTGCGATCAGGGTCAGGAGGATCTTCCTCGACCCGCCCTTTGGCTTTAAGCGGGAGCTGGCGACCTGCATTGCCCTGCTCTGTACCTATGAGAAGAAGCTGCCCACGGGTGCGCCTACCTCCCCGGTCCTGTCCAATATGGTGTGCCGGGAGCTGGATGTCAGGCTGCAGAAGCTGGCCCTAAAACACAACCTGGCCTACACCCGCTACGCTGATGACCTGAGCTTCTCATCTGATGAGGAGATCACAGAGGAGGCCGTACAGGGGATCACTTCCATCATCCAGGCCGAAGAGTTTGAGGTCAACCGCCGCAAGACCAGGACGCGGTCGAGAAACAACAGGCAGACGGTCACGGGTATTGTCGTCAATGAGAAGCCCAATGTGCCCCGGCAATACATCAGGTTGATACGGGCGATATTGCACAATGTGGAGGTCAAAGGCATTTCAGCAGCGGCAGAGCGGTACTTTTCCACCCGGGTGCTTAAGGGAGAAGATAGGAATACAGCCTTCCAGGGGGCCGTCGCCGGGAAGATCCACCACGTGGGCAATGTGCGGGGCAGAAGAGACCTGCTCTACCAGAAGCTGCTGGCCCGGTATTACAACCATTTCTAAACTACAGTACTATGATCGTGCAGCTAAACAGCGTGGATATTGCCAAAAAGGGCGGGGTGCTGAATTGCTGCACCTGGACAATAAAGTAATGATATATGTTTTCGGATATAGTGTTTTGGTGGCTGCCTGCTGGGGTATTTCCATCCTGCTGAGAAAAAGCCTGAGGGAAGGCGTTAAATTGTTTTTTGGGATGTTCACGTATGGGGAGATCCGCAAACAACCCCTGGTCATGAATTTGCGCCGCTTGAGCTTAGGCCCGGTTCTCCTCCTGCTTGCTCTCTGGTGCTGGCCCATCTTGTTATGGCATGATATAAGCGAGGAGGAAGCGGACAAAAAATCAGAGCGGGTCAGGAAGCAGCGGGCAACTGACATAGCATTGCGAGAGGTGGGGCTGTTCTTTCCACTTATGTCAGCCGGAAACGGGGCTTGCGACAACTGTGGCTGGGAGGGCGTCATAACTGGTTGCCTCCACGGTGCGTCCGGGCCCGACTCTTTCTGGACAGCAGAAGGAGCACAATGCCAGGACTGTGGCACATTTTCCAGCATCAGGGAAGGCAGCGGTGTGGATCCCGCCGCAAATCAGTTCCTGTGCCAGTGTGGAGGCGACATTACCAGGTACAATATCCTCTTCTGCCCGCTTTGCCGCTCGACGGCTATTGAATATCAAATGAGCATGGTGACTTGAGTACTTAACGCATTGCCCACATAAATGCACTTTACGTAATATGCCTATCTTTGATAGTCATGTTTTTAACCAGAAGGATTCCCGTTTTCCTGCTTGGGCTGTTGTTGTGCACCCATGCCCTCGGGCAGTCCTGCACTTCTAAGAGATACCAGGAACGCATCTTTAACAGTGTTGACGTAAGCACCGATATCATCTACGGAAATGCGCCCGCTTTAACCACCTTCTACCTCGGTGAAAATTTCACCGTCAACATCGATCTTGAATTGGATCTTTTTGAACCCAATGGTGACACCCTGAGTAAGAGGCCGCTGGTGATCCTGGCATTCGGGGGTGGATTCCTCATAGGTTCCAAAGAAGATGAGGACATCCAGGCAACCTGCGACTCCCTGGCGCGCCTGGGCTATGTCACCGCGTCTATCAACTACCGCCTGGGGATGAATATCCTGTCCACATCCAGTGCTGAGCGCGCTGTGTACAGAGCGGTGCAGGACTTCAGCGCCGCGGTCAGGTTCTTCAAGGAGTTCGCCGGCACCTATAGAATTGACACCAACTACATATTCGTTGGAGGGGTGAGCGCCGGTTCCATCGCAGCACTTCAAATGGCTTTTGGAGAGGAGTCTGACCGTCCCGCTTCCACGTACACAAACCCTGACCTCGGCTGTGCCGACTGCTCGGGCAATAGCTACAACCACAGCAGTACCAATGTGAAGGCGCTGGTGAACTGCTGGGGCGCCATGGGTGACGTAAATTGGATAGAGGCCGGGGAAGACGTCCCCATAATCTCTTTCCATGGGGACCAGGACCTGATCGTGCCCTATGATTCCGGGTACCCCTTTGTCGCACTGGCATCCATGCCCTATGTGTACGGCTCCCTACCCATCTCCCAGCGCGCAGATACCGTTGGGCTGTACAATGAATTCTACACCTTTGCCGGGGTAGGCCACAATGTATGGGGCACCATCATCAACAACTCCTTTTCAGGGGGGCCTACCGTATATTTTCGCCCCATTTTGCACTCTATATCAGATTTTCTCTTTCGCTTTATTAAACCAGATACGGGGCCAATCACCGGCGATACTGCCGCCTGTTTGTGGGATACCCTCACCTATTCGGTAGCAAATACTGCCAATGCCACCTATTGCTGGACGGTAAATGGCGGAAGCATTGTCTCTGCAGATACGCTCAACAGCAGCATTGACGTGAGCTGGGAGGTGGCAGGCGCAAACGGGCTCAGTGTGGTGGAAGGCAATACCTTCCTGGCTACGGGCGACACACAAACATATTTCGTACAGGTATATGCGCCACCCACTGCCTCTGCCGGTACTGATACAATTATTTGTGAGGGCTCAACCCATACCCTTTCCGGGACAATCGGCGGGTCCGCCACTGCCCTGCTGTGGACAAGTGCCGGGGATGGCACCTTTGACGACTCCTCTCTGGCAGCGGCCACCTATACCCCTGGCCCCAGCGACATTGGGGCAGGAACAGTAACGCTCTCCATCACCAGCGATGATCCCACAGGCCTTTGCGGTGCTGCGACTGATGACATGACCCTTACCATCAATACCCTGGCTACTGTTACTGCAGGAGCTGATGATGCCAGCTGTGAGGGGGATGCCTATACCCTGGCAGGCAGTTTTGGTGGTGGAACTGCTTCAATACTATGGACAAGTGATGGGGATGGGACTTTTGACGACTCTACCCTTGAAGCCGCCACCTATACACCAGGCCCGCTCGACATTGCCGCAGGTACCGTGACACTGGCCATCACCTCCGATGATCCCCTGGGCCCTTGTGATGCTGCATCTGACACGATGACCCTTGCCATCAATGCGCTTGCAACGGTTACCGCTGGGGCTGATGATGTGATCTGTGAGGGCTCAACCTATACGCTTTCCGGAACAATTGGCGGGTCAGCCACTGCCCAGCTATGGACAAGTTCTGGAGATGGGGCCTTTGACAACTCCTCACAGGCAGCGACCACCTATAGCCCCGGTCCTCTTGACATTGCAGCAGGCACAACAACACTCACCATCACCACTGATGATCCTGCAGGCCCTTGTAGTGCCGCATCCGATGCCATGACGCTTACCATCAATGCCCTGGCAACGGTTACCGCTGGGGCTGATGATGCCGTCTGTGAGGGTGATGGCTACACCCTGGCAGGTAGTTTGGGTGGTGGAGCTGCTTCTATACTATGGACAAGTGATGGGGATGGTTCTTTTGACGACACCTTGCTGGAAGCTGCCACCTATACGCCTGGCCCATTAGACATTGCAACGGGCACAATAACGCTCTCCGTTACCACCGATGATCCTGCAGGCCCTTGTGGTATTACCTCTGATACCATGACCCTTGCCATCAATGCGCTTGCAACGGTTACCGCTGGTGCTGATGCTACTATATGTGAGGGCTCAACCTATACCCTTTCCGGAGTAATCGGAGGGTCAGCCACTACCCTTTTGTGGACCAGTACCGGTGATGGCACTTTTGACGACGCATCTCTGGAAACTGCCACCTATACCCCCGGCCCACTCGACATTGCAGGGGGCACAATATCACTTGTCATTACCACCAATGACCCAGACGGAACAGGCCCCTGCAGTACTGCCTCTGATACGATGACACTCGCCATCGATCCCGTTCCAATAGTGTCAGCAGGAAGCGACCTCAGCATGTGCATCGGAGATACCGTTACCATCAGTGGCAGCGGCGCCACCACCTATCAATGGTCGCCCACCTCGGGGATGGAAGACCCTATGGCGGGCACCACCAATGCGTACCCGGTAACGACAACAGCTTATACACTCTCTGGCACCGACGCAACTGGATGTACGGGACAGGATACCCTTACCATAACAGTATTTGGCTTGCCGTCAGCCATCATACAGGAGGTGAACGACACATTGATTACTTCCCAGGGGCTCGTTTATCAATGGTACCTGAATGACACCGTGCTATCAGGGGAAACGGCCTATTTCCTTGCGACACCCGTAAGTGGCGATTACACCGTGCAGGTAACGGATTCCAATAGCTGCCAATCCCTATCGGCCCCATATTCATATTCACATATCAGCATATCTCCTGTCCAGGGCCGCAATACCTGCTCCATTTATCCCAACCCCAACAGCGGATACTTCAATATTAAAGTGCCAACAGAGCACAAATACGGGATTCAGGAAATCGTAATAACTGATGTATTAGGCAGACAGGTTTACCGGAAGCGCCTTAATGAGAACAATTCCTACATTTATCAACACAGTTTAAACGTCAACTTCTTGCCCACGGGCACTTATATTGCGGTAATCAACATCGGTACTAAAAAAGTGTTCAGGAAGGTCATTATCCACTAGCAGCTATGTTCAATCCCAACAAAACCGGCGTAGTGTCCGCCATACAGCATAGAAGGGAGTTTGTCTTTCTGATATTGGCAGGCATCTTCCTCGGTTCCCTGACCATGCTGAATATCCTGGGCATTTCGAGGTTTATAGACTTCTCTTTTGTCTTGTTCGGAAAAACAGTTCCCTTCATTGTCGCGGTAGGCGTGCTGGCGTATCCTATTACTTTCCTGTGCACGGATTTCATATCAGAGCTCTATGGAAAGCGAAGGGCTAACATGGTGGTATTCATCGGGTTGCTGCTCAACCTTTGGGTGCTTTTTATCCTGTGGCTGGGAGGGGTACTGCCGCCCCAACCCGAGATAAACGCGGAGACGGGATTGCCTGTAGTAGGAAGTGACGGCAGGGTGTTCTTTGAGATCCGGATGCTCACCTTTGGAGCAACTACCGCTTCAATGATCGCTTATATCACCGCCCAATTTTGCGACGTACACATCTTCCACTACCTGAAAAAAATGACAAAGGGGAAGCACCTATGGCTCAGAAATAACGGATCCACATTGATCAGCCAGCTCATAGATTCTGTGGCCGTAATCCTCATCACACATTATTATGCCCATGCGCTTCCCATTGCAGCTGGCGAGCCCGTACTGGAACAGCTGATCATTTTTATTCTCTCGGCTTATGTATTCAAGCTAACGGCCGCCCTGCTGGATACGATCCCTTTTTATATCGGCACAAAACACCTCACCAAATACCTTCAGATAGATGCCGAAGAAGGGGGCAGTGGATCATGACAAAGATGGACAGGGAAGAGCATGTTATGAAGGATACGTTGAATAGTCCCCGAAAAGCAAGTCTGATGCTGGTTCTCTTGTGCCAGGCTCTTACCTCATTTTCGCAGATGACTGCTGATGGGGAATGGAAACTAGCGAAAGAGGAGAATGGCATCTCTGTTTATACCAAAGCATCTACTACCTCATCTTTTAGTGAGCTAAAGATGACCGGCACTTTTGAAACCACGATGTCGGCAATTATAGCACTTTTCAATGACGTACCGAACTACACCTCATGGGTCTATTCCTGCACGGTTTCTGAGTTGGTAAGAACCACCACTGATGGTGAGGATTATTATTACTATAGCGTGACTGACGCACCCTGGCCCGTTAGCAACAGGGATGTAGTGGTTCATTCAAAAGTAACGCAGGAGGCTGATACCTGGATCGTTACTTCTGCATCTGAAAATGTGAATGGATTAGTGGAAAAAAAGAAAGGGATGGAAAGGGTTCCCTTGTTAAAATCTACCTGGACGTTAATTCCGCTGAAAGAGGGCAAAGTGGATATTGCCTATCACCTCCGTGTGGATCCTGGAGGCCTTATTCCGGCCTGGCTGGTTAATTTGACCCTGACAATTGGGCCGTATAATACCATGCTTGGACTGAAGAAGGAGGTCGCTGAGGACAGATACAAGAATGTCCGCTTCCCCTATATTTATGAGCCATATCTGACTCAGCAGGCAAACTAGCTTGCCCGTTTAGCGGCATAGGCTTCGGCAGCTTCCCTAACCCATTGGCCGTTATTGTCTGCATCAGTACGCGCCTTTAGGCGTTCTTGGTTGCACGGCCCCTTTCCGTTGACCACGGAATAAAATTCATCCCAATCGATCTCTCCAATATCATAACTTCCCTTTTCTTCATTCCACTTCATCTCGGGATCAGGAATCTTCAGGCCTAGAAAATCTGCCTGCGGCACTACCCTATCAACAAATCGTTGTCGCAACTCGTCGTTGGTCTCCCTTTTGATCTTCCACAACAGTGATTTCTCAGACCTCGGTGAGTTGGCATCGTGCGGGCCAAACATCATCAATGAAGGCCACCACCATCGATTCAGGGCATCCTGAGCCATGTCCTTCTGTTCTTTTGTGCCATTGGCCATGATCTCCATAATCTCAAAACCCTGACGCTGGTGAAAGCTCTCTTCCTTACAGATGCGCACCATCGCTCTCGAATATGGGGCATAAGAAGTTCTTTGCAACGACACCTGGTTCATGATCGCAGCACCATCAACAAGCCAGCCGATGGCTCCCATATCCGCCCAGTTCGTTGTCGGATAATTGAATACATTGGCATATTTCGCTTTTCCAGTGTTCAATTCTTCGATCATATCCTTTCTGTCAGCACCCAATGTTTCCGTTGCACAGTACAGATACAAGCCATGCCCCGCCTCATCCTGGACCTTGGCCATGAGTATCTTTTTCCTTTTCAGGCTGGGTGCCCTGGTGATCCAATTGCCTTCCGGCAACATTCCTACAATCTCTGAATGCGCATGTTGGGACATCATTCTGATCAGATTTTGGCGATAATCATCCGGCATCCAATCACGGGGTTCTATCTTCTGATCGGCCCTCAGCTTATTTTCAAATTCTTCCAGTTTTTTATCACTCATGATTTATCTGAATTTAGTCTTCCATTCTGGTGATGCTGTAATCAATGCCATCCAGTGGAGCTGTTCCAGAAAACGAGGCTCCTGCCTTTTCCGTATAGTAGGTTGACAACACAATACCCCTGATCCCCATATCTAGCTGACGCAATAAAATCCAGGGGCCATTCCCCTTTCCATGACTGGCGGCCATCTTGCCCACTAGCCAAACCAATACAAATTTAGGCATAAAAGACAGGATCGTCAGTAAAAGGCCCAGGTCGCCAATATCGCTCTTTGGAGCATACATCAACAGATCATCCACATGCTCATATCCCCCATACTCCTCATACGAAGGCATCTCCCCATCACCGGGAATAAGAATGTTGCCCAATCTTACAATTCCCCTTACAGCTGCCTTGCTTATTAGTGTTGACATATTAATTCTTCAATAGTTGTTCGCCCAGTCTTTGAGAAAGCGTCATGATCGTCAATGAAGGGTTGATTCCCGGTGCGCTTGGAAAGACACTTGAATCAGCAACATATATGTTTTCGTGACCGTGAACCTGAAAATCCGGGTTGATAACTGATTTCATTGGATCCACTCCAAAACTGCATCCACCCATCAGGTGCAGGCCAAAATAGAACGGTGAATCTATGACTTCTTTAGCTCCTGCAGCAGCAAATACGTTATTGATGGCTTCAATTCCTTTGTCAGCACGTACCAGATCTTGTTCCGTCAGTGTTTTCCTGACAACGAGATTTCCCTTTTTATCTATGTCCAGCTCGCCGCCTTCCGGCTGATCTCTAACCGCCGCTTCTATGCACGCCATGTACCGATACTTTTTCATCAACCGCTGGTGCTCCGATCCATATGAATTGAATAACATCCCAATCGCAATGGGAGGCGCATATACATTCTCCAGCTTAAAGCCGGCTTGTCTCATCTTTGGATCTCCCGACGCAACCGTTTGAAATGCCCCTTTATGAGAATCTACCGGCTCATCGAAAATGCCGAATGACATGTATTGAGGGTGCTGACAGAACCCCTTTCCCAATGACGGCAAAGATTTTTTTAGCCCTGAGTTCAATAAGATCTTTGTCGTTCCAAAAGACCCTCCCGCCAGAATCATCCTCCTTGCCGAAAGTTCCTTCTGCTGTCCTTCATGCTCGCCTAATAATACCACGTGATCATCGTGGTGAACTACTGAATCGACCTCAAACTCAGAAAGGACTTTCAGTCCCAACTTTTCCGCCACCTGAATGCCAATTACCAGAGTAGACTGCTTGGAATCTCTCTGACACCCACCCAGGCAGCCAATACAGTCATTGCCTTCCTCAATCTTGCAATCTTTCTGGCCTCTGCGCAAGAATTTCCATTTATAATCGAGCTTATCACATCCTCCAGTAAACAGCTCCGCATTTCGATTGAAGTCTTTCCTTTCAAAAGTATGGAGCTCCATGATGTCCTCCACCTTCTCATAATGCGGGTTGAGCGTGTCCAGTGTGAGCCAGTCTATGCCCGATCTCTCCCTCCAATCCTCAAGGGCGAGATCATCGAAGCGATTCATCAGGCACTGGTTGACACTCGTGGTGCCGCCAATACATTTCGCCCTGAGGTAAGCTGACTTGGCCTTATCATCGAACTCCAAGCCACCGCCCCAAAATAATTGAGAAGAATACGCGGCTTCCGTTCGTGGAAAGGTGTCCTTCCTGAAGAACTTTCCCGCTTCGACAAGGGTTACATCCGCGCCCCCTTCC
>JYMV01050975.1_pt1 | contig 10073 bp, 3 predicted proteins | sample 338911 | NCBI WGS metagenome assembly JYMV01 (sample SAMN03354496, study PRJNA234377) | hydrothermal vent metagenome | biome: Deep sea; feature: Hydrothermal plumes at the Eastern Lau Spreading Center, Western Pacific Ocean; material: Seawater | place: Tonga | collected 2009 | depth 2000 m m
TTGATGAGGATCGGCAAAATAAATTGAATAAAAAGAAAGGCATTTGAAATTACTTGAACATCATAAATATCTAAAGTCTTCAGTTTATCTACTTCATAAATGACATGAATTAGTTATATTTACTTCTGCAAAAAGCATTCAGTTTTTCAATGGTATGAGCAACCCAGCACCATTTGTTTCTGTAGTGATTCCGGTCTACAATGAAGAGGAGAATGTGGCCTTGCTGTATGAAGGCTTAAAGCGGTCGTTGGCGGATCGAGGCTTTGGTTGGGAGCTAATTTTTGTGAATGATGGCAGCACTGATAATAGCGTGAAAGTCCTGGCGGACCTTGCCCATAAAGATACCAGCGTTAAATATATGGTGCTTACCAGAAATTTCGGCCAGCAAGCCGCCTTAACGGCGGGAATGGATTACGCCAGAGGTAATTATATAGTCACCATGGATTGTGATCTTCAGGATCCACCGGAAATTGTGCCGGCAATGATCGAAAAAGCGAAAGAGGGCTATGAAGTTGTATTTGCAAGAAGGGCCTTTCGAGATGAGAGCTTTTTCAAAAGGGCTACAGCCTCTCTTTATTATAAGCTGTTGGAGAAGTTCTCTGACACGGAGGTGTACGGCAATATTGGAGATTTTCGCTTGATTACCAGAAAAGTGCTTAAGCAGCTGAAGGGAATGAGAGAAAAGAGCCGATATCTCAGAGGTATGGTTGCGTGGCTGGGATTCAGGCACGCAGTTCTCGACTACGACAGACCTAAGAGAATTCACGGCACCACTGGGTTCAGCTTATTGAAAATGGTTCGGTTGGGTATGTCTGGCATACTGAATTTTTCGTTGTTGCCGATTCGTTTTGGGTTGGTCATCGGGCTCTTGTCAATATTTTCTGGCACCGCCTTTTTGGCCTATATCACTTATGATACATTTATCAATAACGAAGTCTATCAATTATACAAGTGGTTGAGTGTAATAACATTTGTTTTTATTGGGTTCATGTTCATTTTGATCTGGATTTTAGCGGAGTATGTTGGTCAGATTTACAATGAGAGCAAGAATAGGCCAATCTATGTAGTGGAACAAGAAGAGAATTTCGATCATGAACCTGAAATCACTTATTCTGAAGGATGAAGGTGCTGCACATTATTGATACATTCTGGTTGGGTGGGGCCCAAACGTTGCTGAAATCGTATTTTGAGGCGGAGAGGGAGAACTTTGACATTCATCTGTTCTCTTTAAGGCGTACTGTACCGTCAATTTCTGTCGAGCACAAAAATGTGAGCTGCTACAGGTCGCATAGCCGTTATTCCCCAGGGCCATTGAGAGCATTAACAAACATAATAAAGAAGAGGGATATAGATGTGCTACATTGTCATCTACCCAGATCACAAGTATTTGGATACCTGGTGAAGCGTTTGTTTCAGCCGAATATAATATTGGTTTTTCATGAGCACGGTGACATATTTGAAAAGGGTGTACTGCTTCCTGCATTGCTCAGGTTTTTTCAACATCATGTAGATCAATTTGTTGCATGTTCCAAAGCGGTAAAAAAAGAGCTGATTGTTAGGGCGGGAATTCCGGCACGGAAGATAGAAGTAGTTTACAATTTTGTGGACACAGAGAAATTTGCACGGGTAGAGCTCTCTAATTATAACCACCTTGAGAAGAACACCTGGGGAATAAAGCCGGACGACTTTGTTGTGGGATTTGCGGGAAGATTAGTGGAGAGAAAAGGATGGAGAGAGTTTGTTAAAATCGCCAAACGATTTAAGTCCGAAGGGATTGCAGGACAACCGGGAAGAAGGATAAAGTTCTTGATGGCAGGAATAGGCCCTGATGCGGAGAACATGAAAAAGCTGATTAACAACTACAGCCTCAACGATTCAGTTACATATGTTGGCTATATAACCAACATGAAGTCATTCTATGCTTTGCTGAATTGCCTTGTAATTCCCTCTTATTGGGAGGGGCACCCAATAACCCAGCTGGAATCTCTTGCACTTGGCATACCCCTTGTGTGTAGTAATGGCCCAGGGCTAACTGAAGTTGCTACAGATAACAGTGACGTGCTTTATGTAGAATCAGGTGAGATTGAAATGTTCTATGACAAAATATGCCTGGTTGCCTCTGATAGCGAACTGAGAGATAAGTTGTCCTCCATGGGAATAGCTACTGCCAGGAGCTTCAACCTTCCTGTGTTCACAGCTTCGCTCAATCAGGTACACCAACATTCGTCTCTGATTAAGAGGTTTAGGCGAAAAACTATTGACATTGTAACATAAATTTACAATCTTCGTAACAACATGCCCCTAAGCACCCTTTTTGACGATAAATTGGTTCAAGCTGAACGAAATATTATTTGGCAGGGCAGGGCAATAAAATTAGCTGGAGTTGATGCTATGCTATTAAAGTGAGAAACCGCACGTTCCATAATATAGTTGTTGGGTTATTGATTCTGTTGCCATTAGGTAGCTATGGACAATTTACCAGTTTGTTCACTGAAGATTTTGACGCATGCGGTCCACAAGCTACTCTTGCGGGTCAGTGTTCGTGGAATACGGTAGGATCAGGAAGTAGGTGGACCATCACAAACGGCGGAGGCTGTGCGATTAACGGCGCGTTCAGTTTAGCTGTTGGTTCTGACGCCACATATTGTCAATACAACAGAGATTTCGGAACAAGTAATCGTATTGCCTATCGGCAGTTTAACGCTGCTGGCTACCAGGCACTTAGAATATCTTTTAATTGGAAAAGCGTTGGTCAGACTAATGTGGACTATGGAAGATTGGTGTATTCAACTACGGGGAGCGTGTTCGGGAACTTTCTCGATGTAAACTCAACTAATTATCAGAATCAAGGTCCTACAGCTACTGTAAGTAATCTCGTGTTGCCGGGACCAATGAATAACGATGCCGTTGTGTATATCGGTTATCGCTGGATTGATAATGGCGGTACCGGAGCATTTCCTGGATTTACCATTGATGATATAAATTTGGAAGGGGAAGTGATGACCCCTGCTAATCCAACTGGGATAACCAGTAATTCACCACAATGCGGAAACGTAACATTGACAAGAGTGGGAAGCCCACCTTCACCTTCAAACGTGATATGGTACTGGCAGGGAACGGCATGCGGTACGAGTACCGTGCTCGGTTCTGGAGCTACTTTTAGCGCTCCCTCAACGGGTACGTATTATCTGAGAGCATATAATACGCTCTCAAGCACCTGGTCTCTTGGCTGCGTAAGTATTGCAGTGGTGGTTGACTCTCCTCTGCCCACGGCAAATGCTGGCGTTGGTGGGGATGAATGTGACCTCACATATCAGTTTAGCGGAGTCCCAAGTATTGGCACTGGAACCTGGACTCAGCAGGCAGGACCTGGAACCTCTTCATATGCGCCAAATGCTAATAATGCCATTGCAATTGCCACAGCGACGACCTTTGGAACCTATACCTATAGGTGGACAGAAGTCAATGGAGCATGTGTTGATTTCGATGATGTTGTTGTGAACTTTTATCAGGACCCTAGTGCTAATCCCGGAGCGGGATCTGCCGAGTGTGATCTTAATTATACATTTGGAGCAACTCCAAGTGTTGGTATTGGTACATGGACACAGGTGTCAGGCCCTGGAACTACAGGGTATGCACCGAGTGCCAATAGTCCAGCTGCTGTGGCAACGGCTTCTGCATATGGAGTTTATACGTACCGATGGACAGAGGTAAATGGCACGTGCTCGGATTTTGCGGAGATTACGGTATCTTATGATCAGGCTCCCATCGCAGATGGGGGGCCAAGTGGAAATGAATGTGACTTGAATTTTACGCTGGGCGCTGTACCGAGCATTGGATCCGGGATATGGACCAAACAAACGGGCCCTGGATTCGTTTCTTTTTTCCCAAATGCTTCTGCTTCTGGAGCTACTGTTACAGCCACTTCTTACGGAACCTATGTTTTTAGATGGACGGAGACAAACGGGCCCTGTACCGATTTTGATGATGTAACCGTCATATTCTCAGAAACCCCAAATACCAATGCGGGTGCGGGTGGTTTTGGCTGTGGGATTTTGGATTTTGGTTTTACAGCAATTCCAAGTGTTGGATCAGGGCTTTGGACAATTGCATCCGGTCCGGGAACAGCCATTTATAACCCTACTAACAATAGCGCAGGTGCCACAGCTACTGTTTCGGTTATGGGTGTTTACACCTTCCAATGGACGGAAACCAATGGAATTTGTTCGGACTTTGATCAGGTTGTTGTCGAGTTTGTCGGCCTGCCAGTGGTTAGCTTCTCTGGTTTGGGAGGGCCTCACTGTATTAGCGATACAGCCGCTGTTCCCCTGACGGGGGCGCCGCTAGGCGGAACTTTTTCCGGTAATGGAATTGTCGGCAACAATTTTTATCCAAATCTTGCTGCTGTTGGTACCAATGCCATCACCTACACGTATACAGATGGTAATGGGTGTACCAATACGGATGTTCAAAATGTTACTATTATTGGATTGCCTATCGTTAGCTTCACAGGGCTGGTAAATCCATACTGTGAAGATGATGCCACCCCGGCAGTTCTTACCGGAACTCCAGCTGGAGGAACCTTCTCTGGAACAGGCGTTTTTGGAAATACCTTCACCCCAACTTTAGCGGGCCCAGGACTGCATGCGATCACATATGTGTATGTTGATGGAAATGGTTGTTCAGGTACAGAAACCCAATCGATAAATGTCAATACGTTGCCATTTGTGACTTTTACTGGTTTGTCCAGCGACTATTGCCTGGACGATGCTATTGCAGTATTAACCGGAATTCCTGCAGGTGGAATATTTTCCGGTAACGGTATCACGGGTAACAATTTTGATCCAGCTGTTGCGGGAGTAGGTGTTCATAGCATAACCTATTCATACACTGATCCCGTGGGCTGCTTCAATGATAGCATTATGAGTGTTACCGTCAACGCATTGCCTGTTGTATCCTTTAGCGGACTAAATCCAACATATTGCATTACTGCCGGGAGCTCGGTTTTAACCGGCTCACCATTGGGTGGAGCTTTTGGTGGACCCGGAATAAGTGGGAGCTCATTTTTCCCTGCGATAGCAGATATTGGTACCCATTTAATTACTTATACATACACTGACGGCAATAGCTGTGTCAAAACGGACACCCAAACCGTAATTGTAACACCAATTCCGGTAGCTAGCTTTACGGGCTTATCAGCAACCATCTGTGTTGCGTCAATACCTGATACATTGGTGGGTTCACCGGGTCCGGGAACATTCACAGGTAACGGAATTATATTAGGTGACGTATTTGATCCAGCCATCGCTGGTGTAGGTAGTCACATCATAAAATTTGTATATGCTGATGGAGGGGGATGCTCTGACAGCACCACACAAACAGTTGTGGTTAATTCTTCCCCTCTGGTTACTTTTTCAGGTTTGGACAGCTTGTATTGCGCAGATGGAGATCCATCTGCTTTAACTGGATTCCCGGTAGGTGGAACTTTTAGTGGGCCCGGTGTAAGTGGAAGCGCCTTCGACCCAGTAGTTGCGGGGGTTGGAACACACACGGTACAATATGCATTTATTGATCTGAATGGATGCAGCGACAGCACAACTCTGATCGCTGTGGTTGTTGCCTTGCCCACGGTATCATTCAGCGGATTGAATGCAAGTTATTGCGTTGTTGCGCCCTCCACGCTGCTAACCGGCTCTCCTTTGGGAGGATCGTTTTCTGGAACGGGAATTAGCGGCAGTTCGTTTTTCCCAAGTGTTGCAGGTACAGGATCACACACTATAACCTACACATACACCGATGGAGACGGCTGTACGAATACACAAGGTCAGATCGTCACGGTTACCGCGCTGCCGACTGTAAGCTTTAGTGGCCTATCGGCTACCTATTGTGCAAGCAATTCACCAGATGTTCTAAGTGGTACTCCAGCTGGAGGAACCTTCAGCGGGCCTGGAATTGTTGGAAGCACTTTTGACCCTTCGTTGGCAGGAGTTGGAACACATACAATTCAGTATATGTACAGTGATGGGGGTGGATGTGCTGACAGCACAACACAGTCGGTTACTGTGAATGCGGACTCTCCATTCTTAAGTGTAGATTCAGTATCTACTACAGAAGCAGCTTGTGACAGTACATGTGATGCAACGGCAGAAGTGATTGGTTCAGGAGGCGTTGCACCTTACACATATGCCTGGTCGAATGGAGACGTTGGAGTGATCGCCGATAGCTTATGTGCATCAACCTTCTTTATTACAGTAACTGATGCAAGAGGATGTACGAGCAGTAATGACATTATGGTTGCTGGCCCGAATGGATTCATGAGCAGCATTACGAGTACAACCATGATAACGACTTGTTTTGGAGATTGTACCGGTGGGGCAACGGCTGGAGGAATTGGAGGTATGCCACCTTATACCTATTCTTGGGTTGATAGTACAGGTTTGCCAATTGGCGGATCGTCCTCGACCATTGCAGCTTTATGTGCCGGATCATATTATGCCATAGTTAAAGATGATAGTAATTGCGTTACGACTGCTCCATTTACCATAACACAACCTGATGTTTTGGTTCCAACAATTTGTAATCTTCAGAATGTTTCGTGTAACAGTGCATGTGATGGTGCTGCAACTGCCTGTCCATCAGGAGGAACAGGCCCGTTCACGTATTTATGGGATGATTCAGGAGCACAGACAACGGCTATGGCTACGGGATTATGTGCTGGTACTTATAGGGTGGATGTTACGGACGCACAGGGATGTACTAAAACAGACTCCACGGTGGTTGTTACAGAACCGTCACCTGTAGTTGCTACAATTACCGGAACAACAAATGCCAATTGCGATACATTGGCACCCATTGGTACAGTGACGGCCACTGCCTCTGGCGGAGCTGGAACATTCCAGTATGCATGGAATACTACTCCGCAACAGTCCAATTCGGTTGCCGTAGGCCTGTTAGCCGGGTCGTACACGGTAACCGTTACAGACGCAACCGGCTGTACGGATACTGCAATTGCCAATGTAGGCGATACTTCATCAATGACTGCTTCTATTACAAACCTGGTCCTGAGCTCATGTACATTATGCGATGGCAGCGCAACAGTAACACCCACGGGAAGCGTAGCCCCATACGTGTATGACTGGCTGGATTCTTTGGGAGCTCCTATTGGTGAAACAGATTCATTGGCCGATTCTCTTTGTGGAGGCCTCTATAGGGTAACGGTGATGTCGAGCGTATTTTGTATAAGATCCGTTCCAGCAAATACCGAGTCGCCTCCGCCTGTAGCATCTTTCACCGGGTTAACAACGCCTCATTGTACTGGCGATCCTGCAGATGTGTTGACCGGCACCCCTGTTGGAGGTGCATTCAGTGGGCCTGGAGTATCAGGTAGCAACTTCGATCCAGCGGTGGCTGGAGTAGGTTCACATGTTGTAAAATATGTGTTTATAGATGGTAGCGGATGTTCTGACAGCAGTATGCAAACTGTGGTGGTGAATGCGCTTCCGACGGTCTCTTTCACAGGACTGGATACCGGTTATTGTGTTGATGCGTCGCTTGTAGCTTTATCAGGAACTCCAACAGGTGGTATATTCAGTGGCCCCGGAATGAGTGGTGCTCTTTTTGATCCATCGATGGCCGGAGCGGGCGCACATACCATACAATATAAGTTTACCACCGTTGATGGATGTTCTGATAGCACAACTCAATCGGTGAACGTAAATGCACTGCCTACCTTATCAATCATCGGACTGAATCCAATTTACTGTGTAGATGCTCCTGCAGCAGTTCTTTCAGGATCTTTACCTGGAGGTATATTCACGGGGCTCGGTATAAGTGGTAGCTCTTTCTATCCATTCATCGCCGACACAGGAACGCATCTAATAACATACACCTATACAAGTGGTGCCGGATGTACCAATTCACAGATTGATACAGTGACCGTCACTCCAGTACCGGTGGTGAGCTTTACAGGACTTTCTGCACAAATATGTGCCGGTGCGGTTCCGGATACTTTAGTTGGCTCACCAATTGGAGGAATATTTTCCGGTATTGGGGTAACAGGTTCAAATCTGTTTGACCCAGGTATTGCTGGTGCAGGGGTATTTACGGTGACTTACGTTTTTTCAGATGGAGTGGGATGTACGGATAGTTCATCGCAGCTGGTACAGGTGATGGCGCAGCCGGCAGTTGGATTGGCTGGATTGAGTGCGGGTTATTGCATTGATGGTTCAGCATCAACGCTAACAGGATTTCCGGCAGGAGGCACATTCTCCGGGCCTGGAATTACTGGAAATATATTTGATCCCGTTGTGGCAGATACTGGCACACACAGCATCACCTACTCATATACAGACGGAAATGGATGTACGCAGGACACCATTCAGATTACAACAGTAAACCCATTGCCTTCTCCTATAATTACAGCAGGAGGCCCGACAACATTCTGTCTGGGAAGCAGTGTTACCCTGACCTCTTCTTTAGCAGCAAGTTATTCCTGGAATACAGGTGATACAACGAGCAGTATAGCGGCGATGACTACAGGAAGTTATACTGTAACGGTAGTTGATTCGAATTCATGCATGGCTACGAGTGCGCCAATATCTGTTACAGCCGACCCTAATGTGTTGGTGCTGGCTACAACCAGTACAGTTTCGTGTGGAAATACGAGCAGTGGTACCGCAACAGTTACAGTTGTTGGGGGACTAAGCCCTTATAACTATGTATGGGATGACTTAAATACCCAAACAACGTCTACAGCAATCAATTTGCCAGGGGGAACATTTACGGTGATAGTAACAGATGCTAATTCTTGTGCTAAATCAACAAGTGCTTCAGTAACACAGATTCCTGGAATTGTGCTGACCATGGATTCAACAGATGCGAGCAGCGACCAGTTTAATGGATCAGCGAGCGTAACAGTGGCTGGAGGATCGGCGCCATACACCTATGAGTGGTCGGATGGTCAAAGCTCTTCAATGGCGACTGGATTAAGTGCCGGAGATTATTCAGTGACTGTTACTGATGGCAGTGGTTGTGTCTCAATCGGAATGGTAACGGTAGCGGAAGCCAAAGTGCATCCGGCTACAGCGTTCACCCCTAATGACGATGGGGTCAACGATGCATGGGTGCTGGAAGATATGATCTACTATCCGGATGCGGAGGTGACGATATTTAATCGGTGGGGAGAACAGCTGTATAACGCAAATGGAATGGAATACGCGGCGAATCCATGGGATGGTACATATAAGGGAAGAAAACTTCCATTTGGAGGATATTTCTACATAATAAATTTGAAAAATGGGGATAAACCAATGACTGGGTCGGTAACCATTCTTAAATAGATGGCGGTATGAGAGTATTTATAAAATATCTTTTCTTGTTCTTGTTTGCGATAGTTTCGTCTATGACCTATTCGCAGCAGCTTGCACAATACAGTCAGTATTTGCACAATCCTATTATTTTGAATCCAGCAACAGCCGGAATCAACAACAATTTCAATTTGGATCTCAGCTATCGAAACCAATGGACTGGGTTTAACGATGCACCGAAGACGTTCTATTTCAGTGCACACGCTACATTATTTAGAGAGAAAAGCTCCTCTTCACTCAGGCTTAGCAGGCCAGGCTATTCGGATGCGAAAAAATCAGAGAGAATGTTAACGCATGGGCTTGGAGGCTACATAGTAGCGGATACGTACGGTGCATTTTCTAACACATCGGGATACTTGTGTTATGCGGTTCATTTGAAGATTGCAAAGTCAGTGAAACTCGCACTTGGCCTTTCTACCGGGCTTTCGAACTGGAACTTAAATGTAACAGATTTAGATGTCTCAGATCAGAACGATGAAACCTATAATTATCTCTCCTCGCAGGATTTCTCTAAAACGTTTTTTGACGTTCAAGGAGGCCTGTGGATGTATTCAGATAAATTTTATATCGGATATGCTACTGCGCAGTTGCTTCAAAATCAAATACGGTCGGTTAATGTTCCGGCAGAAGCTAAAATAAATGTTCATCACTTTATAACAGGTGGTTATAAGTTTAATCTCAATGATGCGCTGAGCATCACACCGAGTA
>JYMV01020835.1_pt1 | contig 10072 bp, 7 predicted proteins | sample 338911 | NCBI WGS metagenome assembly JYMV01 (sample SAMN03354496, study PRJNA234377) | hydrothermal vent metagenome | biome: Deep sea; feature: Hydrothermal plumes at the Eastern Lau Spreading Center, Western Pacific Ocean; material: Seawater | place: Tonga | collected 2009 | depth 2000 m m
CCGCACTCACAACCCTGCTACTGGCACTCGTCTACATTTGGGGCAACGTGATCAGCGAACACTACACAGTCCTGTCGCGGCTGCTCAATACGAGCATCCTGGTATTATTGGCCGCCGGTGTCATCACGACCCTGACCAGGGACCTGCTGCTAGCCGAGAAGCATCGAGTGCTTTCCAGACTGGCTTACCTCAGCCACGACGTGACTGTCTTGACCACGATGGTGACAGCCATGATCCTGCTTCCCATCACCTGGGGACTGCTACCGGTCGGCACGATCTTAATGAGAATCTTTGGATCGCTGGCAACGTTTTTCCTGATTGCCCTGTTGATCACACGCATTAGTGGCGTTTCTTCGCATCGCCTAAAGGGAGGTTCAGCAATACTCTAGAACACGGACTGCCATATCGAAATATGGTGTCCTCCCTGTTGCCTGCCGGGCCTGAGCCCCCGGCGGGCATTTTTTTTGCGCAGGTCAATCGTTTCGAAACAAATCGACGGGACCGTGCGACAGTCGCAGGGTCAATGGTCTTTCCAAAATCCTGGCAAGAATAGAACGAGGATGGAAAAGATTTCGATTCGACCCAACATCATCAGCCAAATGAACAATAGCTTGCTGGGAGCGCTGAAATGTCCGTAATTCTGAGTCGCACCCACGGTCCCTAAACCGGGTCCAATGTTGTTCAACGTGGCGGCCACGCTCGTCGCACTGTCAATCAGTTTATGTTCCTGGTCATGTCCCCAGGTAATATCCGGTTCGATAGCAATCACAAACAGCCAGCTACCCACGAACAGGATCAGGATCACTCCGAAATAGACCAGGATATTCTTCGGGAGCTGGGGATCATCCAGCGGCACTCCACCTAACCGCAACTGACGAACAACCGATGGACGGTAAGAATGTTCGATCTCCAGTCGCAGTATCTTAACAAACAGAATGTGCCGAATGACCTTCATCCCGCCACCGGTGCTGCCCGCGCAACCGCCAACAAACATCAAAGCGAACAACATTCCGCGAGCACAATGGTTCCACGCATCAAAGTCATGGGTCCCATAACCAGTGGTTGTCACAATAGCGACTACCTGGAAGAGACCATAGCGGAATGAATCGCTCACCTTTTCGGCAAACGTCTCGGCGGGGAAATCGTTGTTAGCAATCCCGAAACACATCACCAGGCCTGTCACGACCAGGATGATACCCATGTAAGTGCGCCATTCGACATCCGCCAGTAACTTGCCCGGTTGACGTAACAGGCAGAGGTACAAGAGGGTGAAGTTAGTGCCCGCCAAAATCATGAAGAGGATGATTGTATAATCGATCGCGGCACTCTGGAAACTTCCCACGCTTCCGTTGTAGGTGCTAAAACCACCAGTCGCCATGGTGCCAAAGGCATGGCAGAAGGCGTCGAATGTCGTCAGGCCCAGGCACATCAGGATCACGGCCAGGACGAAATTAAGCGCGCAGTAGATCCCTGCAAACAACCAGGCTGATTGCTGCATTCGTGCCAGCGCACCATCTTTCGTGGGCCCGGGCATTTCAGCTCGCATCAGCGCTTTCCCTGCCGAACCTTGTCCCAGCACCACAACGAACAAGACAATGATCCCCAGGCCTCCAAGAAAGTGCGTGCTGCTACGCCAAAACAGGATGCAATGAGGCACGAGCCGAGGGTTCTCCAAGTCCGAAATAACAGTGGCGCCGGTGGTACTAAAACCTGATTGAGATTCAAAAAGAGCATCGGCGATGGTCATTCGCACCCATTTCAAACAAACCCAGTCCTTTTCTTCTTTGAGCGGATCTTCAAAAATCAGCACTTCTTCCCAAAGCGAGTTGCTGGTAGCCAGCTTTCCTAAGACTTCTCCCGCGTTGGGGTAGCGACTCTCTTTGATTAAATCTGGAATCGACCTGCCACGAGCTCCTAAGGGGCTATCGACCAGTCTCGAAATCACTTCAAACTGGACCGGATCCAGCGGCTCTAACTCAATCCAATGGCTACCAAAGAACGAGTCAAAGTCATAAACCAGTGGTGCATTGTTTTCTTCGTCCAGCCGAATCGAGGGGCTTCGATCGACACCGGCAAAAATAAAGGGGAGTGCTCCCAGCACGGTGGCCAGCACCCAACTCAAACCGACCACGGCCATTGCTTCTTTACGATAGAGTTCTTCCTTGCTGTTTTTCCCCAGATGCCACAACAAGCCTCCGACGGCCGCACAGATCAGGACACTCATGAACAGCGCAAAAAAACCGGCCGATTCAAATGAGCGGGCTTCTACAAGTTCCTTCCCTTGCAGAATCCGATGGCCCCAGGCAGAGAAGGCCCAGGGAAGACTCAGGCACATCATGACGCCAATCAATAGCGACACGATCCCTAATAGCTTACATACGAGGCGAAAGTTCATGCCTTACCTGCCGTTGACACTGAATTGCTCCAGTGTGGCCTCGACCACGGAATTCTCGATTAACGCGACCACCGAATCCCCAGAATGGAGACGGTCGTCCGCGCCTGGAACGCGCACGTAATCTCGATGGAAGACAGCCGCGATTAGACTCTCGTCAGGAAGCGGCAATTTAGCCAAGACATGTTCTGTCGCAGGCGATCCCTCCTGGACCTCTAACTCGTAGACTCCAATACTGCTACCGGTCAGCATAGTTCGAGAAACAACCGGGCCCGTGTGCAGAAAATTCAAGACTTGTCGAGCCATCACGTCACGCGGACTGACACGCACATCAATCCCAAGCTTAGCCACCACGTTCGCATAGTCGGGGCGACTGACAACGCACATAACAGTGCCAACGCCGAGGTCTTTACCTTCCACGCCAACCATGATGTTATTCTCATCATCTCCTGTGCAGACAACAAAAACATCTGCCGTTCCCACGCGTTCCTCTTCCAGTCTTGTACGGCTCGAGGCATCAGCTTGAATGACCGTCGTCTGGTTCAAGTTCCGTGACAGCACTTGACATCGCTCTTCTGACTCTTCCACCAACAGGACGTTGAAATGGGCGCCCTCCAGAATGCTGGCCAGGTGAAATCCTGTTTCACCTCCACCGGCGATCACCACATCCCGTCGCGGTGTCGATTCTTTCTGAATAATCTGACTGACTTCATCCACCTCTTCACGCTTGCCTACCAGCGTGACACGATCCGCCACTTCCAGCTTGTCACCAGCCTTCGCAATCCATGTCTCTCCCTGCCGAGCAATGGAACCGATTCGGACACCCTTGGGTAAGTCCAACTGTTTTAGAGACTTGTTGATGTAGGGACTCTGTTCACTGACCGTTGTCTCCACGAATTCCAACTCGCCACGAGTGAAATTTTCTACCATCACCGATCCTGGATTCCGAATCTGGCGAGCAAACTCCATTGCCGTCAGATGCTCGATGCTCATCATCCGATCGATGTTGAAATGACTTTCGTAATCAAACGTACTCAAGTCGCGGAAAACGGGAGCATAGACTCGCGCTACGGTACGACGAGCACCCATCGCCTTGGCAAGACTGGCCGCGACAATGTTTACTTCATCATCGCCCGTGACCGCCAGGCACAAGTCAGCGCTTTGTACGTCTGCCTGGAAGAGCGTCATGGATTGTGAAGCCAGGCCCGTAATAGCGCGAACATCCAATTCCTCATCGATCTTCCGGGAAAGTACCGGGTCGCGATCGACAATCGTGACGACGTGACGGCTATTACTGAGAGATTCGGCGATCGATTGACCTACCGTACCAGCTCCTAGAATGACAACTTTCATCCTGGGTGCTTATTCACCCCCAACAAAGAAGAAACAAATTTCCAAAATCAATCTGGTCGCAGCGGGTTGCTGGTCTTCTCGTTCCAGCGCCTTGCTGACCAAAATAAAAAAGAGGCAGTCACAAACTGCCTCTTGCATAAAGTTTGTCCCGATAGTCTCTAAATGGCAAGCTGCTAGAACGAAATTTGCCTGCGAATCACGATTTTACTGCCTCGAACAGGTCGCTTTCTACCGGCAAAGCAAGCTATTTTAGCCTTTCTATCATCAACCAATCGGCATATACCGATTATTCCGGAAGCACCTTTATGGACTGGTTTCCCGGAAAAACCGAATCATGACTGCCTCTTCCCCGCGTCTCACATAGTATTGCACTAGTTCCCTTCTTAACTGTCGCGGTGTGAGCTGTGACTGTTGCCAGAGCTGCTGATGACGCTCACGAAGCATTGCTCTCTGTCGCTCTGGCGATGACTTCTTCAAGGCCCCTGGAGAGGACTCCACCTCGTCTGAAAAAGCGCTGCGGGCCTCTTCAAACTGGCTTTGATTCTCCTCGGCGATCTGATCCAGCGTCTCCACGGCAATCGCTATTTTTGCCGCCGCTTCTAGATCTATCCGTTCGCTAACGTTGTTAGCTTTGGCCAGGGCTTTAGCCAGCCAGGGAGAATTGACCGAAAGTGCCGCCAGTCGCTGACGCAACTGCTGGCTGAACGTGGGAGTCAATCGGACAGGACGAGAGATTATCTGTTGAGCGAAAAAATCGTATATCGACTCCCGGATCTCTCGACCTGGTTCATACATCGGCTCGCTGCGAGCAACCAGTTGCATGGACGACCCAAAAATTGCACCAGTCGGGGAAACGACATCATGCCCCATCATAACTCCCAACTGCTTGAGGTTGTCAGCAGCAAGGCCGGGAGCTGCCTGCTCACCAATCGGAAAGAAATCCCGCTCTCGACCACCATTCTGCAATGCACACATGAGAAGCAATCCAGCACAGTAAGTGTGAATCTCGGCATCTGCTGGCAGTGGACGTGGTTGCTGTCGCACACGTTCTGTACGAAACGTCAAGTCGAAGTGCGTAGGCCGCCCAATCCAGTGGGCCACCGTTTTCCCCATCCGCTGACCAAACCCTAAGTCCCAATGGCGAAGAAACCAGTAATGCAGAGTTCTCTGTAAGTAAATATCGACATTTGTGACGGGAATACGGTCTCCCCGTTCAGGTAAATCTACGATAACAAAATGTCGACGGCCCTCGCCGTCGGTAACTTCGGCAACCACTCCAACATGAGTAAAAAGTCCCGGTGACAAATCAGTGAAGCGGTTGTAGGGAGATGGATTTCTCATCAACAGCCAGTCTCCTGCACGCACATCATTGCCAGCCACCCGCAAGCTATTACCAGTCACCCCAAGTCGCCGACGCTCATCCAGCCAGCGCAACAGCGTCAGTAACCGCATCCGCATATTTCGGTCCAGGCCTCGCTGCGACCACTGGCTCGCCAGCTCAAATAATTCTCCTGCTCGAATCGACGGAGCTGGCAGCTCCGGGTCCTGGCCAGGCCAGGGATCCTGGGGGAGACCAATTTCACGAATGATCTCAGCAGCCCGCACTTTAAGCGGAATCGTCACCTCCGGGCTGCGCAGCAGGTTTGCCAGTGTTGGCAATGATTCCGCTGCTCGACAGGCCGCCAGTAGCTCTAACACGAGAGCCCTGGTGCGCTCTGGATAGGCCACCGCCCCGCCTTCCGGATCCGGCTCGAACAGCACGTAATCCAGTACCTCGGCAGCTATGCTTACCCGTTCTTTCGTCAGGAGCCAAATCATCTGGTTAAACTGGTCAGGAAACGGATCCAACACATAAGCGATTTCATCGATCGCATCACGTAGCAGGTAACGAAACCGGCCCGACAAGTCGATCAACCCGGAAGCTATCGTCAGGTAACTGCGCAACTGCTGTTGGCGACTTTCACTCTCTGGTAGCCGGGCAAACCGATGCCGCAGGGTGATCATTGCTGACCACTGGGCATCGACGAAACGCCGCGTTTCCAGCAATGCCTGTAACAGCTGAATTCCCTCCTGGGCATCGCGTGAAGCTCCTCGCTGTTGAGCCGTCTCATTCCAACGCCGCTGGGCAGACCAGACTTCGTCTGCTGCCGTCTCTAGCAGTCTCTTAGAAATGTCAGCCACCTGTTGGGCTGTCACGGGCGAACAGTCTTTCAACTGCTTGGGGACTGCTGCATCTAGTTGATCCAGCAAACTCAAGAACGAGTAAGCCGTCCTGCCAGTCCTAGCGGCTGTCGCGGAACGACGCCGAAACAAACCCCGCGACTGCGCCTGGCATTCTTCCCATGTCAAGAGAATCGCGCTAGCGACCAGCAACCCTCTCGTTAGCGACCAGCGATTCATCCCTGATCCTTCCTCCAGGAAAATTCTCGGGCGTTCACTAGCAACTTGCGCAACACGAGAGGATCAATTCCACCAGGAAACAACGAACAAGACCAAAAAGAAGATGCCGAGGAAAACTAGCAGCCAGATACCTGTACGAATGGCGCCGGAAACAATTGGCTGCCAGTGCTCATGGCGTGTGGCACTAAAAACCAGGCTGATGACAACCACCAGGGGCAACACGAACCAATAGATGTTGATTGTCGCTAGTATTGGAATCACACGATATACCCGAATGAGCCTGCGGTTAACCAAACCTCAACTTGGGATTTAACACCCTCAGCCACTGCATTCCTTCCCTTGTCCTACTTGAATTTCATCCGCTTCTGAATCGCCTTGCTCTCCTCTTGTTCCTGTTCGTAAGACAAGATAAGCGGGCCTGCCTGGGCATCAAAAATAGCCAGCACATTCAACAATCCAGCAATGATGGTGTAAAGCGTTCCTAGTTCAAACAGGGCACCGTACTTTTGCCGCCAGTGGGCAAGTTGATCGATGCCATCCGGGTTTACTCGTTCGGGAGGAGCCATCCAACCGTTGAACCAGGGTTTGTAGTCAGGTGATTCGCCCATCATTCGAGCACGCCGATTCTGCACGACCGCCGGTAAAGCCGGCAAGCCAACTCCAACCTGGAAAATATAGTGCCAGCGCTTGTCATGTTTGACCCAGGAAGCGTAGACAACGTGGCCACCACCCATAATGAGTCCGGTAAAATAGGTGGCAAGGATGCAGACCATGAAGATGGTCCCCTTCACGTAACGCCGCTGGTAAAAATGCCCGGCGCCCGGAAAGACCCAGGCACACGTTGCGGCAATCCAGGGAGTGCGCAAATCGACTTCCAGCGTCTCTGGTTCACTCGGCTTGTTGGTCTCTTCACTCAACGCTGCCACTCCTCGTCCGTTGATCGTTCACAAAACAGGAACCTCATTCTAGCTAAGTTACACTTTGAAACCAGATCAACTTAATCAATAACGGGCAAGGGTTTCCTGCCGTAACGGTGATTGAAATCACTCGCAACATTGGGCTTGAACTGCTGGGGGGGTCCACACTAGACTTCGTCTCCTTCTGCTCGTTCGCCGTAGTCCTTGCTTAGCGCTCTGTTATGTCACCATTGCAAGCATCCACCTTTTTCCGAGTGCAAACAACTTACCTCCGAGGGCGGTGTTGTCAAACGCTTTTGGCACTCTTGGTACTGACCAGCAGTAGTGCCCCGCTCTTTGCCGATGGCCTGCTCAGCAAACTGCGCCAAGAAGTTCGTGAACCAGCGAATAACACGGTGACAGACGAAATTGATGAACGACACCGTGCTCGTCATGATCACTGGTGGGATGAGGAAGAGACAGAGGATGACCATTCCTTCCAGAGCTTCTTCGGAGAACTGGTCGTGATGGGATTCACGTCTCCTTTTTGGGGACCTCCCGTTTACCTGCAGGATGACTATGGACTCGACGGGTATTTTTTCCGCCACCCCTACCAGTCTGACCAGGTCGGTTTGATGGCGATCGGAACGCTACCGGCGCTCAATAAAAACCTGCACTCCTGGTCGATTCGGATGGATGCAGAATATGGGGACAGTTTCGATACTACCGCCCGGATGGGAGGACATGCCCTGTTGCAATCCACGTCACGTTGGGGCCTGGATGGCGGCTTTGACTATCGCACTGAAAATTTACCCTCCGGAAACCAGGATCAACTATGGACGGGCGACTTCAACCTTGTCTACCGATTTGCCCAAAGTGAAACCGTCCAATATCGGACTGGCCTGGGGGTCAACTGGCTCGCTGACCAGGCAGACAATGATTTTGGCTTCAACTTTACCTACGGGGCCGACTGGCTGCCTCGTCAACCATGGATCATCTCTGCTGAAATTGACCTGGGCACTCTCGGCCAGGCAAGTCTCGTCCATGGCCGTGTCACCGCCGGCATTCAATTCCGCGGACTGGAAGTTTACACCGGGTATGATTACTACGGTGTGGGCAGCGTTGATTTGAGTAACCTGGTGAGTGGAATTCGCATCTGGTACTAGGACAACAATCCCTGGCTGCCCGAAACATCGCCTAATCCCGTTAGCTAACCTGTGGCCAACGGACCATCCAGCGCGGTATGCTTACAGACAATCGCTGGCGATCACAGCAAAGGGGGAACCATGAAGACCAGTCTCACGATCAGGCCGGGTGCAAACTCTTGGCTGCTGACGGGATTGATCTTCGCTGTCATCGCGATAACCTCCTTCGGTACCACGACCGCTCAAGAAAAAACTCTCACCATCCGTCAGGCACGCGTCTGTATCACCGGAGCGGATCACAATCGACCTGATCCGTTTCCAGGCATTGGCGATTTTATTGGCTGGCCCGGAGGCATCGAGCGGCTTCCTAACGGTGACTTGTTGCTCGCCCATTCGGCAGGCTACTGGCATTCTTCCTTTGCGCAACCACGACTCATCGAACCGGAACTGAGAAAACGCTGGACCAGCGAGGGCTGGCCACTTGATTTTGCCGCTCCCACCGGTGGCCGTGTGATGGCATGTCGCTCAACGGACAACGGTCGAACCTGGTCAAAACCCTTCACGATTTACGATTATCGCCTGGATGACGGTGCCCATGCCGTCTTTACCTGCCGTGATGGAACCGTCTTGTGTTTTGTCGGTGTACAAGCCTCCTGGTACGGTTTTCCGAAAGCGCCCAAGGATTTTCAGAACGACATTTCAGGACTTAACACGAAACAATATGTGCTCCGTTCCACGGACAGTGGCAAGACCTGGTCAAAACCAATCTGGCTGGAAAGTCCCGGCAACTTCTATGAACGGGCCCATGGTGGCCGACCGATTCAACTCGATGATGGTGGCATCCTGTGGGCAACCTATTACCAGGTGGCTGGAGAAAAGTACTTGCGAGGGGCTATCCGTCGCTCCGATGACTCGGGTCGCAGCTGGAAAGTCATTTCCAGGATCATCCGACCGGACAACAATGTTGATGAACCAGCGATCGTGCAACTCAAAAACGGACGCTTGATCCTGGTCACTCGACCCGACGGGGCCATCTTTTTCTCCGCTGATCGCGGGGTGACCTGGCAGGACTCTTCAACCCGACTGGTCTCTCAAGGCAAGCTCAAGGCCCCGCAATTAATCGTACTGGCCGATGGTACTGTCGTGACCATTGCTACCTGGAACAACTTGCGAGCCTGGATCAGCAAGGACAATGGCCAAACATGGACCAAGGATATCCCCCTGGATACTTCCTGTTACGGGTATCCAGGTTCGTTCCTGATGGCTGACGATGAATCGATTTTGCTGCCGTATTGCGCCAGTGGCCGAGCACCTAACCGTGTCTACCTGGTACGTTTGCGTATCAACGCTGCTCGCAATGGACTTGAGTTTCTTCCGCTGGTAGCAAAACCCTGAAACGACAGGGCGACTGGTAAGAGGTCCTATGGGTCAACGCTACTTTGTCAACTCACCGGTTGATTCTGACCACGTCACGCTTAGTGGGCCAGAAGCGCATCACTTGATCCACGTCATGCGGGCCGGGATTGGCGACCAAGTGATCCTGTTTGACGGCAGTGGCTGTCAGTTCAGTGCCGAGATACAGCGGCTGGAAAAAAGCTCGGCCGACCTGTTGATTTGCGAACGGCAAACAATCAACCTCGAGTTGCCTGTCCAATTGACTGTCGCCACGGCACTCCCCAAGGGCGAGCGACAAAAATGGCTGGTGGAAAAACTGGTCGAACTGGGCACCTCCTGCCTGATCCCACTGGTTACCCAGCGCGCCGTTTCCAAACCGGTTCCCCAGGCCCTGTCACGACTGGAGCGGAGTGTTGTTGAATCTTCGAAACAGTGCGGACGCAACCAGCTGATGAAGATTAATCAGCCCCTGACAGTTCCAGAACTCATTG
>JYMV01051053.1_pt1 | contig 10071 bp, 10 predicted proteins | sample 338911 | NCBI WGS metagenome assembly JYMV01 (sample SAMN03354496, study PRJNA234377) | hydrothermal vent metagenome | biome: Deep sea; feature: Hydrothermal plumes at the Eastern Lau Spreading Center, Western Pacific Ocean; material: Seawater | place: Tonga | collected 2009 | depth 2000 m m
TTGCAATCAATGATGCATCAACTACTACTTCAACGACAACGGCATCAGCAGATTCAGGTGGTACAGGTACAGCAACTACTTGGAAAGTTACCTCTAACAATGCAGTAAAAATTAAATTTTCTGGAGCTTCATATAACACAACAGGTGGTACTTTAACTGTACCTATATTAGCAAAACAAGAGGTGAATGCATCAGATAAATTTGTCGCTGGTGCATACGATCAGCTTACAACAGAATTTGGTATCGTGGTTACTGATAGCTCAAGTACACAAAATGGTGTTACATCATGGGGTGGTGGCGCTACACCAAAAGGTGCATCTGGTGCAGATACAACTGCATACGGTGTAGGCACACCTACTAACTTAGTTTCAGCTACTGGTACTAATGGACCTACTACCACTTTTGGCGCTATTATGCCAAAAGATGACGGTACGTTTACTTATACACTTTACACAAAAGGCACGGGTGATACATCAACAACTCAGTCTGGTAGCTACACAGCAACAATCACAACGACAATTACTGCCGAAGAGAAAGATGGTTCTGCAGGTACTACTACTGCAACAACTGGCGGTTAATCAACTTTTACTTAAATACAGTTAAACCAAAAAAAATCTAAAGGAATTCAAAAATGAAAAATCTAAGAAAATCAATCGCAAGTTTATTAACAACAAGTGTACTAATTTCAGGTTCTGCACTAGCAGAACTGGGTGTAGTAGATGAAAATGGCGAGCTAACTAATGTAAAAATTGATGAAAGTGACATTATCACACTAAGCTTTAATCACCCACAATCATTAGCGATTTCTGCACCTAACAACGTAACAGAAAGATCTTCTGGCGGTATTATTAGTAGAAAATGGCAGGTTGTTTCTAACAACGCAGTTACGATTAAAATGACAGGTAAGTCTAAAACTGATGCTGGTGGCGATCTTGCAACTCCTGTTTTTTACAAGCAAGAAGTTAATTCAAGTGGTAACGTAATTGCCGACAGATATGATACTTTGATAACAACATATGGCGCAACTGTAGCTGGACATAATGATTTATCTGGTACTGCTACATGGGGTGGTGGTGCACAAGATGATACGGCTGGTGCTGTAACAGATGGTCAAAATCCTGGTACTGCTGATACTCAAGACTACGAGTCAGTCCTAACTGGTACGCCAGCAAATTTAGTAGGTGCTTCGCTTACAGATAATTTCGGTACCATTATGCCGGCTGATAACGGAAGATTTACACTTAGTTTAAGCGCTAAAGGTATTGGTGACGTTGCAACAACTCAATCAGGTGACTACCAAGTAACGATTGTGGCAAGTTTTATGGCTAACGAGCAAGGTAATGGTTTGGTTGTTGCTAGTACGGTAGCTACTGATACTACAAATTTACTTTCAGCAGTTGACACTTACACTGCTACTGAACTTGAAACTGATGCTGACGATAATACCAATTGGAACAACACTACAGATGGCTCTACAGCTGTTGATGGTACCACTGATCAAAATCCAGATGATATCCAAACGGATGATGGTCTTAGCGCTTCTAACGCTACGTACTACTAAGCAACTCGCTTAATTAACTAAAAAACGCTAATTAATTTAATTAGCGTTTTTTTTCGTCTATAGAAAAGTTAATTTCTTGATTTCACTTAATAATCTATTAAAATACACCATGGACTTAGTTAAACTTAAAAAAATAATACTTATTGGATTTGTGTCTGTATTACACACTGGTAGTTTTGCAGCGGTGGATATGTTACTTGCAGCAAACCACTTGCAGACAATCACTGTAGATACTCCTACTACTAATAAGTATGAAAGTTATTATCAAACTTCTGAAAATGAATACAATATATCTTACACATCATGGGAAATTAGATCTAACAATGCTATTACTATAAATTTTTCTGGAGAATCTCCAGAGGGCGATAAGACAACTAATACTCCTAGATTTTACAAACAAAAGGTCAATGCAAAAGATCAGTTTATTGCTGATCAGTATGACTACTTGGATACAGAATTTAGTGCAGATCTATATGTTATAGAGGGCACAGAACGAGGTGTTAATACGCAAGCGTCAAGTGGAGATAAATATAGTCGATGGCCTGAGTCTTACTTTACATACGCTTCACCCGAAGTGTTAATTGATAAAGCTAATAGCTCAAGCCCTAATGGTTACTGGGGTGCTATTATGCCAAGCGATAGTAACTACCTCTCTTTGAAACTAACCTCTAGGAGTATTGGTAACGTAAGCATGCAATCAGGGGTATATACATTGCATTTAACTTTACATGTGACTGCTGAAGAAATTCTAAATCAATAATAAAATGGCAAAACAATACACAACATTTACAATTAAATCTACACTGACAATGCTGTTACTGTTGAGCTTTAATGCCTCAGCCTACATTTGCCAACCTTCAGATGCCAATAATTTTGAAGGCTATTCAGATGACACTTTGTATAATAAATATTTCCTCTACCATGTAAATACTCAAAATTACACAGCATACCAAATTGTTCAAAAAGAGCCGGGCAGTTTTCAGCAGGAATACTGGTGTATTTATCCGTCAGAAAACGAGAAGATCAACCATATCAATAGTTGCAATGATCAGATTGGCACTCGCAACACCTGCCCAATCAGTATCGGGGGTTATGTTGACGGTGTCACTAATTTCACACCTTATTTGGACGCATTAGATTATGTTAATTGTGCCGATCAAAATGTTTGTGTGGATATTCCTCAAACGCTTTCCGTATCCATTGGAGAGACTGGGAATGATGGCACTGGAGCCAGTAAAGGAGCTTTTCTGGTAACTAGCAATGGTTGGGTTGATTACACCTTTTCGGGGTATTCTATGAATGCAGATGGCGACTTAGTTAAAGTGCCTTATTTTTATAAACAAGAAGTCAATGCCAAGGGTGAATTAATTCCAAACCGGTTTGACGTGCTTAACACCAAATTAGGCGTTAATATCACTAATGCCGAGCTTCTTAAGGTAGTTAATAGTGGTAGTAGCAAGCCAAATTATTGGAAATACCTTAGTGGTGGCCCCATGGGTACGCCAGAAAATTTTGTACTTCCATTATCTAATAGTGAAAGTCCTGGCGCAACAATTGGTGCTTTTACATCTGCTATAGGCGGAAACACTTCTGAATCAGCCTCTAATATTAATGTTTACGCCATTCATGAAGCAAATCCTGCTTCACAATCCGGGCAATATAAGCTTAATGTAACGCTTAATGTAACCGCACACGAGCGCCTATAAACTTAAAATACGGCAGAAACCACCACCACTAACACTTGAAAATAAGTAAGCTATTTAACCTTAAAAGTTATTTTTTTGTTTACACGCCCCCCTGGGTAGGAAAATCGCACTTCTGCCTGCAATTTTTTGTTAGCGTACTTTTTGAACTTATCCAAAGTGGCGATATAATATCGCTCCCCATCAGGAAATATTAAGCCACTTCCTGATTCTAACATTAGTCGCTCAACAACTTTTCCATTATGACGCAGTAGCACATCACCAGTTACACTGACATGTGTCGTGCCTTTGTTTTTCAGTAAAACCCGTAATTTTAACGGCTTATCTTTTGTATAAGGCGCCTTGTTGATAACTGCCTGTGAAATTTGAACTTTAGGATAACCAGCTCGTAAAATTTTTCCAATAAATAAGACAGGCATTTGACTACCAACACTCATAGTATTATAGGCATCTTTGCGCTTGCGCTTTGAATCTGTTGCACTGGTGTTAAATACAACTGCAAAATACCCACCGCCATAGGCACTTCTTGGAGTCTTTAATAAAACATTGATTTTTTTAGACTCTTTAGCTTTGAGTTTAAATTTATTATCGGTAACTTTAACAAACCTTCCCCACTGAGCTTTTTGATTGCTTATTTTTGACACCACAGGAACTCCTTGGCGATCAAGTGTTAAATTCATTACTTTGATTTCTATATTGAGTGGATTGTCACCTTGATTTAGAAAATCTAAATCAAATGATTTAACACTGCCAGTAACTGTTTCAAATTTAACAATTCCCGGTGAAACGCTATAACTCATCATTCCTGCCAAGGCAGAAAATGGAACTAGAAAAATTAATAATAATAGTCTCATGGCAGTGTGTTATTAATAAATTTAAATTTTGCTAAATATTGTCCAGGCTTATGATTTGGCTGTTTTTTTATGGCAAATAATATCACATGTTGCTTTAATTTACCCCAATCATTCGATTCTAAAATCGATAGATGTTGCTTGGCAGAAACGACTTGATTGCCATTATGAGAGATATAAATTGAATCAATATCAATACTATCTATTTTATTGGTTGATACTAACTTCTCAACCTGTAGAAATACTTTGCGATTTTTATCGTTTGTTTGCAATTCTATAAACACACCATATGGCAATAAAATGAAAGAATTGTCCAGTTTTAATTGAGATTTTGCTTGTTGATAATCAGCTTGAGTTTGTGTAATTCGATGCCACTTCATTTGTAAACTGGAATGGATATCAGCCTCAATTTCAACATCAATACTATCCACCCCTTCAGCATGTATAGTACCAAGCCAAAATAAAACTGAAAGTAACATCACCCTTAATATCATCATGGATTGTTAAAAAAAGCGATGGTAATCTTGCCGTTATACACTCCGGGTGTATCTTGCCAAGTTGTTTGCAATTGAAAGCGTAAATGCACCGGTTCAGATTCTTTTTCAGCAGTACCCTTCATAAACACCACTTTGTTAGTTAGTGGTTTAAAGGCTTCGTCGTTAATAGAAAAAGATAATCGTTTAGCAGGTAATGGCGCTATGCCAAAATCCTTATGGATTAAATCTGAAGATTGGGCATAAACACCCCAGTCTGATTGGTTAGAAGAAATTGTTAAGGTAACAATATCAGAAGATACATACTCACCAGGCGTGCCTAAAATTTGGAATTCCAACTCAGTAGTTGACACATTAACCGAAGTATACGGTGGGACAGTTGCATTAATACTTATCGATGCTAACTGAGTTAGGACATTCAGCGCGAAAGCATGACTGCTAATCAAAGGTACTAGCGTCATTAGCAATATGATCAATCTTTTTTGTTCAAATATTATTCGCATTAGACTAAATGTTTTTTACTAGAAAACTAATGCTTCCCAGATAATCACCTGCTTTTTCAAGTTTATCAGCATTAACCAAAAATTGAAGTGTTGCTATTTCTCTAGGGGCATTTGATCCGCCAGATGCAATCTTAACAACTTGATTAAGATTTTTCCATGAAGATTCCGGATCATCTTTAATTCGAACATAAATTTTACTTTTATCAAGCTTATCACCATTAACTTTAATCAAGTTACTAGCAGATAAATATAATTCCCACCTTGGGCTATTAGTCCCAAATATGACATTAACTGTTTGAATATTTGGTGTATTAAAATTCGAAGTAACAATCTTAAAGTTTATTGGGGTTAAGGTTAGAGTTGCTTTTGGATTTACCACCACTTTAACTGGAATATCTGGCTTGTCACTATCAGACGTCAATAAGCCTGTATAGTTACCAGGCATGTCAGTCCAATTAGGTTGGAATTTAAATATTGAAGTGACTGGGTTTGATTTTTCTTTACCAGATAATACTAATTGAAATCGATCTAGAGTGTGTGGCCTATCTAAATATAAATTGCTAACTGTTAATTTAGATTTATCAACATCCAACCCATTAATACGAAATGATATTAGTCTATATTTAACAGGATTTAACTCAGATGCATCAGGTTTAAATTGTAAAGACGCGGATGATGAAACACCTGGGGTAGCTGCAATATTTAACCCAGTCGTTGGATAGACTACTACTTTAGACCATGCCGATGTTGAAAAAATCAAACAAAATAATAATGCCTGATGAATGACTCTAGAAATCATCCTCTTGTGCTTCCTCCTCATCTCCACCATCATCTTCATTAGCCACTCCACCAGTAGAACCTTTAGATCTTAATTCTTCTAACAGTATCTGATTTTTTTCAGCTAACGCGATTGCATTTTCAGCCATCTCTCTTGCTAAACGAGCCGTATCTAAAGTTTCACTCAACCCTTGGATAATAGCTTGGTTCATGCCATCAAGTCGTCCTGAAATAATTGAAATCTGCTTAATATACTTGGAGCTTAATTTAGCCTCTTTCTGCATAACCACCTTTTCAGTTGTATTTTTTTGGGCTATTTCATTAGTACAACCTGTTAGTCCGATAATTACCATTAAACCGATAATTAATTTTTTATTTATCATAGAAAACTCTCCATTTTTTTATATTCTGAATGCTCTTGTAGTAGCGTTGGGGTAATAAATATCACCAAATCTCTAGTTTCTCTTGTTTGTTTTTCGACGCCTGCTATGATACTTGCAGACTTCATACCTGGAAAATTCTTTCCTTGGTCACCATGCTGAATATCGAGCAACCCACCAATAATCAAGGTTTCTTGATTATCTAACGAAACATTTGTACTAATTCTTCTTTTAGTTAATACTGGCAATCTGTCACCTGTAGATTGACGCTCACCAGTAAACGAAACCGTAGACACTTGTATTTCTTGAATATCTAAATTAATTGCACCAGTACTTGAAATACGTGGAACAATTTGCATGGAAACTCCAGAAGTATAATTCTTCGTTGTTACTTGTAAAAAATCTGTAGGGCCTGATACGATTGGAATGATCTGTTCAGTTGAAATATCAATTGTTGCTTTTTTTCCATCAGTAGTTACAACACTTGGTGTTGCCCATACCCTTGCCTCACCTGTATCTTCCATGGCGTTAAAAACACCAGTAAAATACCTTAAAACAGAAGCGCCAGGTGGCATAGTCAAGCCCAATGTAGCTAATGTAGCTTGATCAATTAAATTGGTATGATCTTTCCCGACAATATTAAAAGTAAATCCAGAATCAGTCGATGATTGTAGACTAAAAGGTGTTCCACCTATTGTTGCCATACCACTCGCTTTGTCATTCCAAAGGTCTCGTCCAATCTTACTCTTTGCACTTGTTGAAACATCAGCAATTAAAACTTCAAGTTTCATTTGTGCAGGACGGTGATCAATTTTTGAAATATCTTTAACAATTCTATCTAACAAAACAGGTTGTGCGGTAATTACGATCGTATTGTTTGGATCGCTAAACTTAACAAATTTCTTATAATCATCTGAAAGTAGTTCTGATATTTCTGTTGGAAGCATATAGACTGGATGTAAAACTTTAGTTTTGCTTAAACGCTTAAATATAGGACTAGAAGATTGAGGGAATCCGATTAGTAGATAGTTTCTATCCTCAATGTACTCATAGCCACCTGACACTAATAGCATTTCTAGCGTCAGATCTAAAGGTGTATTGTCTAATTTGACGGTTACGGTACCTTGAACAGATTCATCCATTAAAAAAGGAATGTTTACTTGCTGCGAAACTTCGTTTAATGCATCTCGAAGATTGGTCTCAAAGAATGAGTTGGTGACTCGCTTATAATCCATAATACTCTTAACATGCTTAGGCTTTTTGGAATAGTTCTTATAGCCCCTATTCTTTAAATTTTCTTTAATTTGCTTATGAATAGAGCTAAAGGTATCTTTAGTCACTCTTCCAGAAATTACGCTATTGACTGGCATTTCCCTCGCAGGTTCATCTGCAAAACGACCCTGCCCCTGGTATCGTTTTAAGTGGCGAATTGCTTCACCTTTTTTAGACTTTCTAGAAAAAATTTCATTCTCTATATTATCAACTCTAAACATCTTTTGAAGTAAGAATTGATATTTACGATCGTGATCAATCTTATCAGATGTAGTTTCAGAATCAATTTTACTACTCAAAAAACCATCGGAGTTTGCAAGTACCGAATAAGATAATACAGATAAACTTAAGACCAGAAAATACGAAAATCTAGATTTATTTTTAGTCATTGTTAACTACTTTTACCTTGTTAGCAATATCACGATTAACAACCAAGTTAATTGTCTTACCAATAGATAGTCCGCCTTCATCACTATTTGCCTCAAATAAGATCTTATAAACACCATCTTTTAGTTTTGAAAATTCCATTGTTGCTGTTATTAAAACTGAAGTGCCTGGTATTGAATGATCATTAGATAAAAGCGCTGGAGCATTAGCAGTCATAATCCCAGACTCAATATTGGTAGCTGAAATAGTAGAATTTAAATATAACGCCTCTTTACCGGTTTTACTATTTTTAATCTTAGTCGTAAACAATAATTGCGACCCTTCAGCAGTTAGCTCTGCAGTTATATTATCAAATTTAGCTACTTGCTTCTGTTTAAGACCTTCAGGAACAAGAACTACAGGAATTGATATTGGTGGCACACCTTTAGCTTGCTTTGATGAAAATTCCACGAATCCATATATTGGTGACTTCTTATTTTTTGATTTAAAATCAATTGAAATACGCTTTGAATCACCAGCTTTTAAGTTAAATTTCTTTGGCTTAAATATTGCCTTAACACGAGCGTCGTTAGTTAGCTTAAATTTCGAACGTACGCTCATTTTCTTAGATGTTGGATTTGTAACTTCGATGGTTATTCTTCTAACTTTTCCATTAAACACTTCTTGCTGAACCATGTTAGTTGACAAAAGTAATGGCGTTGTCAATTTACTACTAGCGCCTTTTGTGCCTTTTCCAGCGATTTGCATTGCCAAGGCTTTGCCAATTTTTATTTTGTTGCGCTTGGAAACTTTGAATGACTTGCTTGTGCCTTTAATCTTGGCTATAAATTCACCTTGAGCACTATATCTACCCCTAGGTAGTGCAGAAGCAAATGGACAGCTAACATTAGCCACCGCTCTAGGTTGAAGCAGGAGACCTTGATCTAGATCACTTCTCATTAATTTTTTACTAGCTTTTTTATTAAGCACCGTACATCCACCATTTAACACAACATCAAATCTTGAATTATTTTTTACTTTTGAAATTAGTATCATTGCACTGTCTTTAGCAGTAGAAGGCATTACTTTCAACTTTGATATACTAATATCCTTACTACGCAGCTTAGGCTTTTGCCCGGCTTTTAAAGCTCTAATAACTATTGGAACATTAACCTTAACCAAAGCTCGGACATGTGTCTTAAACTCGGGCAATCTTGTAGATGTTTTACCTAGCTGCATTATGCCAGTCTGAGATTTGACCTTCTTTTGTTTAATTTGTAGCTCGTATTTCTTTGGATCTTGCATAAAAGTTAGATAGATTCTGTAATCACCCGTATAACCTTTAGGAACTTTAACAGTTGCCATGACTTTACGTGATTCACCAGGCTGAAGCGTAAGTTTACTGGGTTTAACTTTAGCCCATTTTAGAACTTTAGAAGCGGGCAGCCCATTAATAATTTTTTGTGGCGCCTCAATGTTAACCAAAAAATACTCAGTTTTCTTAAATGATTGATTGGTTACAGTAACCGGAATGTTGTATTTTTTATCCTGAATGGTTTCGCTTAAGCGGATAAACGCTGGTGTAATGGCGATACCTGCAATTACCTTACTAATTGGAAAGGCTATTAATGCGAGTAAAAATAAGGCTTTAATTGTTGTACGATTCATAATTGATCATCCGGTTAATTAGTTTGCTAAGATATTATACTTATGTGTCAAATAACTACATTATTATAATGGTCGAATCTATGTTTATCTGCTATTCATTGTGTTTATTTACCTTATTTTAATAAGGTTTTTATTGACCTATAATAACCAATAAAGACTAAATTCATCTTGTAATTAAAGTCAAGCACACTAGCTTTATTTTCTTATAAAAACACAATAATTGCTATTATGGTTAACCATACAAAGATAGCTCTTAAAGAGCTCTTAAAGAGCTCTATTTGTATTTATGAATTGATTGATGCGGTTAAGAATTCGACCATTCCCAAAGTAGGATGGTGTGCTAACTAAATCCTTTAGGAAAGAAAGATGGTGTTTCTTTACTTAAGTGTATGACTATATACTGTCGCTAATGCCGCACTTGCAATGGTTACTTGTGTTGAAAATGCAATCCAGGTAGAGGCAGCAAATGCTGCTAGACCTTGAGGCTGTGGAATAT
>JYMV01051606.1_pt1 | contig 10071 bp, 10 predicted proteins | sample 338911 | NCBI WGS metagenome assembly JYMV01 (sample SAMN03354496, study PRJNA234377) | hydrothermal vent metagenome | biome: Deep sea; feature: Hydrothermal plumes at the Eastern Lau Spreading Center, Western Pacific Ocean; material: Seawater | place: Tonga | collected 2009 | depth 2000 m m
TTGTATCGCTTTAATTTTGATAACAAAAATAAGAAGGATTTATCTGATAAATTGAGGAAAATCCAATTGTATTTTTTCGAACCATGAGTGAGCATAGAAGGGCGATTGTGAGAGGGGTAGCTGACACATTTGATCAGGCCGTTGCAGCGTATTTTGGAACTGGGCCTTCAGACGTTGATGAAGCGAAGAGGCAGCATGATACATACGTTGCTTCCTTGCGAAAATTTGGAGTTAAAGTGAAAGAACTTCCTACGGACAATGACTATCCAGACTGTTGCTTTGTGGAGGACCAGGTAGTGGTCTGTGACGGCAAGGGTCTGTTGACCATTTCAGGACACGATACCAGGAAGGGGGAACAGGATGTGGTGAAGGCTGGACTGGAGTCAGAGCTGGAACTGTCAAGGATGACACCGCCTGCCAGAATGGATGGGGGAGATGTGATCAAATTTGGAGATAAGTACCTGGTGGGTATAAGCACAAGAACCAACAGAGAGGCTGCGCAACAACTTCGTGATTTTGTAACCCCAATGGGTTATACGGTTCATGAGATACCCATTCCTTCCAATGCGCTCCATCTGAAAAGTATTGCTAGTTCACCTGCTCCAGGGTTAATTTTAGCACCAAGAGTATATTTTGATGAAAATAGTTTCCCTGAAGACGCGGAAGTAATATGGGTGCCTGAAGAAGAAGTTTACGGTGCAAACACCATTGGATTTGATAACGATATTTTGGTGGCAGATGGCTATCCACATGCACACAAGGCATTGACCGACAGAGGTTTCAATATTCATCCAATTGAGATGTCTCAGATCAGAGCTGGAGATGGCTCACTAACCTGCCTTTCCGTATTTTATTAAAGAGATTCTTAATTTATAACCTATTTAAAATGGAAGATTTAGCTACAGAGACTATGAGTTCAGCAGAAATAATGAAAATGGAGGACAAGTATGGGGCGCACAATTACCACCCGTTGCCAGTTGTTCTTTCCAGAGGCGAAGGTGTATTTGTATGGGATGTTGAAGGGAATAAGTATTATGACTTCTTGTCGGCATATTCAGCAATAAATCAAGGTCACTGTCACCCAAAAATTGTTGATGCCATGGTAGACCAGGCTCAGAAGCTGGCCCTGACATCAAGGGCATTTTACAATGATTGCCTTGGTGAGTATGAGAAATATGTGACGGAGTATTTCGGATTCGACAAGGTATTACCAATGAATACCGGAGTGGAAGCGGTAGAAACTGCTTTGAAACTCGTTCGAAAGTGGGGATACAAGAAGAAGGGCATTCCTGAGAATCAAGCTAAGATTATTGTTTGTGAGAACAACTTCCATGGAAGGACGATTACCATCATTTCGGCTTCCAATGATCCGGAAGCGCGTAATGACTTTGGACCATTTACCCCTGGTATTGTCTCTATACCTTATAATGATATTGATGCTTTGGCGAAAGAGCTGGAGGATCCAAATGTTGCTGGTTTCCTGGTGGAGCCTATTCAAGGTGAAGCTGGTGTATTTGTCCCGGACGAAGGCTATCTTACCAAGGGGTTAGCGTTGTGTAAGGAGAAGAATGTATTGTTTGTTGCTGACGAAGTGCAAACTGGCATTGCACGTACTGGTAAACTACTGGCTTGCGATCACGAAAATGTAAAACCAGATATCCTGATCCTTGGTAAAGCCATTTCTGGTGGAGTATTCCCAGTTTCAGCGGTATTTGCCGATGATGATATCATGTTGGTCATCAAGCCGGGTGAGCACGGTTCCACATTCGGTGGAAATCCTATTGCTTGTAAGGTTGCAATTGCAGCATTAGATGTAGTTCGCGATGAGGACTTAGCAGCCAAGTCGGAAAAGCTTGGCCAGCTCTTAAGGGATGAATTGAACAAGATTGATTCTGGCATGATTACTTTGGTAAGGGGTAAAGGACTCCTTAACGCCATTGTAATTAATCCAAAAGATGGAAAAGAAGCATGGGATGTTTGTGTAGCCCTTAAAGAGAATGGAATGTTAGCCAAACCAACTCATGGCGACATCATCCGATTTGCTCCACCTCTGGTAATCACAGAGGAGCAGCTCCTCGATTGCGTGGACATCATAAAGCGTACACTGGCACAATTTGAGTAAATCCTATTGTGTCTTATTCCCCCAACGTAGCTACCATCACAGCTTTAATGGTATGCACCCGGTTTTCGGCTTCGTCGAATACGACCGAGGCAGGAGATTCAAATACTTCCTCGGTAACTTCGAGGCCGTCCAGCCCGAATTTTTGATAGATCTCTTCACCAACTTGCGTCTCCCGGTTGTGGAATGCTGGAAGGCAGTGCAGGAACTTTACATTGGGATTGCCCGTTAAATCCATTGCGGCCTTATTGACCTGGTAGTCTCTTAATAACTCAATGCGCTCAGCCCACACTTCATCGGGTTCACCCATCGAGACCCAAACATCGGTACACAAAAAATCACAGCCTTTTACGGCATCTTCCACGTTGTCTGTAATGAGTATTGAGCCGCCGGTTTCTGCGGCAATCTTCCTGGCCTCCGCTACCAAACGCTCCTCCGGCTGTACGTTAGTAGGAGCCGCAGCCCTGAAGTCCATTCCCAGTTTAGCTGCACCAATCATCAACGAGTTGCCCATGTTGTTTCGGGCATCACCCATGTAACAATATGAAATGTCATTGAGTTCCTTGGAACTATGCTCTTGCATGGTCAGAAGATCGGCCAGGATCTGTGTTGGATGGTATTCGTCTGTCAGTCCGTTCCAAACAGGAACACCAGCATGCTCACCTAAGATTTCTACGATCTCTTGTCCAAAACCCCGATACTGAATTCCATCGTACATGCGCCCCAGGACACGCGCCGTATCTTTCATGGATTCCTTTTTGCCTATTTGTGATCCGGAAGGTCCGAGGTAGGTAACGTGACCTCCCTGATCATATGCTGCGACTTCAAAGGCGCATCTTGTCCTGGTCGAGCTCTTTTCAAATATCAAAGCAATGTTCTTTCCTAAAAGCTTTGGGGTTTCTTTGCCGTCTTTTTTAGCCGCTTTTAGTTCAGCTGATAAATCAATTAAATATTTGACTTCCTCTGGTGTGAAATCCAGAAGTTTTAGAAAGTTCCTGTTTTTGAGATCCGTCATAATATTCAATTTAATTATTTGTCATGCTTTTCTTTGTACGGTCATGCTGAGTAGGGCAAAGAATCTTTACATACCAATCGAAGGTCTATTAATTTTCATATTCCATGGTGAGCTTCGTACCGAAGCTTCGGTCATCGAGTTTTGTCGCTTCCGTGATTACACTTTTGTCTCCACCGTGGTTGATGAAGTAAAGTGCTGCTCTCACTTTAGGTGCCATACTTCCCTCTCCAAAAGCTCCTGAGTCAAGCAACGCCTGTGCATCTTTATTGTCGAGAAATTCCAATTTCTCTTGATTATCCTCACCATAGTTTTTGTATACATAAGGCACATCAGTAAGGATGTAAAACTCATCGGCCCTGATCCTTGAGGCTAACAGAGAAGAGGCGAAGTCCTTGTCTATAACCGCATCAACCGTTCTTACCTTTCCATCTGGGTCTTTGTATACCGGAATTCCCCCTCCACCTCCAGCGATTACTATGGCTCCTTGTCGTGCAATTCTTCCAATCGTATCTCTGTTAAATATCTCTTTAGGCATTGGGGATGCCACCACCCGACGCCATCCTTCCCCATCCTTTGAACTCTCCTTGAACAACCAGCCTTTTTTGACTTGCATTTTATCTGCCTGTTCTTTAGTATAACTGCGGCCAATTCGTTTGGTGGGATTGCCAAATGCAGGGTCATCTTTATCGACCACAACCTGTGTTACCAGTGTGAGAATAGCCTTATCCACCTTCTCTTCTATAAGGATATTTCGCAGCATCCTCTCAATCATGTAACCTATTTCGCCCTGGGTTTCTGCCACACAAATATCCAAAGGCATTTGTGGAATACCATGGAGTTCTTCTCCTGCGTCATTCTGCATGAGCAGGCTTCCTACCTGAGGCCCATTTCCATGCGTTATGACCAGATCATAGCCATCCTCTATTAGGAATAACATTTGCTTCAAGGTGGCTGTTGCATTGGCCTCCTGTTCTTCTATGGTTCCAACCTGGTTGTCTCTAAGTAACGCATTGCCTCCCAAAGCAACTACAGCTAACTTCCTTTGCTTCTCCATGTTTTCCCTGTTTAAAGCTAAAAAAGCAGCCAAAAATATCAATATTTGTACTGCCAAATTCAATTCCCCAATAAGGCATACAAAAGAACGAAATTTAACAATAGAATGATTGAAGAGCGAGCGGATTTGAAAGGAAGTCACTTAACCTTGGATTGCACTGGTTGCAGAGGAGATATTCTTCTCGATACGGAAGAATTAAGAAAATTCATGGAGGATCTGGTAATGGTCCTTGGAATGAGAAAACTGATGGATCCTGTTCTGGTGCGCTGTGATAATGAGCTTAATGCCTGGGATCAGGGAGGCATCAGTGCTTTTGTTATGATAGCGGAGAGTCACATAAGCATTCACACGTTTCCGGACGCCGGATTAGTAACGGCAGACGTGTATTCTTGTAAACCTTTTGATACCGAAAGGGCTATTTCCATGTTCGAAAAGGCGTTTGAGCCACAAGAAATTAAGACGCAAATAATAAAGCGCGAGATAGAAGGCTTACGCCGTTCCCGACTCGATCTCCTATCTCTGGATAATCAAATAAATTAGATATATTTGTTGTTCAAATTTTGGAGATACCGATTGCAGGAATGAACCGCGTATATATATCACTTCTTCCCATATTGCTCTTATTCTTTAGTGGATGTGAGAACATCTTCAACCGCAATATTGCGGAAGGCTCCATTGAGTTTGAGATAACGTATCCTGAAACGGATCATGGTGATCTGATGGCTGGAATCCTCCCGAATCAGATGATACTACGATTTAAGGATGGTAGGACCGCTGGTACTGTAGGTACGCCGATGGGTATATTCAAAACGGACTTGTTGGCTTTTCCTGAGACGAGAACGGTTTTTCAGCTGGTAAAACTGATGAATCAGAAGCATGCTCTTAGAGTTGACTCCAGCGAAATTGAATCGCTGTATGCAGAATTTCCTGAAATGAAGATTCACTTTGTTGATTCTACAAAGGAAGTAGCGGGTTATGAGTGCAAGATGGCAATTGTGACCTTCAAGGACAATATCAAAGAGGAGTTTAGTATTTTTTATACCGATGAGATTGACCTGGATAATTCAAATTGGTTTACGCCTTTCCATGAGATTAGCGGGGTATTGCTTGAGTACCAGGTAAGAAAGTACAATTACGAGATGCGCTTAACTGCCACAAAGGTGGTTTCGGAGGATATCGAAGAAAGCTATTTTGTTGTTCCCGAAGACTATGTACTGATTGACCAAGACGGCATGGACAAGATTTTCGAAGAATTTAGGGACATTTAAGTTTGTTTACCCATTTCTAATTGCGTGATTTGCATTTATGACCCGAAGAAAAAGCCGTTCGGCCCCCAAAAGTAAGAAGCCAAACTTTTTCCAATCAGCAAGAATCCTTTTAAGCGACGATAGATATAGGAAGATAGCTGGTTTATTTTTCCTTTTTATTGTTGCACCTTATCTGCTTATTTCCTTTTCATCTTACATCTTTACCTGGAGCTCTGACATGAGCCTTGTCGAATCCAAGGGCTTCTCATTGGTGTTTAACTCATCAGTGCAAGTACAGAATTGGTTGGGGCGTCTGGGTGCTGTGGTTTCACATTTATTCATTTACAAATGGTTTGGGATCACTTCTTATTTATTTGTTCTCAATAGTTTTCTCATAGGTGTTCGACTGGTCTTTGGGGTCTCTTTGCTTCCTGTGAAGCGAATCTTGAAGCATTCATTCTTCGTTCTCATTTGGTTATCGATCGCTTTGGGATATACTTATAATTCATTGGAGTATAGCGATGCATTCAATCACTTGATGGGGGGTGCATTTGGTATTTTGAGTGATCAGTGGCTGAGAGGTGTACTGGGAAATATTGGAGCAGGGATATTTCTTGCATTTGTATTCTTTTCATATCTGATCATAGCTTTCAACTTTTCGTTCAATTGGTTTAAGATATCTGGAATGGATAAAGGTGATGAAGGAGAAGAGGACGACTCTGCTTCTTCGTCAGGAACAAGAGGAGCAGGCATAGAGTTGGTTGTTGATACGGAGGCTACCCCGAAAGTTGTTGGGACTGAAGGAAAGGAGGGTGAAAAACCTAAAGATGAATCGGAAGAAGATAGTGAAGAAACTGGAGAGTTAGAATTAGAAATAACACAGAAAGGCAAGACCAATTCAACAGATAAAAATGAAGGAGACCCGAAGGGAGAATTAGAGCTGGAAATTGAGGAGGTTGAAGAAGAAGAAGTTATTCCTTCAGATCAAATTAATCCGGAAGAAGAGTTGGCAGCATATGACCCAACCCTGGATTTGTCATCCTTCGAATTTCCGTCAGTTGATTTGTTACTTGACCACGATGGTTCTGAAATTGAAATTGACAAGAGTGAGTTGGAACGAAACAAGGACCGTATTGTGGATACCTTGCGCAATTTCAATATTGAAATTGACAAAATAAAGGCAACGGTGGGGCCTTCTGTTACACTCTATGAGATTGTTCCATCGGCGGGTATCAAGATATCTAAGATCAGGAATCTCGAAGATGATATTGCATTGAGTCTAAGTGCTTTGGGTATCAGGATAATTGCTCCTATACCAGGAAAGGGAACGGTGGGAATTGAAGTGCCAAATGTCAATCCAAAGACGGTATCGATAAAGTCCATCCTTGCTTCGGAGAAGTTTCAGAGCTCAGAGGCAGCGCTTCCAATTGGCCTGGGTAAGACCATAACCAACGAAATTCTCATAGCCGATCTTACTAAGATGCCGCACCTCCTTCTTGCGGGTGCTACAGGCCAGGGTAAATCCGTAGGACTGAATACAATTTTAGTTTCCCTTTTATACAAAAAACACCCTTCCCAGGTAAAGTTCATTTTAGTAGATCCCAAGATTGTGGAGCTAACACTGTATAAGCACATTGAGAAGCACTACTTGGCCAAACTGCCAGATGGGGAGGATGCAATCATATCTGACACCAAGAAGGTAATACATACCTTAAACTCATTGTGTATTGAAATGGAGGATAGGTACAAACTATTGCAGGATGCCCAGGTTAGGGAGTTGTCGAGATACAACGCCAAATTTGTTAATAGGAAATTGAACCCAAAGAATGGGCACAGGTACTTGCCTTACTTAGTATTGGTGATCGATGAGTTTTCAGATTTGATTATGACAGCAGGGAAAGAGATTGAAACCCCTCTTACACGTCTCGCACAGAAAGCCCGAGCAATCGGTATTCATCTTATTATTGCGACACAAAGGCCAAGTGTCAACATTATCACCGGAACCATAAAGGCTAATTTCCCAGTACGGATAGCGTTCAGGGTAACATCGAAGATCGACTCAATGACGATACTAGACAGGTCAGGTGCTGAGCAATTGGTAGGAAGGGGAGACATGTTGTTCTCCAATGGAAGTGATCTCATCAGGCTTCAATGTGCATTTGTAGATACTCCCGAGGTAGAGGCTGTTGCGAATTTTATCGGGACGCAGCAAGGATATCCAAACGCTTTCGCATTGCCTGAATATGTTGATGATAGCGCAGGTGGTGGTGCCGGGGATGATGGAGACAGGGATGTATTGTTTGAGGAGGCAGCGAAAATTGTTGTCGTACATCAGCAGGGCTCAGCATCATTGCTGCAACGTCGCCTGAAGATTGGATATAACAGGGCAGGAAGAATGATTGATCAACTGGAGTCGGCTGGAATTGTCGGTCCGTTTGATGGAAGTAAAGCGCGGCAGGTACTTATACACGACGAGTATAACTTGGAACAGTTTTTGTCAAATGCAGACCAGAGTGATGACGAAAAACCTAAACCAGAATAAGAATGAAGCAACAGATAAGAACATTATTACCAATACTATTTCTCCTTTGTTACGTTGGATTGCACGCCCAAAAGGCAGGAGACCACGACCCTAAGGCTAAACAGATCCTGGATGCGGTGAGTGCGAAAAATAAGACGTACAGCGCCGTGAAAATCAACTTTGAGTTGCTTATGGACAACAAACAAGACAATATTCACGAATCTCAAGAAGGTACGCTGCTACTGAAAGGTAATCAGTACAAGCTTGAAATGAGTGGAACCGAGGTGTATTGTGATGGCAAAACGCAATGGAACCATTTGGTCGAGAATGAAGAGGTACAGATAATTACACCAGAATATGAGGAGGGAGAATTAAATCCAACCAATATATTCACGATTTATGAAAAAGGCTTCAAATATCAATATGTCAAGGAAGAAGTAAAGGGATGCTGATTCTAAGAGCTATCATACCATTAACTTGTATGTGGATAAGGCCAAGAAACAGATTCACTCAATTACAATTGTCGGAAAGGAAGGCGATGATTTTACTTATAGGATTATCAAGCTAACACCCAATCCAACCACAAAGGCTGCCGACTTTAAGTTTGACTCGGCGAAGCACCCTGATGTGGAGGTGATTGATCTGCGGGACTAGGAGTAGGCTCACTTGCAGGAACAGATGGTGGAACAATCGGTACTCCTTCTCCCTGAGACAGCACTTTGCCCCCTTCACATGTTATTGTTCTGGAAGGAAGCTTACTTAAGATATTCGAATCGTGAGTTGCCATTATTACAGCTGTTCCGCCAGTAGCAATTTCCTTCAATAGTCGAACTATGTCCTCAGAAATTTCTGGATCAAGGTTTCCAGTTGGCTCATCGGCAAGGATTACCTGTGGATGGTTAACCAGGGCGCGCGCAATGGCAACACGTTGCTGTTCTCCACCAGAGATTTGGTAGGGCATGGTATCTCCTATATCAGTCAAACCGACCTCCCGTAGAACCTCTTCAACCTTTGCAGCTATCTCTTTTTTGTCTTTCCAGCCAGTCGCCTTCATGGCAAACATCAGGTTCTGTGCAACACTCCGATCAGTGAGTAATTGAAAGTCCTGGAAAACGATTCCCAGCTTTCTACGCAAATATGGAATCTCTTTGGTCTTGATTTTTCTCAGGTCATATTCAACGATCGAGCCTTCGCCTTCCGTCAGAGGAAGATCGCAGTACAAAGTCTTCAATAAGCTGGATTTTCCCGCTCCTGTTTTCCCGACAAGGTATACGAACTCCCCTTCATTCACCGTAATTGTCACCTCAGAAAGTACAAGGTGCTCTCTCTGATAAATAGAAGCGTTGGTGAATTGAAGGATACTCATAAGGTCAAAATTAGTTTCTTTCACCAAATATCAAACTACCTAGCCTAACCATATTACTTCCCTCTTCGATTGCGATTCGATAGTCTCCTGACATTCCCATAGACAAAACTTCCAGCTGGTCATATTTGTCAAAGATGCTTTTAAGGTTCTGGAACTCACCCCTTATTTTGTTCTTGTCATCTGTATAAGTCGCCATGCCCATAAGCCCTTTGATCTTCACATGCTCAAAGCGGGACAACTCTGAACCTTCCAGTAATTCGTACAGCTCATCAGGAGTAAATCCTGATTTTGTTTCCTCTTCAGCAATATGAACTTGTAATAAGCAATCAATAACGCGACCATGCTTGGCACCTTCACTTTCGATCGTATTCAAGAGTCTAATGCTGTCTATCGAGTGAATTAGCGTAACAAACTTAGAAATGTACTTTACCTTATTTCGCTGGAGGTGGCCTATGGCATGCCAGGCAATGTCCCGAGGTAGTTGCGTGTATTTTTCAGCCATTTCCTGAACGCGGTTCTCGCCAAAAACGCGGTGCCCTGCATTATAGGCTTCCAGAATGTCGCTTACCGGTTTCGTTTTTGAAACGGCAATAACCTCAACGCCTTCTTCAAGCAATTCCCGAAGTTGATCAATATTTTGGGCGATGTTCATCGGTAAATAATGGAATAAATTGAAGGTAAAATTACGGATTAACCTAAAAAATTCATTAGAACTTTTAGCTCTTCAGGCAGGCCATTGAAAATGTTTG
>JYMV01014244.1_pt1 | contig 10070 bp, 12 predicted proteins | sample 338911 | NCBI WGS metagenome assembly JYMV01 (sample SAMN03354496, study PRJNA234377) | hydrothermal vent metagenome | biome: Deep sea; feature: Hydrothermal plumes at the Eastern Lau Spreading Center, Western Pacific Ocean; material: Seawater | place: Tonga | collected 2009 | depth 2000 m m
ATTATATCCTTAAGAAAAATTCTAAAAATGGTGACAAAGTTTATACATCGGGAAAAGAGGGAATTTTCTCTCCAGGCATTCCCATTGGTGAAGTAATAATAGAAAATAATTTTATCAAGGTTTTATTATTTTCTGATCTAAGTCAAATAACTTTTATAAATATTATCTTATGAGCAGCAAGCAAGAATAAATAATTTTTATGGCCTATATTTATAAACAAATTAAGTATAAATTCTTTGAATTATTACCGGTTTTATTACTTTTTTTTATCTCATTAAGCGGAAACTCCATAGTTGATTTAAAATTTTTTTCAATCAACGTTCATTATATTCTTGTTTATTATTGGGTCCTGAGAAAACCTCAAATCTTGGGCTATGGTTATATATTTTTATCAGGAATAATTAGCGATGTTATTTTTGGATTTCCACTAGGGGTTAATGCTTTATCATTATTAATTATAGCCTCAGTAGCTGCATATATAAGAGTTGTTACTGTGAGGGTAACATTAGTAAATGATTGGATAAGTTTTATTCCGGCTTTATTATTTGCAAATTTTATTTATTTTTTTTCATTATATTTTTCAAACTATTCAATTGATTATCTATACTTGTTCAAAAATTCCATCTTTACGTTTGTTTTTTATCCGATCTTGTGGGGAATTTTTTCAATGATGTTAAATTTATCGAAATCCTAATCTATGCGCAGCTTTTCAGAAACATTTGAAAATAAATCAAGACTAATCACCAGACGAATGTTTATTTTATCTTCGCTAAAGATAGCAGTTTTTATTGGTATTATCTGTCGTCTGTTTTATTTACAAATCTCTGAAAATATAAAATGGAGATCATTATCAGACAAAAATCGATTAAGAGAATGGAAGATGCCTCCTCAAAGAGGAATAATAGAAGATTATTTCGGAGAAAAAATTGCAAAAAATTCCCAAGTTTTCCAATTACATATGATTCCAGAGGATGTGCCCAATCTAGAAGAACTTTTTTTTAGACTATCAAAAATAATTGATTTTAATGAGCGAAAAAAATCTAATTTAATAAAAAGATTAAAAAAACGTAAGCCTTGGGAACCTATAATAATTTCAGATAATTTATCATGGTCAGAGTTTTCTAGATTGAATCTTTTTTTGCACGAAACACCAGGAATAAAGCCTGTAGTTTCTATAGCTAGAAAATATTTAGAAGATGGCTCCTTTTCTCACATCATAGGATACGTTTCAGCAGTAAGTGTAAAAGATTTGGAAAATAGCGCATTATTAAGGAAAATCAATATTCCTGGATTGAAGACGGGTAAAAATGGTTTAGAAAAGTCTTTAAATGAAGACATGATCGGAAAGCCTGGACTTCAAAGATTTGAGGTTAATGCTTACGGTAAAAGAATTAAAGAACTAAAATTTGTAGAGGGAACAGCCGGTAAAAATTATAGAACAACTCTAGATATAGATGTTCAACAATTTACAAGTGAATTACTAAAAGACAAAAGTGGATCGATTTGTGTCATGGATATTTATACAGGGGATATCATAGCCATGGTATCTAGTCCCACATTTGATGCAAACAAGTTTGTGCATGGTATAGACACCAAAGATTGGCAAGATTTAATCAATGATGACAAAAAACCTTTGATCAATAAATCTATAGCAGGACTTTATCCGCCAGGCTCGACCATTAAACCACTTGTTGCACTATCAGCATTGGAAAATGATGTTATTAGTCCTAATACTACGACTGAATGTAAAGGAGTGATTGAACTTTATGGTCATACATATCATTGTTGGAAAGAGAAAGGTCATGGATTTTTAAGATTAAGAGAAGGTATTAAACAATCTTGCGATATTTATTTCTACGAAGTCGCACGAAGATTAGGAGTCGATCGTCTAGCTGAAACAGCTAATAAATTTGGGCTAGGAAACAAAGTTTTTGATATTTTGGATGAAGAACGAACTGGGCTTGTTCCATCGACTAAATGGAAATTAAAAAATATTGGAAGAGGATGGCTATTGGGAGAAACTTTACTTGCTGGTATCGGTCAAGGTTATTTTCAGGTTACCCCAATACAACTTTGTCTGATGACTGCTCAATTAGCGAACGGTGGATATAAAATTAAACCGAAGATAATTTATAATGAACAAGCTTTGCAATCTACTACAGATGCTTCGAGAGAACAGTTTGGACAATTGTATAGGAATCAAGAAAATGTTAAATTTGTTCTAGATGCTCAATTCGGAGCAACCAATGAACCAATGGGCACTTCTTACAGATCAAGACATGTTAAGCCAGAATATATCTTTGCAGGAAAAACTGGCACATCTCAAATAAGATCTATCACTGAGGAAGAAAGAGAACTTAAAATAAAACAAAAAGATTTACCTTACAAAAGAAGAGACCATGCTCTTTTTACCGCATTTGCACCTTACAAGAATCCAAGATATGCGTTTAGTGTTGTTATAGAGCATGGTGGAGCAGGTAGCTCAGCAGCTGCGCCACTTGCAAAAAAAGTAATAAAAAAAGTTTTAGACAGACAACAGTTGAGAACAAAATATCAACCAGATCTGTTTCAAGAGGTTTAAAAAATGATAAAACAACATTTTCAAAAAAGCAATTTGCGTTTTAGAGATAAAATATTAGCCCTAGATTTCCCATTAATTTTTTTGATTTTACTGTTAGGAGTAATTAGCCTTTTTGCAATGTATTCTAGCGAGCAAGGAAAATTTAGTTATTATACTCAAAGTCATCTTTATAGATTTGTCATTTTTTTTACAGTTTTTATAATAGTTGCTTTTTTTAGGATTCAGTTTTGGTCTAAATCTGCTTATTTATTTTACTTTATAATTCTCATCTTGTTATTTGCTGTTGACTTTTATGGTGTTACCGCTTCGGGATCAAAACGTTGGATTAATTTATTTTTTATTAACCTCCAACCCTCTGAATTAATGAAGGTTGCCTTAATTATTTTTTTGGCAAGATATTATTATAAAATTCCATTAGAAAATGTTTCCAATATAAAACATATTGTTTTACCCCTTTTTGCCTTAATTGTTCCCGTTTTTTTGGTTGCATCACAACCAGATTTGGGAACCGCTATACTAATTGCGTTTGGAGGATTTGCAGTAATTTGGCTCGCAGGCCTTAGAATAAAATTTTTCTTATATTCATTTTTTATTTTAATTTGTTTAATTCCAATCGGAGTATCGTTTTTAAAACCCTATCAGAAATCAAGAATCTTAACTTTCTTTAATCCTGAAAGAGATCCTTTAGGAGCTGGGTATCAAATAATTCAATCTAAAATTGCTGTGGGATCAGGAGGAATTTTTGGAAAAGGCTTCCTGCAAGGAAGTCAGAGCTACCTAGACTATTTACCAGAAAAACACACAGATTTCATATTCACTTTATTTTCAGAAGAATTTGGTTTTGTTGGTTCTATAGTTTTATTATTAATCTATGTACTGATTATGTATAGAATTGTTGCAATTGGTATCCAATCGAAAAGTGATTTTGCAAAGCTATATTGTTTTGGCTTTGCTGCTGCATTTTTTTTTTATGTTACAGTTAATATGTCGATGGTACTAGGCTTGCTACCAATAGTGGGAGCTCCGTTGCCTATTATGTCGTATGGAGGTTCAGCAATGCTCTCAATGATGCTTGGTTTAGGTATAGTAATGAGTTGTAGAATTTACCGTACGTCGTAACATAATAAACAAAAATAAAAAAAAGAAGAAGGATAGTTTTAATAAAACAACCTAAGATTGTATTATTTTCGTTAAATCATTTCATTTTTTTGTTTTTCAAAGTAAGTTTTTTGTGCTTAAATCGGATAGATGTTCAAAACTTTGCGTGGTGCTGAAAAAAAAGAAAAAGAGCTTAATCATAGCGGTCGTTCACAAGTTGGGGAAACTATGCAGCTGGAAGGTGATTTAAGATCTTCAGGGTCTATAGATATTTCTGGTTTGATTAACGGAAACGTTTTTGTTTCAGAAATAGCTATAACGGAAACTGGATCAGTAAGAGGTTTAGTAGAAGCATCTAAAATAGAAATCAGTGGTCATGTAGAGGGAAAAATTTCAGCTGACACAGTAATAGTCGGAAAAAGTGCGGTAATTAAAGGCGATATTTTTTTTAAGAATACTTTGAAAACAGAAGAGGGCGCAGACATTGATGGTTATATTAAGAGGGTAAATGCTGGAAAAACAGATACCGAAGAAGATATTACCATAGAAGAAATTGTTGAGAAAGAAAGTCCTGATAAACCAAAAGAAGTCCCTGTCACGCAGCATAAAGAGGCTGTATAAATCTGCTCCGTACCGTTTAGATCTCATATAATATATAACCAAGAATATTATGAATGAAGGTGTTGAGTTAAAATCTTCAATTGGAGTTATTGGAGCAGGAATACAAGGCGTCTGCATTTCACTTTGTCTTATTAAAAAGGGTTTTAAGGTAACACTCATGGATCGCGATGACCCAGGCAAAGATTCTGCTTCCTGTGGTAACGCTGGCCATTTTTCACCATATGCGTCTGTACCAATTAATAGACCGGATATATTAGTTGATATACCCTCAATGTTATTAAGTTCGACCGGACCATTAGCTTTAAAGTGGAATTATATACACAAGATGATTCCATGGTTTTTAAAATTTATAAAGAATTGTAGTAGAAAAAATATGATGCACACAGCTAAGTATATGCATCAAATTTTAGATTTGGCTTTACCGGCTTACGATGAACTTTTCAGTGATATTGATATTTCAGGATTAGTGGAAAGCAAAGGTATAATTTACTTTTGGAACAACAAAGATTTAAAGAGCAGGGAATTAGAAATTGATATTAGAAATGAATTGGGAGTGAAGCAGCAATTACTTACCCCACATGAAATTCATGATCTTGAACCGCACATTAAAAAAATTTATCATGGTGGAGTTTTGTATCCTAATGCAAGACATGCCAGAAACCCCAAAAAAATTTTGCTAAAGTTATTTAATTCGTTTTTAAAAAGAGGAGGTTGTTTTGAGAAACAAAATGTTCAAATGATTAGTTTTTCATCAGATAATAAACCAGTAATAAAAACAGATTTAAAATTTTATACTTTTGAAAAAGCTGTTGTTGCATGTGGTGCATTTTCGAAAAAATTAACCGACCAAGTAGGCGAAAAAATTCCATTAGACACCGAGAGAGGCTATCATGTTCATTTTAAAGGACACGATCATTTGCTATCAAGACCTGTAATATTTTTAAATAGAGGTTTTGGAATAACTCCTATGGAACAAGGATTAAGAGTAGTAGGAACGGTAGAATTTGGTGGTTTAGATAATCCATTAAGTAAAAAAAGAATCCTTAATCTTGTAAATAGTGCAAAATATTTATTTCCAGAACTGACTGAACATTATGATGAATGGCTGGGATTTAGGCCCAGTTTGCCTGATTTTTTACCAGTTATAGGGCCATCCAAAAATTTCAAAAATTTATTTTATGCATTTGGCCATCATCATCTTGGATGGACCTTGGGGGCAATTTCAGGAAAAATTGTTGCCGGAATGATTGCGGGAGAAGATACCAACTTAGATTTAACTCCTTACAGCTCACTTCGATTTAGCTAGGAGATTAAGTTTGATGTCAAAAAATACAATTGCTTATATTTTACTCATATTTACAACTCTATTTTGGTCCGGGAATTTTCTTGTTGGAAAAGCAGCGAGTCTATTCGATATACCACCTTTTACATTGAACTTTTATAGATGGCTGTGTGCTTGGTTAATACTAGCTCCATTTACTCTGAGTGAGATTTTTCAAAAAAGAAATTACATATTGGAAAATATCAAACTTATTACAATTTTAGGGATCACAAGTATCACCATATTTAATTCCATCGTTTACTATTCTTTAAACTTTACCCAAGTTATTAGTGGAGTTTTAATGATTTCTACGATCCCCGTCATGATAATTTTTTTTTGTTGGATATTTAGAATTGAAAAGACAAATTTATATCAGATATCAGGAGTAATTTTTTCTCTATTTGGAGTGGCTGTAATCATAACTAAGGCAGATTTGGGAATACTATTAAATTTGGATTTTAATAAAGGAGATTTGTGGATGGTGGTAGCCATGTTTTCCTGGGCAATTTATTCTGCTCTTCTAAGAAAAAAAAAGTTCGAATTATCACACATCGCATTTTTACAGACGATTATTACCACTGGCCTTATTTTCTTATTACCCGCTTACCTTCTAGAAATAATGTTGGGCCATAAATTAAACATGCATATACCTTTTGTATTAACTTTAGGGTACGTTGTGTTGTTTCCAGGACTAGCTTCCTTTTTTTTCTGGATTAAAGGTATTTCAATAATAGGTTCCAATAGATCAGGAATTTTTTTACATTTAATACCAATTTTTAGTACGATTATGGCAATGTTGATATTTAAAGAGGAATTTATGACTTTCCATTTAATTGGTGCCATATTGATTATTATTGGAATTATTTTATCATCTAAGGAACGACACATATAATAGACGAAATTAATGAAAATTAAAAAAGGAGATAAACTTCCTGATGCCAAAGTTTTTATTTTGGAAAAAGATCCTAAAGAAGTATCTATAAAAAAAATTGTTGGAAATGAAAAAGTTATTTTGTTTGGTTTACCTGGAGCATTTACACCCACTTGTTCAGCTAAACATTTACCAGGATTTATCATCGCTATAGATCAGCTTAAAAAGAAAGGAATTAAAAAAGTTGTTTGTATTTCAGTAAATGATCCTTTTGTTATGGACGCTTGGGGAAAAACTCATAATGTTCAGGATAAAATATTAATGGTGGGAGATTCTAAAGGTGATTTTACTAAAAATATTGGAGCTGAATTAAATTTAACTAATAGAGGCTTGGGTGTTCGTTCGAGCAGATATACTATGTTAGTAGAAAAAGGTAGTGTTTTGAAAATCTCCGAAGAGGAAGTTGCTGGAAAGTGTGAAGTTACTGCAGCAGAAAATTTCTTAAAAGAAATTTAATATGCTTTCTAAAGAACAAAAACGTATTTTATATAAGGAAGGTACTGAAGCATCCGGATCTAGTCCTTTAAATTATGAAAAACGGGAAGGCGATTATTTTTGTGTAGGCTGCGGAACTCAACTATTTAAATCTGAAAAAAAATACGAAAGCGGATCAGGTTGGCCATCTTTTTTTGAGGCGTTGCCCAATGTATTTGAAACTAAGATTGATAATTCAACTGGTTCACCCAGAACCGAGTATCACTGTAAAAAGTGTGGAGGACATCACGGACATATTTTTGATGATGGACCAAAGCCTACAGGTAAAAGATATTGTAATAATGGATTGTGTTTAGCTTTTATAAAAAAAAAGTAGCTTAAGCAACAACTTTAATATTACTTAACAATAGAAGTTCTTCTTTCAAAAAATTAGCTATTGATCTCATCCCTTTTATTTCAGAACTTTTCTCAGCTTGTGAATTGTAGTTTGTGTTGGTGTTCACATCATAAGTATAAATTTCTCCATTTTTGTCAATAACATATTCAATGCCAGCTATTTCAATTCCGTTTGTAGAAATAAATTTTTTATATTTTTCTATAAGTGAATTTCTTTTGTAATTTTTTATAATCTTAAATTTATTCCCAGTGGTTGGACAAAACTCGCCAGAGATTTGTTGTTGAGGTATATCACTCTGATCTTCTGGACAAGCCGGGCATAATTCAAATCCTTCAGAAGCATCAACTTCAACAGCATATAAAAATTTAGAATTTACAAACTCCACTCGAGTTATAACTTTAGGACTAGCATCTATATAATCTTGGAGAAGAGTTATCCCATCAATTGACGGTTCAAAATCTTTGCCGCTAACATAGGAATCTAATTCTCTTTTATTATTGAATAGTTTGACGCCTAAGCCTTTGCCTGCTCGATTATGTTTTGTAATAAAAGGTTTATTAAATATATTTGCAGATTTGAGAATACTTTCTTTATTGCTGCAATAAATTGTCCTTGGCGTTTTAATCTCAAGATTTTGCAATTCTTTATATTGAAGGGATTTACTAATTTCTAAACTTAATGCTTTTGAATTATTAATGACTCTTCTTTTATTTTTTTCAAGCCAATTTAAAACAACTGCAGTGTATTCAGGGGCATAACGATGTCCCCTAGTGTGCGAACTTGCGCTCATTCTATTATAAAAAACCCCTTGAGGAGGTTTATCTAAATGATCAACATTTCTTTTTCCTAAATGCCATTCTTCAGAGGGTGCGTTTATATCTTGTAATTCTTTTCTAAGTGGTTCAATCCACTCATCGTTTTCATGTATGATGTAAATTTTATTTTTCATAAATTAAATACCTAGAAGTGAGTTAAGTTTTCCCTCATTTTCTAGGGCTTGCAACTTATCATTGCCACCAATATGTTGTCCATCAACAAAAATTTGAGGAACGGTTCTCATTCCATTTGTTTTTTTTATCATTTCATCCATTTTGTTGGGATCAGATGCAAGATTGATTTCCTTAAAAGAAACTCTCTTTTTGTTTAATAAAGCCTTTGCTCTGTCACAAAATGCACATAAGGGTCCTGTATATATTTCCACATTTTTCATGTCTTTATTATATGGTAATAATTCTAAATGTTACCAGTAGATTATTTTTTGTTTTTACAAATTGCTTTCTTTCTCACCATAACGCCAGGAACACCAAGAGTGGTCATTGTGACCTATGCTATTAATTATGGAATAAAACGATCAGCAATTACAGCTACAGGCGATGTTTCTGCCAACACAGTACAAATGATTCTCGTTGCCTTTGGAGTGGGTACCTTAGTTTATGTTTATCCCAATATTTTGAATTATTTAAAATGGATGGGTATTTTATATTTATTATACATAGCTTTTGATTTAGTTAAATCTTCAAAGAATTTAGATTTTGATAAAAGTCTTTCTGAAAAAAGCAATCTCTCATTATTTAGAGATGGTTTTTTAGTTGCTTTTTTTAGTCCTAAGGCTTGGGTATTTTTCGGAGCTATATTTCCACAATTCTTAAATTTGGAAGGAGATTTCACTATTCAATTGGTCATTCTAATTATTTCCTGGGTCATTCTAGATTTTTCAACATTGATGCTTTACGGTTTTACCGCACAGAAAATTGTAAGTTGGCTTAAAACAAATCCAAGAACTATAAATACAATTTCAGCGTGTGCCTTAATAATTATTGCAATTATTATTGCTTCTACAAATATTTGATCAAATTACGTCGGGCACCAGATATTCAGGACTTACTGTTGTTATTTTTTTTGAAAGTAGTTTAATACAAAGATTAATAATTATTAAAGGGGAAAATAATGAAAAAAATAGTTAAATTTGCATTGGTTCTTCTTACTACACTTGGTTTGATTTTAGGAACAACCACAACATCATTTTCTAAAGTTGAAGGAGATAAAATAATTTTAGGTGCCGCAGTTTCTTTAACTGGAAAATATTCTACAAATGGCAAACATACACAAAATGGTTATAACCTTGCCGTAAAAAGAATAAATGAAATGGGCGGAGTCAAAGTAGGAGGAAAAACATATAAATTTGATATCATTTATTATGATGACGAGTCTAACTCGGAGACTTATTAAACAAGACGGTGTTAAATACATGCTTGGACCTTATAGTTCAGGTTTGACTAAAGCCATTGCACCAATTACTGAGGAAAATAAAATTCCTATGGTTGAAGCGAATGGTGCATCAAGATCATTGTTTACAAAAGGATATAAATATCTGTTTGCGGTGTTATCGCCAGCAAACCAATATCTTGAAGTTGCAATTGACCTTGCTGTAGAAAAAAATGGTGGTAAAGGAGTTAAAATCGCAATGGCATTTGAGCAAGATGCTTTCTCACAAGACGTGAGATTGGGTGTTGTCGATGCCGCTGAAAGAACAGGTTCAAAGATCATCGTTGATGATAAATTACCAAAAGAATTGAACGATATGGCAGCAACATTGGCTAAAGTTAAAGCAACTAATCCCGATGTACTTGTTGTATCCGGTCACTCTAAAGGAGCGTTAACTGCAATAAGACAAATTTCAGAAATG